>AUXO014050754.1_pt1 | contig 19383 bp, 17 predicted proteins | sample 768731 | NCBI WGS metagenome assembly AUXO01 (sample SAMN02715735, study PRJNA202380) | gut metagenome | biome: sheep rumen | host: Ovis aries | place: New Zealand: Palmerston North
TTTTACTGAAGATGTATAATATTTGGAAGGTACAGATAAAAACGAATATAAGCATAGAGCCATCTGGGACGGTTTTCTCCGACAGGAACCGTTCCAAGTGGCGCTTCGTAATATAGAGAATGTTCAGGGGTATTTATGGAAAAGAAATCTAGTCCAATTATCATCATTTTTGTTTTGACCGGAATCCTTCAGATAGCACTTTTTGGGATTCCTGTATTTTTCAATCTTCTGGCACAACGCATCAGACGAATGCTTAAGACTGCCAACAAAAATATAATCATAGGAACTATTGCGGTTCTTTCTGCATTACTCCTGATGGGATGCGCCAAAAAAACAAAAGCCCCGGCGGATGATCTATTACAGGATCCCAAACCGGGAACAATTGCATGGGGAATGAAATACGGTTCGTCAGATAGAATCACAACCCCCAGCATCATAAGCAGAATAGATGAAACATTGGCAGGAGATGCTGTATCAGATAACAAAGAAGTGGTTATACTGGGCACCGGTGCTTCCACGGAACACTGGGATGAAGCAACTGATCCGGTCGCTCAAAAGAGTCTGGCGCTGCTTTTGCCTGCAGATGATGAATATGATTTTAAATGGGCCAACGATCATGAGTCATCTGAAATTATTAAATTTATATATGCGAGAGACGCAAAAGCAAATGAAGAGATATTTGGCTATCCCAAACCTACCGAACAGGAATTATATGCGGTTCTTGAATCAAACAAAAACATCTCTCCAAAATACAAAGAATTTATCCGGGACTTCATACATAAATTCTTAACCTTATATCCCGAAACCGACTTTTCGGTTTTCAAACATAACCTGGAAACACTTGTTGTTGATGAACTGACTGAAAGAGAGATACAAATGAAGGCAATGTCTTTCGGCACCGTTGCCTGCTATTTGAACAATGAAAACACCATCTGCGTCAGACAAGATAATGAAGTCATGGATACAACAACAAATGATTATGTAGTCCTGACCCATGAACTAATGCATGCCTGCAGAATCTGCAGATCAAAGGATATTAACGGAAAACAGGTAAACGTAAAATTCTATGATGATTCAGATATGGGATTATATGAAGATGAAGCTTTGATCCCTCAATTTGCATATGAGATGCAGGGATTAGGCAATAAATCAATCTATTACACCTTCCAAACGAATATTTACAGGCAGATGCTTGATGGAATGGATTACGACGGTGCTGATTACATGAACCATTCAGTTAACTACTTTTTTCGAAAAGCTCCAGGAAAAGTTTGATAAAACCGGAGTTGAGATTCCTGCATATCACTTTGTTAACCTTGTGGATGCATATGCAACCATCCATTACAAAGATTACGATGAACCGGCATACAACAGTTTTGAAGATATGTTTAAAGCAATAACAGTAAACTATACCGCCACGCATTTAACCCCGGATATGACATACGAGGAAACAGAGAAGGAGTGGAATGCTTTCTGGGATGACATTTACTTCCATGTTGCTGAATTATCAACTCCGTATCCGGAGCTGAACGAGGAGTGTTTCAGACCATTTTGGGAGGAGCAGGTGGAGAAACTGGGTATTCGTCAGAAATAAGAGGGGATTATATAATTAGCCATTTTGCAAAAGTAGGCAGTATCATAACTTTATAATTGTAAGAGCTTGATATCAAAAGACTAAGTATGGAAAAGAAATCAAGAATACCCTGTAATGTTTACAATGATTACCATTCGTCAGCTAATAATACTTTTCATCAGATATTCAACTTCCATATGAATTCCGATGATAATATGTGTACATAACAAAAAAACAAAAGCACAAACTATATAAACATTCAAGAGGGTGGATATGAGCTATTTTAGAATAAGAACAGATCAGTGCAAGCATTCAGTAGAGAGTCTCAGGAACGTTTCGAAGAGAATGGTTGATTATAGTAATGATATAGATGGAGTCATACGTGCATTATCATTTATGGATAAAAATATTACGCGTAAACTGAGGGCCAGCAAAAGTAAGATTGTTAACGATAGTGAAAAAATATGCGTTTTGACTGATGATCTATCCAAAATAGTAGATATGTACGAGCAGACAGAAAAGCTAATCATGAGTTCCGGAAATAGTGCTTTAGAAATCGTCTCGTTGTCTAGCGCCTATGATAAAACCACAAAGACGTTCGATGATGATAAGAAAAACGGGACATATGGGGCAGACCAGGGTGATATGGCTCATAATAAAAAGGGAATCCCTTTTTTTTCCTTTCGTTGGTTTGAAGATGAAGAATTATTTGCATATATCAGAAAATATGAGCAGTATAAGAACTATTCACAGGCGCAAATTGCCGATCTGATGGATAAGATTAATTCTGAAGGATGTGGATATGTTGCAATTGTGAATAACTTGTACACTGAATTTGAAGGTAAAGAAGAGGAATTTGAGAAGATATTTGGATTCCCGATGTATGATAAGAATGGAAGAGCGAATTACGATTACCTCATTGTGGATTTTTATGCAAATACTGATAACAAATACTATATTGACGAGTCAATGGGGGCAACAGCACTTGTGAATGATGTTATAATGGGATACCTTGATAGAGGAGAGGTTGGAAAGGCTGATTTTATAAAGAAATATGGTTGTGAACCGCTCATAGATGGAAATAAAATGAATCCTGTTGCAAGACAGAAAATACTGGATGAGTATCAGGACAAGACGGTTGCAACATTAGAAGTGTCTGGTACTACCAACTATTCTCTGGAAAACCGTTTTAAGCATTATATGGAGCAAAAAGGTATTGATTGTGTTACAGAAAATGCTAAGTCTTTAGATGCAGACAGCATTAAAGGCTATTTGGAAGAGGGAAAGAATGTAAATATTGCAGTAGGGGAATTCAATTTATACAATAAAAATGGAAAGCGTATATATAAGGATGTTGGAGATCATTGGATGACCATAACAGATGTTACAGATGATGGAAGACTGGTTGTTTCAAGCTGGGGAAAGCGTTACTATTTAAATCAAAATGAGCTGCAAAATCCGAGCTACTATATTACGGATATATTTACATGAGTGTATAGGGTGAGTAAATGAGGAAAAGTATAGTTTTAATCATGCTCATTGCATTAACGATTATTTCTTGTTCACTAAAGGAAGAAGATCGTTCAAATAGCACTAATAGTTTGCCAACTGCCCGCATAGATTTTTCAGGAGAGGGAGAAATAGATAAGGAGGAGAATAAAATGAAAAGGGAGTTTTGTGTAGTGAATCAAATTCAGGAAGCACAATTTGTTTTGAAGAACACTTCCGATGAATTATACTACATCGATAATTCGTTTTTGGGAGGATTTAAGGAAGGTGATAAAGTTCTTTTGTTGTATAGAGAACGCGACGTGTTAAGTGATGGAAAGTATTCTGCTGATGTATATGCTATATATCCTGATGATGACACAATTGTTACGCCTCGATAAAACGATTTGCATCAGGAAATATAGAGATGGGAATTGAGCTGAGATAACCGGTAATGATGCTAAAGAGAATTTAGAATCTATCAAGAATTATTTGAAAAGAGTTCACGATGCAGGCTATTAGATTTTTATAATAATTTTTACCGATATCAGAAGTGGATTTGAATCCGGAGTGAGCAATCACTTCGGATTTTTTGCTTGACTCGAGCCACCTGAGACGGATTTCTCTACGAGAACAGCCTCAAGCAGTTTTATGGAGATCTACCTTTTTGGTAATTCGTCATCATTTTAGGCATTTTATCAGTTTTTTACATAAACACAGAAAACAATGATAAAATAATGCATATCAATACAAGTAAAGCTTTTGAAGCATATTGCTTTAGATGATTTCGTGATAAATGATCTTCAATAACAAAAATGGTTTCAGCAATACGAAACAGGAGGGGATATGAGCGAGTTTAAGATTAAAATTGGAGCGGCGCGGCAGGTAAAGAACGATCTTAATACCTGTTCAAGGACTATTAATAATATCCATGGGGGCATCGGAAGAGTTAAAAGAAGTCTTAGATGGAAAGTTCAGAATAGGGATCATATAGATCACAGACTGAATTCCCTTATGAATGATATTGAAAATAATCGATCAATTATCAGTAGGTGCAGCTCTATATTGGATCAGGTGATTAATGAGTATACTGCTACAGAGTACGAGTTAGTGTATGATATATTTCAAAAGGCTGTACGTGAATCTTTAAAAAATCCATGGCCGATAATGTATCTTAAAGCATATGATTTCTTGACACCAATCAGTATTCTGGCAATCGACTGGGCGAAAACGCCTAAAATATCTGATTTTTGGGATATAGACTCCGTGAAAGAGAGCATAGAATCCTTAAAAGAGAAATCTAAAAAATCTAAATCATTAGACTGGGAAAAAAAGAAAGAGCGGTCAGATTCTTACATCATAACTAAGGATGGCACGTACTTAAAGACCAGTGAGTCCGAACTTCCTGATGACTATGAAGAGATAACAGATGAGGATGAGTTAAAGAAGGTTCAGAAGGAATACGATGATTTCGAAAAAGCTGAAAAAGCATTAAAGGATGCTGATACAATTTACGAAAAAGAAGTCAGCGGTGACGTTACATTATGGGAAAAGAATGGTGAATTCAAATCCGGTAATTTAAGCAATGAATACGATGTCAAGTTTGGAAGCGCCGAAGCCCATGCATCAGCTGCTGTAACAACCGTCGGATTAGCCGCAGAGGTAGGAGCATCATTTACAACATTTTCAGCTGAAGATACATTGATGTATGGCGATGATATGCTTGGAGTCTATGCTAAAGGCCAGGTTGAAGCATTAAAAGCAGAAGCTAATGCTAATGCTCAGATTGGAATCGTTGAAGTTGATGGTAAAAAAGTTGTTGCTGCACATGCAGGTGCAAGTGCAGAGGCGATTCTGGTAGACGCATCTATAAAGGGTGGGGCTAAAGTTCTCGGAACTGATGTTTCAGGCAGCGTAGGAGTCAATGTTGGAATCGGTGCTCATGCTGATGTCGGCTTCCAGGGGGGAAAACTTAAATTTGATGTCGGCGCTTCACTTGGTGTTGGCGTATCTGCTGATTTTGAAGTTGATTTTTCGGGAACCATCGACGCAATTTGCGGCAATGCTTTGAACATAGCTAGTGCTACCACAAATGTAGTTGATAATGTTGCAAATGCTGCTTCGGACGCCTTTAATTTTATAGGAGGTCTCTTTGGCGGCTAGATGATGTTAATATAGGTTGATACCTACTCTTTTCGTACTTGCCGATTGATTATGACCATAAAAACTTTATAATATTATTTATAATGATTACTGATTACAAAAATTGAGAGGATTTAATATATGGATAAGTCTTTGTTACCTATTGGTACAGTAGTTCAGCTTAAAAATTCTGATGCATTGGCTATGATAGCCGGATATTTACCGGTTATGCCTTCAGAACCTGATAAGGTATATGATTATTCAGGATTCAGGTTTCCTTTAGGATATGTAAATGATAATGAGGTTTATTGTTTTGACGCCGACCAAATTGAAATAATATATGCATATGGCTATATGGATTATGAGTCAGATGTCTTTTTGAAACGCCTTGAGCTTACTAAAGAAGAACTGAAAAACAAAAATGAAGAAACAAACAAGGAGGATTGATCATGTACGATTATAACAGGGTTCTTCCTATAGGGAGCGTAGTCTTATTAAAAGGTGCCAACAAGCGACTTATGATATTAGGATATAGAAGATCCAGTGCAAATGATACGTCTCGTATATATGATTATTGCGGCTGCACTTATCCCGAAGGTTTTACTAATCCTCAGCAGACAGCTATCTTTGATCATGATATGATCGACAGGGTAATCTTTCTTGGATTACAAAATCCGGCACAAGCTGCTTTCAGCGAAAAACTAAAGGTTATTATTGAGAAAAAGATGAGTAAGTGAAGAACGTGAATTTATTGCATTATTCATAATGATTGATGTTTTGGAGGATTAGAAATGTTTTGTATGAAGTGTGGGGCACAAATTGAAGAAGGCAATGCATTTTGCATGAAGTGCGGTGCCAAAGCCCCTAAGATGCAGCCAGATGTTTCGAGAAATGCAGCAGACAGTGCTGATTTTGATGATAGAACCGTGATGGCAGACAGTGTTTTTGACGGGACTTCTGATTATGGAAGTCAGGCTAATATGATGGGACAAAACGTAAATTCGGCACAAAACACCAATAACCGTACAGTTCCTTCTGTAAATACATATAATGGTGCCCAGGCTTCATTAAATACTGGATATCAACAGAATAATAATGCCAATTCCGGCAAACGTAAGAACTTTAGTTCAAGTCAGTCGAAGGATGCAAAACAAAAGAAGAAAGGCTCCACAGGTTTAGTGGTTGCCATAGTTTTTCTTGTTTTATCTATACTGGCAGTATTGGGTGTGGGCGGATATTTTGTATATCAAACCTTCATCGTTGATTCACAGTATGAGGCTGTGTCCATTGATGATGAGTTAAGTGATCTTCGTAAAAAGAAAGATAAAGATAACGATTCTTCATCTGGTGAGAAAAAAGGTAATAAGTCTGATGCATCAACTGAAGATGAGGATTTTGCAGTGGGTGCCGGAGCAGCAGATGAAAATGATGCTGTTGCCATAGCAGAGACAACGGTTGTAGAGACTACAGCAGAAACAACAGCTGCTTTTGTTCCGCCTGCATATGCTCTCAATTACAAAGAAGACTACAATTTGTCTGGGCTTATCAGAATACCTGTATTAAATGTAACCCAGTCTTCATACCTTATTCAGAAGGACACCAATTATATTAATTACGGAAGCAATGCATTTGACGGAGATCTGAAAACCAGCTGGCAGGATGGAGTAAGCGGTGATGGAATAAATGAGTGGATCAAAGCTGATCTGGACAGAACATATTCTGTTTCGGCGCTTTCATTTGCTTTGGGAAATCACAGGTCACAGGACTGGTATTACAAGAACAACCGTCCTTCCATCCTTTGTATAACTGTGGGAGATTGTTACTATAATGTAGTATTCCCCGATCAATACAGAGAATTCGTCGTTTCTTTCTCTGAACCGATTCCTGCGGACTCCATAATGGTTGCAATCGGAGGTAATTATCCGGGAACCGTTTATAATGATATGACTATTGCTGAGATTGGAGTATATGGAAATTGAATAACAGGTCAAGAAAAAAACCTGATGGTTACAATGAAGAATCATTAAAAATCATATTTCTGCTGGTGCTTGGACTTTTAGTGCTGTCAGTGATACTTCTGATAACTTTGCTTTTTGCTATTAACCGGGTTAAAGCCAAAGAATCCACTGAAATAATAATGGAAAATGATGTTTCGGAAGAGGTAACTTCAGCAGTCTCCGAGGACATCGTGGATGCCCGGCAAATAGAAAAGTACCTGCTTGGAACCGAACCGGTCACCATCACTGAGGCGGAAACTTCGGAAGAAATAACTGAAGAAACAACTCCCGAAGAAACCACAACCGAGACGCCTACTGAACCACCATATCTTGAAAATCTTAACGATTACAAAGCCGGTAATCTGATAAATATGGATTACTTTGATTTTGATAATCCGGATAAGTATTTTGTAATGCATGATATAACGGTGGGAGACGATGTCTATAATAGGATTATTGGCAAGTCATACAGGGAGAATGATTATGTGCCATTGAGTTCACTTACTTATATTACCATGCCACACTACAACTTTGATGGTGTACTTCAGATGGGTGAGATGATAGTAAGTAAGGATGTTGCCTATGATGTTATAGGAGTTTTCGAGAAGCTTTTCAGAAATAAGTATCAGATTTATTCGATGCATCTGGTTGATAATTACTGGACAGGTGATCCCGATACAACTGATTCTGCATCCATAGATGTTAACAATACTTCAGCCTTCAACTACAGGACAGCAACGGGAAGCTCGAAGCTCTCCAATCATGCTTACGGTAAGGCTATAGACATTAACCCTCAGCAAAATCCATACGTATCCTATAAGTCAGGATCTCCAAAGTGGTCACATAGCAATGCCAATGATTATATTAAGCGCGATACCGGTTTGGCTCATGTGATAACACATGATGATCTGGCTTACAAGGTGTTTACGGAGTATGGCTTCAGTTGGGGAGGCGACTGGAATTCGGTAAAGGATTACCAGCATTTTGACAAAAACTGATTTTTGAACTTGAATCATAATATGGAATGGAGATCGGCATGAGAAAGCAAGATGCATTACGAATGTTTAAACTGATGATACCGGTTTGCACATTTGTTATTTTTATAACGGCCTGTCATAGTGTACCGGAAATACCTGAAAATAACGGCAGTAGAGAAGAGATAGTTCAGAATGATGTTGTAGAAGAGATTACAGAATCTTCATTTGAAGATGAAACAGCCGCTCTGGATTTGACCGGAGCGGCTGTTTCTGTTTCGGAAGCTTCTGAAACAGAAACAAAAGAAAATACTGAATCTACGGAACCGGCTGAATCTAACGAGCAGGTTGAAATCACAGAATTGATTGAGATTACAGAACCGGTAATAGAGGTTATTGACACACTTGATCATTTTCCTGCAGGTGAAGTATTACAGGAAGAGCAGTTAGATTCTCAGGATATAGATAAGTATTTTACTATCTCTGAAATTACGGAAGATTCAGATGTGTATGCCTTTATTAATGGGAAAAGCTATAGAGTCCAGACAAGCATCCCACTTGGAAATCTCAGATATTTAAAGCTTATTCATTGGAACTATGACGGAGTGCCTCAGGTAGGAGAGATCATAGTTAATAGGGCTATAGCAGAAGATGTGATTGATATATTTAAGAATCTATATCTTCAAAAATATGAAATATACTCCATGAGACTGGTGGATAATTACTGGACAGGTGATCCGAATGATTCTGATACAGCCTCAATGAATGCGAATAACACTTCTTCGTTTAATGACCGTAAAGTTGACTATAACGGAAGTACATCCCGGCACAGTTATGGTATGGCAATAGACGTTAATCCCAGGGAGAATCCGTATGTTCTTTACGATGGTTCAGGAAATGCGTATACAACACAGGATGAAGAGGCGGTTACATATATGGATCGGCGCAATCTAAGACCTCATATGATGACCAATGATGACCTTTGCGTAAAATTATTTAAGGAGAAAGGTTTCCGATGGGGAGGGGATTGGAGCAGTCTGAAGGACTACCAGCATTTTGATAAGAAATAACTTTTGACCATGTCGGGGTAAGGTAAAGTATTATGATAAGACAAGGTGAAATACTGAATGATACATATCAGATATTGGATGAACTTGGCGCAGGTGGAGGAGGCATCATTTATCGTGCACGCCACTTAAGACTTAATATCGATGTTGTTGTAAAACAGGTTAAGGATGAGGCAAAAGGAGTACAAAGCGTTATATCTGAAGCAGATATTCTAAAAAGACTTCATCATACTTACCTGCCGCGGGTCTATGATTTTTTGGAAATTGATGGGGAAATCTATACCGTTATGGATTTTATCGACGGAATGGATTTACGCAAAGCGGTACAGACCAACGGGTATTATCCTCAGGATATAGTATTGCATTGGGCAAAGCAGCTTGCGGAAGCTTTGAACTACTTACACAGTTCGAATCCACCAATTATTCATGGAGATATAAAGCCTGCTAATATCATGCTTCAGCCTGACGGAAGCATTTGTCTTATAGACTTCAATGTTTCACTGGTATTTGACGAGACCAAAAGAAAACTAACCAGCATAAGTGAGGGCTTTTCTCCGCCTGAACAGTACAGAAACAAGATGATGTATGACAAAATGACCGGAAACACTCAGTCACGGGTCAATACAGGAAATCATACACAAAATGTTTTCACAGATAACAATGGGCGTTCCTATACAGATGTATCGACCATAGATGAAGAAACTTCTCAGATTCTGGAGCGAACAGTGGGACAGGGAATTGATGAGCGTTCTGATATATACAGTTTGGGAGCGACACTTTATTATGTATTGACAGGTGTCAAGCCAAGTTCACATTATTGGGAGAATCCTCCAATATCAGCTTACGAAATAAAACTCAGTGAAGGATTTTCTCATATCATCTCAAAAATGATGGCGCTTGATCCGATGGAGCGTTATCAAAACGGTATGGAGCTTAAAGCCGCTTTTGACAATATTTACGAATTGGATTCGGTATACAGAGACTATCGTCATCGTAATAATGTGCGAACTATGGTTGCATCTTTGTTGTTTATAGGAGGAGTCGGTCTGTGTGTAGCAGGCGGCATAACTATGAAACGTGAGACCGATATAGAGTATGTAGAACAGTTACTTGTTGCTGATGAGGAAATTTCTGAAGGAAATTATGATGATGCAGAAATGATCATAAAAGAAGCAATGAGAAAAAGGCCTAAACGAGTAGAGGCATATGTGTCGGAAATAAAACGATTGTATCTGACTGAAGATTATGACGGAGTAATAGACTATGGAATGGCGGCCATAAACGGGCCTCGTTTTGATGTAAAAACAGAAGAGGATCAGCGGTCTTCAGGCGATATAGTTTTTATCATGGGAAATGCTTATTACGAAAAAGAGGAGTATTCTGACGCGGTGAGTTGTTTTAAATCAGCCATAGAGCGTAATGATGAAAATGGTGATTATTTCCGTGACTATGCTGCAGCATTAGCAAAAGAGGGTAATCTGGAAGAGGCACTGAAGTGTCTGGAAATGGCAAAAAAACTGGGACTTGGAAAAGATTCAATATACATGATCGAAGCGGAGGTTTCCTATATAAAGAAAGATTATAGTAAAGCCATAGAAGACTTTAGGAATTCTTTGGACTACACAAAGGACGCCATTATCAGAAGAAGGTCTGTATCATTTATAAGTGACTGCTATAACAGGCTTGGCGATTTTACTTCTCAGATTCAATTTTTAGAGCAATATGTAAATCAGCCGGATTCTTCGAGATCCAGTTTGTTGTATCTTGCCGGTGCATATTTTCAATCCGGACAGTACGACAAAGCTGCTGAAATATTTAAAAAGTCTATAAGTCTGGGTGATACTCAGATTGAAACAAGGATAAATCTTGCAAGCTGCTATGAACAAATGGGACAGTTGGATGCAGCCGCAAATACTCTCCTGGAAGCTGCAAAGGATTTTCCGGACAGATATGAGATATATCGGAATCTTTCTTTTATAGAGAGTCAAAAACAGATGCAGTTTGCAAATGAGCAGCGTAACTATAACACTATGCTCGGATATTACGAGAAGGCTAGTGAGCTATACCGTAAATCAGGAGAACAGGATCAGCAGATGCTGCAGCTTGATAATATGATTCAGCAGGCAAGGGATGGTGGCTGGTTTAATTAATTGTCGAAAAAACGAATATGGAAAGAGGAAAGTTATGACTATAGGCAATGTTATGTTTTTGACCGGTTTAGCTTTGATAATTATCTCTCTTGTTATTGTGATAGTTTCATTGGTGACAGCGGGTAAAAGAAGAAGTCGAATGGAAGAGTATTTAAATAATAATTATGGACAGGGTAATTGATTTTCTAAAGGTATATGGGTTAAAAGCAGTAATAGGATTTGTGGTTCTTTTTCTGATACGTTTGCTTATGAAATATTTCAGGAAGAGAAAAACAAAGAAAGAGGAAGAAAAGCATGCGGTTCGTGTGGTTCGTGAAAAAGCATTGGATCAGGCAATAATAAATCCGAGAACAGACATTTCTGAAATAAAAAATAAGGGAAATTACACTCAGAGGCCGTATAAGGTATCTTACAATACCGGTGATTCCATGCAGCAGCAGGAAAACAGCAGTAAGGAATACGCAAAATCCGGTAAAAAGCAAATGCTCCAGTTGACAGAGCAAAGTGATTTTGTAAACAGAAAATATATGTATCCGAGAGAACAGGGCATCCTGATCGGAAGTCAGTTCGGAAAGATAACTACCCTGTCTTCCATTGGCGGAGACGGAGAAGTGCCTTACTGTGAAATATTCTATTTCAAAGGTTCGAATTATATAAGAACTTCGGGTCTCATGGAAGTTGTACTGCAAAGGCATAAAAAGAAATATGTGATTGATCAAAAGGGAATGGAAATACATGATGAGGATATGATTCTCATTAATTCAACAAGCTATAATGTTTCATTGGTTTAGGTCCATCAAAGCTATGACCGGTTTGGTTTTGGTATCTCAATAGTTTGAATTTTAATAATCTTATAAAGATTGAGAGGCAGGTATGAGTGTAGTTTTATCAGTATACAGCATGGCGGCATATAAGGAGTATGTACTCCCGGCAGTCCGCGATCAGGATCATGTTATAGTTATTGACAGCAGACTGTTTAAACTGGCTGAAGATCTGGAGATACATCTGGAGGAAACAGATGGAAAATGGTATTTTCAGACTTCGGATAAATACAGGATTCAGTATGGAACAGAGGTTAAAACTGATTCCAGAACAGTTATACGCCCTGATGCCAACTACAAAATCCTGGCATCCAACGGAAGTAAGTTAAGTATTATTACTTCGGTTAAAGAGACTTCTTTCCAAAGCTATACAAAAGTAGTGCTTAGCGGTATTCAGGATATAAGTATCGGTAGTGATGAAAATAACCTGATCCAATATTCCTACAAATTCCAGGGTAATGAATATATTTCACACAGAATGGCCATCATCCATCTTTTACGGAGCGGGGCCGTTCTTGAAGATGTGGGAAGAAACGGTATCTTCCTGAATGATGTCCATGTAAATGGCAAAGCTAATTTGAAATTTGGCGATCACATCCACATCTGGGGCCTGGATATGATCTTTCTCGGAAATATTCTGGCAGTCCGTCCGGATGCAAACATTAAGATAAAGAATCTTATGGAATGGGGCGGATACACGGATGACCAGACTGATATTGTAGAAAATCATGAAGTTCATAAATACGTATATCACCGCGCTCCCAGAAATATCGAAAAGATCAATACAGAACCTGTTGAAATAGAGGCACCGCCAAATCCTAAGGAGATAGCGGAGATGCCTTTATTCATGATGATAGGACCGGCTCTCACCATGGCAGTGCCTATGGCGTTAAGTTCCGGAATCGCCATCATAGGAAGCAGAGCTTCGGGATCTACCGGAAGCATGTTTATGTATACAGGTATCATAACCGCTGTTTGTTCTGCTCTTATCGGTGCAACCTGGTCCATCGTAAATATGCGTATGAATAAAAAACGCATTCAGAGTGAGGAGAATCACAGATTTGAGGCATATAGTGAATACCTTATCAAGTGTGCAGATGAGGTAAAACAAAAATATGAGAACAATGCCGTAGCATTACTCAAGATGTATCCGGGTCCAAAGCAATGCATCTCACCGGAAATGCAGGTGCAGAACCATATGTGGAACAGAAATGCTACACACAGGGATGTACTTTCTTACAGACTGGGACTCGGCGATATTCCGTTCCAGGTTGATATCAGTATTCCGAAAGAGAAATTTACTCTTGTAAATGATTCATTATCTGACAGACCAAAGCTGATAAAAGAAAGCTATAGTATGCTTAAAAACGTACCTGTGCTGGCGGATCTGCTTGAAAACAATATAGTTGGTATCATAGGCGGCGAAAGAAAAGCAGGCGCTTATGATGTTGTGTACAATCTCACTGCCCAGATTGCATCTCAGAACTGCTACACAGATGTAAAGCTCGCATATATCTATCAGGAGGATCAGGGAGAAAGCAATAACGCATGGGAATTTGCCAAGTGGCTTCCTCATGCATGGTCACCGGATAAAAAGGTAAGATATGTAGCTGCTTCTGCCGGAGAGGCCAGTGACGTTTTCTATGAGATTGCAAAGGTTCTCAGAGAACGAAGCGAAGAGATGAGTGGCCTGAGCAGAAAGCATGAAGGCGTTTACAAGCCGCACTTTATCATGTTTGTGGAAGACCCTTCTATTCTTGAGGGAGAGTTAATTGCCAAATATATCAACGATCGTGAAAATCCTATGGGTATCACGGTGGTACTCATGTCTGAGAACTATGAGAGCCTGCCCAATACCTGTGAAAGCATAATTCAAAATGATGCGGAGTTCCATGGCTTATATAATGTAAGAACCGGAGAAAAGGTTGCCATAAACTTTGACCACATTGAAAAAGAAGAATTGGAAGCATTTGCCAAGAGGATCAGTAATCTGGAGGTTACTGAGACAGAACAGGGCGGAGACATTCCAAATGCCATCACTTTCTTTGATATGTACAATGCAAAAAAGCTTGAAGACTTTAATGTCGGGGAAAGATGGAAGAAGAACCGCGTATTTAAGTCAATGAAGGCACTGGTTGGACAGATGGCCGGCGGAACCCCATGCTATCTTGATGTACATGAGAAGTATCACGGACCCCACGGACTTGTTGCCGGTACTACAGGTTCAGGTAAATCTGAAACTCTTCAGACCTACATGCTTTCACTTGCATTAAATTTCAGCCCGGATGATATTGGTTTCTTTATCATCGACTATAAGGGCGGAGGAATGGCTAACCTTTTTAACGGCATGCCTCATGTTCTTGGTACTATTTCCAATCTCTCCGGAAACCAGGTATTCAGAGCCATGGTATCCATAAAGAGTGAAAACAGACGAAGACAGCGTGTTTTCAACGAAAACGGTGTTAACAATATCAACTCCTACACCCAGCTTTACAAGAATGGTGAAGCAGATGAGCCGATTCCTCACCTGTTCATCATAATCGATGAGTTTGCCGAGCTGAAAAGAGATCAGCCTGATTTCATGAGAGAGCTTATCTCTGTTGCCCAGGTTGGTAGATCTCTGGGTGTTCATCTGATCCTTGCTACCCAGAAACCGGCAGGAACGGTAGATGACAACATCTGGTCCAACTCTAAATTCAGACTTTGTCTCAGAGTTCAGGATCGTCAGGACTCCATGGACATGCTCCACAAGCCGGATGCTGCATTCCTTACTCAGGCCGGAAGATGTTATCTCCAGGTTGGTAATGATGAGCTTTATGAACTGTTCCAGTCAGGATGGTCAGGAGCTTCCTATGATGAAGAAGAAGGAAACCAGAAACAGATCATAGCTACCATGCTTACAACTACAGGTAAAGCTGCACTGGTGGGAAGTCACCAGAAGAAGGTTCAGAAAGAACAGCAGAAGGTTAAATGGTTCAAGGAACTTGAAGCGGTTATGACCGAAGCGGTTGTCCGTGTAATGGATGAAGACGCGATCCTTAGCGAAAATGATCTGACACAGGAGGATGAAAACAAGATCATCGAGACAATGTATGATTGTTTCGAGAAGCATAATATTGAATATCAAAAGAATGATTACAATACCAGAGCTCTCAGGAGCTTCAGAGGTTTATATCTGAAACTTAAAAACACTATGGATAATTTCGCTGCTGCGGATCCGGAGGAACGTGCAGAGACCATGATAAGTTTCGGTCAGTCGGATAACCTCAAGCTTCCTGAGCGAAAAGACCGCACACAGCTTGATGCGATTGTTGAATATCTCGGAAAAGTTGCCGTTGCCGAGAAGTACAGACCTGTACGCAAGTTATGGCTTCCGGTTCTTCCCAAGATGCTTGGACTTACAGAGCTTGCCGGATTTACCGATTCTGTCTTCAATGGAGCAGAATGGCCGAAGTATGATGAGAATTTTGAGCTTAAGACCATGATAGGACTTGTGGATGATCCTGAAAATCAGATACAATTCCCTATAGATGTTGATTTCACACAGTATGGAAACATTGGCATAATCGGTATAGCCATGAGTGGAAAGAGTATCCTGATGCAGACTATACTGTTTGGTTTGTGTGAGAAGTTTTCACCTCAGTATTTCAGTTTCTACGGTCTGAATTTCTCAGGTGCTTCCATGAATGCACTTGAGAAGGATGTACATTGCGGCGGAATTATAAGGGAAAATGACCTCGATAATATAGGTAAGTTCTTCCGCATGGTTCGTAAGATGATCGAAAAGCGTAAGGCGCTGTTTGAAGGTGGAAATTATGTTGAGTTCATCAAGAAAAACGGTGTAAGGGAAGCTGCTGTTGTCATCGCAATTGATAATATTGCTGCATTCCGTGAAAAAACAGAGAATAAATATGATGATGAATTGCTTCAGCTTACAAGAGAGGCAAATTCCTACGGTATTTATTTCCTCATTTCCGGAGCGGGTTTCAATTCCACAGAGATTCCTAACCGTATGCGTGACAATATCCATTATGTTGTTTCACTGGAGATGTCGGATAAATTTGCATATGCCGATGTTCTAAATACCATGGCCATCAATGTTATTCCGGAACCGGGAATCCATGGCCGCGGACTTATATTGATAGACGGAAGGACACTGGAATTCCAGGCTGCTGTTTCGGCTGTGGCTGATAATGATTACGATCGTAATGATAAGGTATCAGAGATGTGTGCTGCCATGGCAGGCTGCTGGAATGGTGAAAAGGTTCGCCATATTCCGATCATTCCGAGGGAACCTTCATGGGATGAATTTGTTGAACGTGAGGAAGTACTTGAACTTCTGGCTGATGATCGCCATATGCCGTTTGCATATGATATGGATACGGCAGACATATTCTCAATTGATCTTTCGAGAGTATATACATATACGATCCAGGGCAAGTCAAGAACAGGAAAGACCAACCTGCTTAAGATACTTATGCAGTCTGCTGCTATGAGAAAGGCAAAGATTGTTGTCATTGAAAATGAAGGCCAGACTCTTCAGAAGATAGCCAGGAAGCTGGATGCTGATTACATTGATAACTTTAAAGCATTTTATGACTTCATGCTTAATGACTTTATCCCTGTTTTCAAGTCCAGAAATGCTCTGAAGAAATCTTTCATCGACCAGGGCATGGAGGAAGAGGAAATCTATCAGAATATGCATCAGGAGCAGGAATACTGTGTATTCATAGCTGATATCTGTGACTTCACAAAGATGCTGTACAGCGATGAAAACAAGAGTACGAATCTGCATGGAGGAATGGCTAACCTTCTTGATAAGGGATTCCTGCACAATATTTACTTCTTCACATGTCTCGATCAGGACAGAAGACAGGAAGTTATCGCGAAGGATGTATTTGAGAAGTATATGAAGTTCAGAACCGGATGCCACCTGGGCGGCAATGTAATTCAGCAGCGTACCTTTGAGTTTGCAGGTATGCCTATGAGTGAGCAGAGCCTGGTAACAAAACCTGGAATCGGTCTGACTCCGGGAGACGGTGTTGACTCATATCACAAGCTCGTGATCCCTTATATTAAAACTAAAAAGTAAAAACGATTTATGATGCAATAATCGGAGACATTTAGATGGTAAAAGTAGTATCCCTGTTTGAAAATGAAAATGAAAAACAGAATATAGAAAATGCAATACATCATTTTGCCGCAGTTTCATCTGATGAAAAGTGGGAGTTGCATAGTTTTTTCAATGTTCCTGAACTGGAGGATTTTTTGAGCAGGGATCCTATAGTGGATCTGGCTGGGTGGCATATTCTGTCAGAAGAAAAGTTTGATGCATTGGCAGGTTTCAGATCAGGCCATAAATCCAGCTTCATTCTTCTGATTACTGATGCCCGTATTTCTCCCATGAAATATCTGCGCCCTTCAATTGCACCCAATGCATTGCTTCTTACTCCGTATAATGAGGATCAGCTGCATACTGTGGTGGGAGAACTGATCGATGCGTATATGGGAGAATTTTATAGGGATTCCATGGAGGAGTCATTTCTTATAGAAACAAGGGAAGGATCTCAGCGTGTTCCCTATTCTCAGATTTATTACATTGAAGCCAGAGACAAAAAGATATACATAAGGACTCAATCCGAGGAATTTGGTTTTTATGATACTATTGATGAAATGATGAATAAGTTACCCGAATACTTTATCAGATGTCATCGAAGCTTTATCGTAAATATGAAAAAGGCTGTCAGGTTTATATCTGCAGATAATGTGATTGAAATGCCCGGGAGGTTTGCTGTGCCTGTATCCCGAAGCTACAAAAAAACCGTTAAAGATTTCAATCTTGTGTGACGGTATGGAGATAAGTATGGACTTAATCGAGCAGAGTTATATATTTACAGACAGAGAGCTGCTGATCTTGCTGGCGACTTTGGGTATTGAAAAGATTTATGGATTCGAGCTGCCTGAAGAAGATGATGTGACGAGAGAAGAGATGATTCATTCATTACATAGTCTTCTTTCAAAAAAATTCCTTATTTCAAGAGACACTCCGGGAATGACGTATGTTTTGGGAGAACATATTTATCCTCTTTTCTCAATAATTAAAAATGCAGAGTGCACCATTGAAGCTGTATCACCGGAAGATGAACGTCAAATGATTTTTTATAAATCAGGGGACAGCTTTACTGTAATTGAAACAGAAGCGAAATATAATGATAAAGATGAAGATCGTTTTCGCGTACGACCGGTTTCTGTCGGAGAATTCAAAGATTTGCTGTCATTTATGCCGTCTTCCTTTGGCGCAGAGAATCTGCTTAAAGAGGAAGAATCGCAGAAATACCTGAAAATTTCACCGGATATATATGAAACCGGACAGAATCTGTTAAAAGGCAGAGTTCCTTTGGACGAGCCGGTACACGATTATCTGAGTGATTCCTACCCGTATCGTGAACAATTCAAGGGCTATATTGAATTAAAACACGAAAACAGGAGTAAATGTCTTCGGTTTGTTGTGATGGAACAGGGAGTGTATAAATACCTTATCTTTGATGATAACGTTAATGCTGAGATAAATATATATACTGAAGAAAAACAGAATCAATTGATCAGTCAGTTGCTTAATTTGTAAACATTGACACATTTATAATAAGTATTCAATGCCGGTATGGCAGAGAGGGAATGAAGATGATCATTGTAGATATAGAAGTACCATCTGTTGGAAGAAAATATAATTTCAGTCTGGATGAGCAGATGTCCATACATACTCTGATACAGGAGATAAACGAAGTCATCTGTCAGAAGGAGAACTGCTATCTGGATAATAAAAAATCCGAATTGTGCCTGTGTGATGTGGATAAGGGCAGATTAATGAATGAAAATCTGTCTCTGAGCCAATATAATATAAGAAACGGAAGCCATCTGCTTTTGGTATAGATATAAGATTCAGGCTCATTGTATCTGAACCTGGATGATTTAATTTAGATAAAAAGATACCCGGGACGATTTATGGTATCTGAATACAGCTGATTTAACGGTGTTTAGTGCAGTTCATCATGAAAAAAGGTATTTTATCAGTTTTTTGGATTTTTCTGACACGGATAAGATATTATTTAGATACAAGTTAAGGAGAAAAAAATATGTTTCGTGTAATCCAAAGATCCTTTATGGATCATGA
>AUXO015299422.1_pt1 | contig 19379 bp, 15 predicted proteins | sample 768731 | NCBI WGS metagenome assembly AUXO01 (sample SAMN02715735, study PRJNA202380) | gut metagenome | biome: sheep rumen | host: Ovis aries | place: New Zealand: Palmerston North
AGTTTATAATCCATCTATGAACATTTGCTTTATCAGGTCTGACAAGGGATATCCGGATTCCAGGGTAGAGAAGGAGATGTACGCTCTTGCTAAAGAGCATAATGTTTTCCTGCTCGGCTGGGACAGGGAAAGGTCCGGGGATGAGATAATAATTGAAAAACACAGGATACATGACAGGGAGTTTGACTACTATCTGATCCCTGAGAAAGCCGGATACGGCGGAGGCATGAAGAGCATGCTGTCTCCCATGCTCAGATTCTGGAAGAGAGCATACAGGTTTCTCGAAGAGAATAATTCAAGATACGATGCCATCCATGTAGTAAATTTCGATACTGCCAGGCCGGCATTCAAGGCGGCAAAGAAATTCGGCAAGAAGGTAGTCTACGATATCTTCGATTACTATGCTGATTCTTATAATGCCCCGGGCATAGTTAAGAGCGTTATAAGAAAGATGGAGAACTCCTATATAGATAAGGCTGATGTAACCATTATCTGCAGCGAGGAACGCAGGGAGCAGATCAGGGGCACATCTCCAAAGAGCCTTATAATCGTTGAGAATTCTCCCGAAGATATCAAGGTTAATGCTGATTTTGCTCTGTCTCCTGATTCTGACCCAGGTAAGCCTAAGGTCGTTTATGCAGGGATGCTCGTCTTTGACAGGTTCCTTAAGGAGACCTGCGAAGTAATGGCCTTGCGGCCGGACATCGAGTGGCATGTTGCAGGCTATGGCGTGCTCAGGCCTTTTATCGAGGAGGCAGCACGGGTAAACAGCAATATCTTCTATTACGGACCCCTTCCTTATGACGATATCCTGGCGCTGGAGAAAGCCTGCGATATCATGACAGCCCTCCAGAACCCCGTTGTTAAGAACAACAGATATTCTGCCCCCAATAAGTTTTATGAGGCGCTTATGCTCGGCAAGCCTCTTATCATGGTAAGGAACGGTTCGATCTATAAAGAGATCGGAGAAAACGACATCGGTGTTACGATAGATGCTTCTGCAGATATAAAACAGGAGATAGGAAGAGCTTTAGACACTCTTCTGGGCAGGCAAGGGGAATGGGATCAGATAGGAAAAAGATCCAGGAAGCTTTATGAAGATAAGTTCCCCTGGAGCAAGTCGGCAAAAGCATTGACCGATTGCTATAATTCACTTGCTTAGGAGCCGGTAGAGCTTTATTGCGGTTCTGGGGCTAATGCGCGCTACTCTTGAGAAGAGTTTGGCAGATCTGCCGCTAGGCCCCTTAAGGAAATCCTTGGTATATGCTTTGTATAACGGTTTCAGCCTGTTTGCGAATTGCTCATCATAAGTATTCGAATCAGCCATTTTGGTAAGACAGCGGTTAGCGGCATAGATGACTCTTGAGTTGGCAAGTGACGAAAGCCCGGGATAGTTCTTGTCTATATAATCCTTTTGCTCAACAGCAGCCTCCACTATGTCCATCTGAGTCTGAGAGAAGGGTTCATTAATGAATCCTTCTGAATTTGAATAGTAGTTGTATTTCTTATCATATCCGATAGTGACATTACTGCATCTTGATAAGAGCCTATATACTACGAAATTATCCTCATACCTTTTTCCGCAGGGCATCCTGATCCCGTCAAACAAGCGTCTGCTATATAACTTGCAGCATACTGATACTGTTATGTCATTTGATATAAGATATTCTCTTAGACACCCTTCGGTCCCGATTATATTCCTCGGCTGTCTGGTGCTTTTTACCGGGCCGTCGTACTGGCAGCAGACTAGATCTGATCCATGCTGCATCATCAGATCCATAAGATATTCAATATAGTCATCTTCAACACTGTCATCGCTGTCGATGAAGGTGATAAGATCTCCCGAAGAAGCATCAAGTCCCGCGTTCCTTGCAGCAGATACCCCTGCGTTCTCCTGGTCTATAAGCATGATACGGGGATCCCTGTCTTTGTAAGAACGGCATATATTAAGCGAGCCGTCAGTAGAACCATCGTTGACAAGGATTATCTCCAGGTCGCCATAAGTTTGTCTTATGACGGAGGCGATGCACTTATCCAAGTGGTTTTCTGTATTATAGATTGGTATAATAATACTTACTTTCATAAAGCAATTATACATCCGAACGAGTGAATTAATATAATGACTCCGCAAATATCGATCATCCTGCCAGCCAAAGATTCCGGTTCATGCATTAGGAGGAGCATTGAGAGTGTTCTTGCTCAGACTTTTTCGGATTGGGAGCTCCTGGTGATCAATGACGGTTCGACGGATGATACCTGCGAGATCGTAACTTCCTTAGCGCAAACAGACCCGCGTATCAAACTTATGGATTCAACCGGGAGAGGCGTATCTTCAGCGCGCAATCTGGGACTGGATTCGGCAAGCGGAAAGTATATAACTTTTATGGATTCTGATGACAGGATCGATCCCGAATATCTGACAAGACTTATCGATCTCATCGTAAAGGAGCAGGCAGATATATCTCAATGCTCATTATATTACTGGTATGAAGACGGAACTCTGATAAAGGAAAAAGAGACTGTTGATGATATCTTCGAAGGGCATAACAGCATTATGCATGCATATTTCTCGGGTATGGTGGGACATATCTGTCTTGCTGCCTGGGGAAAGCTTTATAGAAGCAAGCTTTTGAGCGGCATAAGGTTTGATGAGACTCTCATAATCCAGGAAGACGCCTTTTTTACTTTCGAATGCTGTATGAGAGCATTAAAGGTCGCATGCTGCAATGACCCCCTGTATTTCTATTATCAAAGACCGGAATCAGCTATGAACAAACCTTTTGACGGCAGTAAGATGCAGTATTTCACCGTTCTTGGCAGGGAACTGGATATCTGCAAGGATGATAAGGCGCTGATATACAAGATCAATTTGAGAAAACTGATCACGGCTCTTGATCTGACCAGTTGCGTTATCTATGACGCTTCGGGCAGCGAATATCTCTCTAGATTAAGGGAGATAGCTTTGCAGACATATGAGCAGATCAAAGGGCAGGGAAAGCCTAGATCTAAGATAAGACTGAAAGTCTTTCTTATAAGGCACTTTCCGTCTGTTTATTATCGTTTCCTTAAGATCAGGGCAAAGCGCAGACAGAGAACGGTATGACAGAGATAATAAGAGCAAAAACTGACAGAAGAAATCCTGTTCTTTCGATCATAGTTCCGATCTATAATGTCGGTCCTTATTTAGACAGGTGCCTTGACTCGTTCCTGAAGGCAGATGGAATAGAAGAGACTGAGATGATCCTGGTTGATGACGGCTCCACGGATAACTCAGGCAGTATCGCTGATTCGTATGCGGGGCAATATGATTTCATTTCCTGTTTCCATAAGGAAAACGGAGGGCTTTCGGATGCCAGAAATTTCGGTCTGGAGAAATCAACCGGCAAGTATGTTTTTTTCTGTGATTCGGATGATATGGTGGTCCCCGGAGCTTTGGAAAACCTGATAAAGACTCTATCCCAAAGTGATGTGGAAGTAATCCTGTTTGACGGACTGGTAATAGATGAGAATGACTCTGTCATAGATTCTGAATATGACGTTATACTCAATCACTCCGGATTAGACGGATCTAAGGTTACTTCCGGCATAGAAACTATGGTCTGCGAGATACAAGATCACGGGAGGTTTGCCGTTACTGCATGGCTTCGTGCCTGCCGGCGTGACTATCTCTTGGATAACGGATTATTGTTTGAAAAGGGGATCATACACGAAGATGAACTCTGGACGCCTCAGGTCATGGCAGGTGCCGTTAAGGTAAGATACATTCAGGAGAGATTATATTGCTACAGACTCCGTCAAAACTCTATCATGAGAGATTCTGTTAAGGATCAGGAGAAGCATGCCGGGGCTCTTGTCTATGTGATGAATTCAATATATGTTTATTATAGTAAGAACCTTAAAGAAAGCAGGAATAAGGATCTGCTCCTCGCGCATTGGGCAGATACATATCTTTGGATGATCCTGGAGTACGGCATCGGTAAATATGAATGTGGTAAGAAGATAGATCGGCGCGCGATACTTACCGGTTCAAATGGTATTAAATCCAGGATCAAGGCCCTGATCCTGAACCTGTTCGGGATCAGGATCTATACAAGGTTATTAGAACGCAAAAAGTAATACAAGGAATGCTGAAGTGAAGACGTTGATCTATTTTTACGAGAGATATATCGCACCTACAGGGGGCCCGTCCGGTTATCTGTGGAATCTGAAGAGCTGCAGGGATGAGCGGTCGGACAAAGAGATCAGCTTTCTTAACGAAGAGGATTTTAAGCCCTTTTTGACATACAGGATCAGGCATAAGATCCACAGTTTGCATAACCGAAAAACGGAGCTTTCTGCTAAAGCTGCTCGGATCAGCGAGATACTGTATCAGAGCGGGCAGAAAGGTCCGTTTGATCTAGGTGATTACGACATAGTTCATTTCCACAGTACCTTCGATCTGTACTCTCAGAAGACGAATCTTGAGGATTACCACGGCAAGGTAATACTAACTTCGCATACGCCCAAAAGGCCCTATAACGAATATGTTGAAGATATTCTTACGAGGGAAGAGTACGAACAGGAAAAAGAGCTTTTCGACCGGACGGCAGAGTTTGACGAATATGCTTTCAGACGTGCTGACTATATAATCTTTCCGTGCAAAGATGCTGAAGAGCCATATTATCATACATGGGATAAATATCCGGATATCAGAGATGAGAGAAAGTATATATACCTTCCTACCGGAGTTCCCGGTATTTCAGCCCGTAAGGACGCATCGCAAGTGCGCCGGGAGTTAGGGATACCTGATAACAGATTCGTTATCTGTTATGTCGGACGCCACATCCCGGTTAAAGGTTATGACAGGCTTATATCCATATTCGGGAAACTTGAGAATGTTACAGTGATCTGTTGCGGCAGACCCGGTGATATCCCGGCGCCTGAGTCTAAGGATTGGATAGAGATCGGCTGGACCGATGACCCCTATTCTTATATTAACGCTGCGGATCTGTTTATACTCCCGAACCGTGAAACATATTTCGATCTGTCGCTCCTGGAAACTATATCTCTCGGCAAACGGTGTCTGATATCTCTTACAGGCGGTAACAAAACCTTTGCCGGCAGGGAGGATTGCGGGATCTATACCTTCAGTACAGAAGATGAAGCAGCAGAGCTCATAAGGCAGCTGATGAATGACGGACCGGAGGTTATAGCTTCACAGCTTAAGGCCCAGAATGCACTTTATTGTGAGAAGTACACTTTAGATATATTCTATGACCGGTACAAGGAAATATTGAGAAGGATAAGTAATGAGTCCCGATAATTCAAGAACCGATAAGAGATCAATAGCGCAGAACGCCTTCTTTAATGTTTTATGCAGGCTTCTTAATGTTGTCTTTCCTATGATAAGTGTGGGCTATGTTGCCCGTGTCCTTACACCGGACGGTATGGGACGCTATGCGGCTGTTGCCAATAATGTTTCTTATTTCGTTCTCCTGGGTTCTCTTGGTATAGGCGCGTATGCCATCAGAGAAACAGCCAAGAGGAAAGAAGACAGGGAAGCAAGGGCTAAGCTGGTGTCAGAGCTTCTGGTCATAAATACGTTCATGACGACAGTGGCAGTTATAGTGTTTACCATCTGTCTGCTGTTCCTGCCTTTGTTTCGCGCAGAACAATTACTCTATCTCGTTTGCGGTTTTACCATCGTAGTGAACTACATTAACATAGACTGGTTTTTCCAGGGCAACGAGGACTATAAGTTTATCGCCTTGAGGTCCCTTGCTGTCAAATCTCTTGGGCTATTGGCAGTATTTATATTTGTGCATGTTCCTGAAGATCTGTATAAGTATGCTCTGATAAGTGTTTTCTCCAGCGGGATATATCATCTGATCAACCTGATCCATATGAGTAGATCGGTACATCTCAGTTTCAGAAAGATCGATCTGGCGCCACATCTCAAGTCAATTGTCTATCTTGCGCTTTGTACTGTTTCAACAGAGCTTTACGCGAGAATGGATATTACGATGCTTGGGATAATGGATCATAATTCGTCCGTTGCATATTATTCATATTCGCAAAAGATAATAGATCTTATCATCACGACAGTTATCGCGATCACGGCAGTCTTTCTGCCCAAGCTGAGTTTCTATTATTCCAATGATAAGGATAAGTTTAATGATCTTGTCAGATTCGGGGTGAATATGATGGCACTTGTTTCATTGCCGATGTGCTTTGGACTTGTAAGTGTCGCATCACCGCTTATGAGTCTTTGGCTTGGTAACGGATATCAGGAAGCAAGTCTGTGCCTGATGGTCTTAGCTTTCATGATCCCGCTGAAATGCATAGGGGATATAATCTGCTATCAGGTAATGATGTGTGCAGGCAAAGAGTTTTATCTGATGATCGCTTACACTATAACTATGGCGATCAATTTCGGTAATAACATGATACTGATACCAAGATACGGTGCCCTGGGGGCTTCTGTCGCATCTCTCCTGTCCGAGATCATCGTATTTGTTCTTGTATATGTTCAGGCCCGCAAGTATCAGGCTTATGAGATCAACCGCAGGAACATCGTCGTGACTTTGATCTCTACAATAGCTATGACGACCTTTGTAGCTGCTATACAAATGCTTGTTGATGACGATAAGATCAAGCTTTTCGGAGGCGCTTTGGCAGGCGTCATAGTATTCTTCCTGCTAAGCATCCTTCTTAAGAATACATTTATGACAGACGAGCTGCTGAGTACAGTACTAAAAAAGCACAGACAGGGCTGACGGCCACAATGTCAAAGCCTCTTTACATTTGCAAAGCCTATCCATAATGATATAATACTTTGAATTATTTTGAGTGCGCTTATGCGCGCCATAATAAAGAGGAGGTTCATCGTGGCAAAAGGAAAAGTGACTTTTAACGAGAATCTGTGTAAGGGCTGTGGACTCTGTGTAGTTGCATGCCCTAAGAAAATCCTCGAACTGGACAAGACAAGGCTTAATGCCAAGGGTTATCACCCTGCAACATGCGTTAACCCCGATGAGTGCATCGGCTGCACATTCTGTGCTACCCAGTGCCCTGACGTGGTTATTACTGTAGAGCGTGATTAAGCTTTCATAGTTTGGAGGAATAATAATGGCACAGAAGAGAGTATTGATGAAGGGCAATGAAGTAATTGCCGAGGCAGCTATCAGAGCCGGCTGCCGTAACTATTTCGGTTATCCTATCACTCCCCAGACAGAAGTTATGCACTACATGGCCAAGAAGATGGTTGAGGTAGGCGGTAACTTTGTACAGGCAGAGTCAGAGCTTGCAGCTATCAACATGGTTTATGGCGCAGCTGCTGCAGGATTCAGAGCGATGACATCATCGTCATCACCGGGAATCTCACTTAAGCAGGAGGGCATTTCCTATATTGCTGGTGCAGAGCTTCCCGCTGTTGTAGTTAATATCGTTAGAGCAGGCCCGGGTCTCGGCGGCATTCAGCCGGCACAGGGAGACTACTTCCAGGCTACCAAGGGTGGCGGACACGGTGACTACAGAAATATCGTAATCGCACCTGCTTCTATCCAGGAGCTCTATGAGCTTGTTGTAGAGGCATTTAACCTGGCAGACAAGTACAGAATGACATGTATGATCATGGGTGACGGTACACTTGGTCAGATGATGGAGCCTGTTGCTTTCCGTGACGAGGAGCCTATCGAGAAGATCGAGAAGCCCTGGGCATGCAACGGACGTAAGGGTGAGGATTTCCACCACACTGTAACTTCTATCTATATCGATCCGGACGTTCTCGAAGTTAAGAACAAGGAGCTCCAGGAGAAGTATGCTGTTATAGCTGCCAACGAAGTACGTTATGAAGCTGTAAACATGGATTGTGATCCTGAGATCGTTATCACTGCGTTCTCCACATGCTCCAGAATCTCAAGGAATGTTATCCGTCAGGCTGCAGAACTCGGCATCAAGGTTGGTATGATCAGACCTATCACACTTTGGCCGTTCCCTTACAAGGCAATTGCCGAAGCAGCTGATATGCCCAGCGTTAAGGCATTCCTGGATGTTGAGCTTAACGCAGGCCAGATGATCGAGGATGTCAGACTTGGAGCAAGCGGCAAGAAGCCCGTTTACTTCCATGGACGTCTTGGCGGTAACCTCCCTATGCAGAAGGAGATCCTCGACAAGATCGTTGCGATCCACGAAGGAAGATTGACAGAAGGAGGTAATTTCTGATGGCTGTTGTATTTGAACCTACGAAGGGCCTTACAGATAAGCCTTTCCATTATTGCCCCGGCTGCTGCCACGGCATCATCCACAGACTTGTGGCTGAGACTCTTGTTGAGATGGATGCACTTGAGACAGCAGTAGGTGTTGCATCAGTAGGATGCACATATAACTCATACGAATATCTGGCCTGCGACATGGTACAGGCTGCTCACGGCCGTGCACCTGCAGTTGCAACCGGTATCAAGAGAAACCTTAAGGACTCACTGGTTTTTACATATCAGGGAGACGGAGACCTTGCTTCCATTGGTACAGCTGAGATCGTTCACGCTGCAGCAAGAGGGGAGAAGATCACTGTAGTATTCGTAAACAATGCAGTTTACGGCATGACTTCAGGACAGATGGCTCCTACGACACTCGTAGGACAGGTTACTACCACATCTCCCTGGGGACGTGATCCTTCTTATCAGGGTTATCCGATCAATGTTTCCGAGTTCCTGTCAGCTCTTCCCGGCGCAGCTTATATTGAGCGTGTATGCGTTACAGACTTTAAGAATATTCAGAATGCCAAGAAGGCGCTCAAGAAGGCGTTTACCGTTCAGGCTAATAACCTGGGATTCTCCCTTGTAGAAGTTCTCTCAACTTGCCCTACAAACTGGGGTAAGGAGCCTCTTGCAGCTATGGACTGGCTCAAGGAGAACATGATCAAGCAGTATCCTCTCGGATGCTACAAGGGTGCTGACATCACATTCGATGAGAACGGCAAGTATGTATCAGGTCTCATTCCTGCCAACAACAACAATTGTGTTAACGTTGGGGAGGTGAAGTAATGGTTGACTTTTCTATAATCATCGCCGGATTTGGCGGACAGGGAATCCTCTCAGCCGGTAAGATGGCAGCAGAGGCGGCTCTTTACGAAGGCAAGGAAGTATCCTGGTTCCCTTCATATGGTCCTGAGATGCGTGGTGGTACAGCTAACTGCTCCGTTGTTATCTCAGACGAGCCTATCGGATCACCTGTAGTTAACGATGCAGATGTTGTTCTCTGCCTTAACCAGCCTTCTATGGAGAAGTTTGAGAAGCAGCTCAAGCCCGGTGCGCTCATGGTACTGGATGCATCCCTTATCAAGGTTAGACCTACAAGAGATGATATCAAGGTAATAGCTATCGAAGCTTCTGATTACGCTTCTGAACTGGGCAAGATGATGTTTGCCCCGATCATTATGCTGGGCTGCATGGCAACAGCTACAGGCTGCTTTAAGCGTGAATCCTTCGAGAAGTCTCTCTATGAGATCCTTCCTGAGAGAAAGCATAAGCTGATCCCTACTAACATGGCAGCATTTGACAAGGGTGCTGAAGCTGTCAATTGATACAAGCTTACAACTTAAGATCCAAGGGGCATCTTGATCAAGGTGTCCCTTTGTTATTGCCTTATTTCTGAACCATAAGTGCCGAGTAAAAAGCTGATAATTGTGCTATATTGTACTGGTTAAGAGGGAATCAATATGAATAAAACTGTTATCAAAAAGATTATATCCATGGTAATGGCTGCAGCAGTGGTCTTAACTGGTCTTCCTGCGGCTAAGGCAATAAGGGCAGAGGCAGCAGAGTCTGCTTATGCATTAAGCGGAATGGCGCACGTACAGGATCAGGGCGATACTGATGCTGTATGGGACGATTCGACGGGCACTCTGACCCTCGGCACTACCGGCAGATCAAGAAGGCTTGAAGCGATCAAGCTGGATCTTGTTAATAACACGGGTTTTGCAGGCTCAATGCAGTATCAGGTCCATATACAGAATATCGGGTGGACCGATTGGATAGATTGTGGCAATAAGGCAGGTACAGAGGGCCGGAGCCTCAGACTTGAAGGCATAAGGATAAGGCTTACAGGTGAACTCGCTGAGCACTATAGCGTAATGTATCACGTGCATATCCAGGACTATGGCGATGCTCAGTCCTGGGTAAATGACGGAACCCTTGCCGGTACAACAGGAGAATCCAAGCGTCTTGAGCAGCTCAAGATAAAACTTGTGAGTCTTGACACTGACAAGGATACTTCAATGGGCGTAACGTATCATGTTCACCGCCAGGACTACGGCTGGGAGACCGATTTCAAGGCTAACGGTGCTGTATCAGGTACAACAGGACAGGCCAAGAGGCTTGAAGCCATCAATATCTCACTTACCGGCAACCAGTATAAAGGCAGTATAGAGTACTCAACCCATGTACAGGACTATGGCTGGATGACCAAGGTCATGGACGGAGAGCTGTCCGGTACCGTAGGCGAATCCAAGAGACTTGAGGGTATAAGGATATCGCTTACCGGTGAAGTAGCTGAGCATTACGATATCTATTACAGAGTGCATATTCAGAACTTCGGCTGGCTCGCCTGGGCATCCAACGGAGAAGATGCCGGATCAGAAGGCATAAGGTCAAGGCTCGAGGCTATACAGATAGTTCTTGTAGCCAAGGGCTCAGGCGATCCGGGTAATGTCAAGGGGATACAGGCCCAGTCAGATAAGAGCTTCCTCACCCAGGCAGATGTCCCGCTTCCGGGTTACGGCTACAGGATCTGCCTTGATGCCGGTCACCATGAGCTCATAAACAGGAGCCCTGTTAACAAGGCTTACTGGGAGAGTGTTTTCAACTGGGATTTCCATCTTAAGCTTAAGGCATCGCTTGAATCCTATGGCTTTGAGGTAATTACCACAAGATCGAGCTCGATCCCAAATCCTCTGCCTTACGACCGCGGCAGAAATGCAGTAGGGTGTGACCTTTATATCAGCATCCACACCAATTCATCGGATAACCACAGAGTTAACAATCCTGAGGCATATTGCGCCATGAACGGCTGGAGTGATGCCATAGGGCAGCAACTCTGCAATACCATATCCGATACCATGGGAGTCCAGCGGGGCAGGGTAATACACTGGAATGAGAGAGTTAACGGTGTTCTTGAAGACCACTTTAAGAACAATGTCGGTGCAGCTTCTGTAGGCTGCCCCAGCATGCTCCTGGAAGTCTCATATCACTCTAATCTCTATGCGACCAACTGGATGCTCAGCAGTGATAACCAGCAAAGGCTTGCTGATAACATGGCAGCAACGATAGCGCAGTACTTTGAGCAGAATGGAAGCCCGAGACCGTGAACAAGTATCAGATGCATCTGTTTGAGATCAGGGCTGATGAAAGCTTCAGAGATCTTCAGTTAAGGACTATCCCCGGTATTAAACCGGATGATCTGATCGGTATAAGGACCCCGGATCTTCGAGGGTATGCTAAAGAACTTGTAAGATCAGGTGAGGCGGAGCATTTTATAGCCAAGCTTCCTCACAGGTATTTTGACGAGTATCTGCTCCACGGTCTGATATTAAGCCAGTTCAAAGACTATGATAAGCTTACAGGTGAGATAGACAGGTTTCTTCCTTTTGTAGATAACTGGGCAGTCTGCGATCAGACTAATCCCAAGATCTTTGCTAAGTATAAGGATGAGCTTTTACTTAAGATTCGCTCATGGATAGTATCAGATCACGACTATACTGTCAGGTTTGCCATCCGCATGCTTATGAACCATTTCCTTGGTGACGGTTTCAGGAAGTCATATGCAGATATGGTGGTAAATGCCGATAACGGCAATTACTATGTCAGCATGATGTGTGCATGGTATTTTGCTACGGCTCTGGCCAGCAATTACGATGAGATAGTGCCATATATCGAGGAACGCAGGCTTGCCAAATGGACACATAACAAAACTATACAGAAAGCAGTGGAGAGTTACAGGATCTCAGACACTCAGAAACAGTATCTTAAGGCACTTAAGCAAAAAGTATAGTTAGTTTTAGGTAAATATGCACAAAAGCAAGTGCGATTTCTCACGCTTTTTTGTATTTTAAGTTGGTAATTCTCTTTTATTAGTCTATAATAATAGTTGGCGAAGTCTGTGCTTCGCTGTTAAACAATCAGGAGGACCGTGATTTAATGGATGCGGCTTATTTATTTAACAGAGGCGAGAACTATATGGCATATAAGTTTCTCGGCTCACATCCCTACAAGGATGAGAACGGCGAAGGCTATATCTTCAGAGTTTGGGCTCCTAAGGCACGTATGGTCAGCGTTATGGGAGACTTTAACGACTGGGATGCCTCAAGCGGACAGATGTTTATGCTTGGCAACACCGGCATATGGGAACAGAAGATCCCCGGCGCTCAGCAATGGGACCGTTATAAGTACCAGGTAGTAGGCGCTGATAACAGGATCTATGAGAAGGGCGATCCCTTCGCCAGACATTTCGAGACCAGACCTAACAATGCCTCGATCCTCTACAATCCCGACGATTACGAGTGGAACGATGGCGAGTTTGTTAAGAACAGGACTGACGCTCTGGCTGCTAAGCCCATAAATATCTACGAACTCCACTTAGGTTCATGGAGAAGACATCCGGACGGAAACTTCTTCTCCTACAGAGAGCTTGCTATAGACTTATCCGACTACTGCAAGAAGATGAACTACACCCATATCGAGCTCATGCCCATTCTTGAACATCCATTAGACGATTCATGGGGTTATCAGGTAACAGGATATTATGCAGTTACTTCAAGATTCGGTACTCCGGCAGACTTTAAGTTCATGGTGGATGTTCTCCACCAGAACGGTATCTCAGTGATACTTGACTGGGTTCCCGCACATTTTCCAAAGAACCTTGAAGGTCTCGTTAGATTTGACGGAACACCCTGCTACGAATATGCTGATCCCAGAATAGGTGAGCACAGGGAGTGGGGTACATATGTATTCGACTACTCCAAGAACGAAGTAATCTCTTTCCTGATATCCAATGCAGTATTTTGGATCGATGAATTCCATCTTGACGGTATCAGGGTAGACGCAGTCTCTTCAATGCTCTACAGAGACTATGGCCGTCAGCAGTATATTCCAAACAAGTATGGCGGCAATGAGAACCTTGAAGCCATCGAATTCTTTAAGAAACTAAATTCCATAATAAGGAAGAACTATCCTCACGCTATGCTCATTGCCGAAGAGTCTACAGCTTGGCCTAAGGTATCCCATCCTGTTGAGGACGGCGGCCTCGGTTTCACACATAAATGGAACATGGGCTGGATGCACGATACTCTTGATTATTTCTCCACAGATTCATATGCAAGGGGATGGCATCACGACGAATTCTGTTTCTCCATGATGTACGCATTCTCCGAGAATTATATCCTGAGCCTCTCTCACGACGAAGTCGTACACGGCAAGCATTCTCTTATCGATAAGATGCCGGGAGATATCTGGAGGAAATTTGCTTCCCTCAGGACCATGATGCTCTATCAGATCAGCCATCCGGGCGCTAAGCTCAACTTCATGGGCGCCGAGTTCGGTCAGTTCATTGAATGGCGTTTCTACGAGCAGCTGGAGTGGTTCCTTCTGGATTACGAGTCTCACAGACTCCTCCAGAACTTTAACAGTGATCTTAACAGGTTCTATATCGACCATCCTCAGATGTGGGCAGATGACCACACATGGGCAGGCTTTGAGTGGATCGACGCATCCGATACGAAGAATAATGTATTCATCTACAAGAGATCCTGCCCGGATCCCAAGCTCAATGATGTATATGTAGCTCTTAACATGGTGCCTCAGCCTCTTGAAGGTTATGAGATGCCGGTTTATGAGCTGGGTACATATCAGATCGTATTCAATACTGATGATATGAGCCATGGCGGTTCAGGTTATCCTACAGGCACTGATATCAACGGCTGCTTCGAAGCTATTGATGAGCCCAGGAACGGCAAGCCTTATCATGTTAAGATCAATCTCCCGCCTTTGGCAGGAATATACTTCATGAAGGTCAAGGATCCTGCTCCTGCAAAGAAGGCAGCGCCTGCAAAGAAGGCAGCGCCTGCAAAGAAGGCAGCTCCTGCAAAGAAAGCGGCCCCTGCCAAGAAAGCGGCTCCTTCAAAGAAAGCTGCCGCCACTAAGAAGACAGCTTCTGCAAAGAAAACTGCCGCCACCAAGAAGGCAGCAAGTAAAACAGATAATAAAAATAAGTAATATATTGGAGGTAGTTTATTATGGCTAAGACTGAAGTCGTTGCGATGATACTCGCAGGCGGACAGGGCTCAAGACTTGGCGTTCTCACTAAGAGGATCGCGAAGCCTGCAGTTCCGTTCGGAAGCCGTTACAGGATCATTGATTTCCCGCTCTCAAACTGCGTTAACTCGGGAATCGAAATTGTAGGTGTACTTACACAGTACCAGCCGCTTGCGCTGAATACTTATGTAGGTAACGGTCACCCATGGGATCTCGACCGTAACAATGCCGGTGCATATATCCTCCCTCCTTATCAGAGTGCTGGCAGATCAGACTGGTATAAGGGTACGGCAAATGCCATCTATCAGAATATGAGCTTTCTGGACGATAACTCTCCTAAGTATGTAGTTATCCTCTCAGGTGACCATATCTACAAGATGGACTATGCAGCAATGCTCAAGGCTCACATCGACAAGGGTGCTGATGCAACTCTTGCTGTTTATGAGGTACCGTGGGAAGAAGCACCCAGATTCGGTATCTTAAATACCAAGGAAGACGATGTTATCGAGGAATTCGACGAGAAGCCTGCTAACCCTAAGAGCAATCTTGCTTCCATGGGTGTTTATATCTTCACATGGGATGTCTTAAGACAGGCTCTGATCGATGACGAGGCAGATCCTAATTCCAATAACGATTTCGGTAAGAATATCGTTCCTAACCTCCTTGCCCAGGGCCGCAAGCTCTGTGCTTACAGATTCTCCGGTTACTGGAAGGATGTAGGAACCATTTCTTCTCTCTGGGAGACCAACATGGATATCCTGGACAAGCCTGAAGAGATCAATCTCGTTGACCGCTCCTGGAAGATCTTTTCCAGGAACCCGGTCAAGCCTTCACACTTTATAGGTAACGGCGCTAAGGTAAGGAACTCAGCTCTTACAGACGGATGCAGGATCTTTGGTGATGTTGAGCATTCCGTTCTCTCTGAATCAGTTATAGTAGAGAAGGGTGCTGTAGTTAAGGACTGCGTTCTTATGCCGGGTGTAGTCGTTAAGGAAGGCGCACACCTGGAGCGCTGCATCGTAGACTTCGGAACGATAATAGGTAAGGATGTTCAGGCCGGTGCCTTTGTATCCGGCGAGGGACCTTATACAAACAAGAAGCTTTGCTCCGAGGGCATCTGCGTATTCGAAAGAGGTCTTAAGATCAAGGACGGCGCCAAGATACCCGGCGACAGCATGGTAGATTGTGATCTCGAAGTTCCTGAAGCAGATCAGATCATCGAGTCAACATTCAGAGTTTGAGTTAAAGGAGATTAGATACATGTTTAATAATGCAATGGGTCTCATCCTGGCTGACAACAAGAAGATTTCTCTTGGTGAGCTCTCCAACCCTAGAGCGCTTTCAGCAATGCCTTTCGGCGGAAGATACAGAATAATCGACTTTATGCTCTCAGACTTTGTTAATTCAGGGATCAAGAATGTCGGTGTTCTTACATACAACAAATACAAGTCACTCATGGACCATACAGGTACCGGTGCTGCTTGGTCTTTAGACCGTAAGAACGACGGTCTGCACATACTCCCTCCTTATGTAAATTCAGAGGCAACCAATGTATCCTCTGACGAGGAGCTTTCAGGTGTAATGGACTTTCTCAGACAGTCCCGTTCAACCTATGTTATCGTTGCCGGCTCCAATGTGATCCTCAATACCACTTTTGATGATTTCATCAAGTCCCACGAGACTGCAGGTGCAGACATCTCTGTCATGTATAACCGTGATGGCACAAAATACGGCAATCCTTCTTATATCCTTGACATCGATGAGGAAGGTTTTGTAAGAGACATGCTCTACAATCCTCCCAAGGCTTCTTCAACCAAGTGCTCACTTGGTATCCTCTGCCTCAGGAGAGATCTCCTCATTGATATCATCGCAAGACAGATGGCACACGGTATGACACACTTTGGTATCCATTCCATCGTTAAGATGTTTGATGAGCTCAAGGTCTATGGTTATGAATACACAGGCGTAGCTTTGAGGATCAACAATGTTCAGTCCTACTTCAACGCTTCAATGTCACTTCTTACGGATTCTGTAAGAAATGACCTCTTCTGGAGTGGTGAGCCCATCTATACAAAGGTCAAGGACGAAGCTCCTACGCTTTACTTTGACAATGCCGAGATGAACGATTCCATCGTATCTGACGGTTGCCGTATCTACGGTAAGGTTGAAGAATCCGTAATCTTCAGGAGTGTTACAATAGCAAAGAATACAACAGTTAAGAACTGTGTAGTAATGCAGGATGTACACATCTCTGAGAATTGTCACTTGGAGAATGTTATCCTCGACAAGAATGCATTTGTCAGACCGGGTGTAAGACTTGTCGGCCATCCTGAATATCCAATCGTTATCGGTAAAGGAGCTGGAATCTGATTATGGACAAGACGATCAAAGTATTAATGGCAACATCCGAATGCAGTCCGTTTGTTAAGGTAGGCGGTCTTGCAGACGTTGTAGGAAGTCTTCCTGTAGAGCTTAACAAGCAAGGCGTAGATTGCAGAGTAATCCTTCCTTTGTACAAGAAGATAAAGGTAAAGTATTCTGACAGCCTCAAGTTCCTTGGCTGGAAGATGGTTCATATGGGCTGGAGATCTCTTTATGCAGGTCTTTTCTCCCTTGAGCAGAACGGAGTTACATTCTATTTCGTAGATAACGAGTATTACTTTAACTTCGATCAGATCTATGTCGATTATGTATTCGATATCGAGAGATACTGCTTCTACCAGAGAGCCGTTCTGGACTTTATGGGTGACTTTATGAACTTTGAGCCCAATGTCCTTCACTGCAACGACTGGCAGACGGGCATGATGCCTATGCTCCTTGATTGTCACTATAAGAGACACGGTTACCACACAAATGTGCAGACTGTTTATACCATCCATAACCTGAAGTACCAGGGTGTTCACTCAACAGATGTTGTCCGTGAGATGTTGGATCTTCCTGACGAGTATTTAAGAGATGATTTCTGCATCAAGGACAGAGCCATCAACTTTATGAAGGCCGGTATCGTATTCTCCAACTCTGTCACAACCGTATCTCCTACATACGCATACGAGATCATGACAGACTACTACGGCGAGGGACTTAACGGTGTATTGCAGAAGTACGCTTATAAGGTATCAGGTATCTTAAATGGTATGAACGACCTTGAGTACAATCCTGCAACCGATAACAAGATCCCTGCCAAGTACACTATCAAGAACTACGAGAAGGGTAAGGCTATCTGTAAGAAGTCACTGCAGGAACAGCTTAATCTTGATGTTAACCCCGGTGCTCCTCTTTGTGCCATGATCTCCCGTCTCGTTGACCAGAAGGGCCTCGATCTTCTGCTCTATGTAATCGAGGAGATGCTCTACGACGGAATGCAGATCGTTATCCTCGGAACAGGCGATCCTTACTACGAGAGAGCTCTGGTCGATATCGCAAACAGAAATCAGGGCAAGATGTGTGCTTGCATCGATTTCGACAGCGGCCTTGCACACACTATCTATGCAGCATCAGATATATTCCTCATGCCCAGCATCTTTGAACCCTGTGGTCTCTCACAGCTTGTATCAATGGCATACGGCTCAGTACCTGTAGTAAGAGAGACAGGCGGACTTAAGGATACAGTAACTCCTTATAATGAGTTTACAGGCGAAGGCAACGGATTCTCCTTTGCTAACATCAATGCTCACGAATTCTTATTCATCACCAAGTATGCGGCTGATATCTATCGCCACAATAAGCCTGTTTGGAATAAGCTCATCGAGAACGGCATGAAGGGCGACTATTCCTGGACCAAGAGTGCAGGTGAGTACGCAGGTCTTTATTCCCTTATCACCGGCGTAGCTCTCCCTCCCAAGGAGGAGAAGAAGGAAGCCAAGAAAGAAGCTACGCCTAAGGAGACAAAACCCAAGACAGCAAAGACTGAGTCAAAGAAGTCCGCTGCCAAGAAGGCTCCCGCTAAGAAGGCTCCTGCAAAGAAAACTGACAAGAAGTCTGAAGGAACTAAGGGCTGATGTCTGAAGAGACTAACATATCAAATCTAGAACAGGCGCGGTGCAGGCATGCATCGCGCCTTCCTGAGTACAGGTCACCCTTTGGCGCGAGACCTGCAGGATCTTGTGTGGATATCTTCTTCGATTGCGGGGAGGATACTTCTAACATAACTTTCTGTTATACATACGGCCTGTATTCCTTCTCCTACCATGAAGAGCCGATGTACCGTGTGGCAAGTTCCTACAGGTACCATGTTAACCTCATGTTGCCTGACGAAGCTTCGCTTTTGTTCTACTGGTTCAGGTTCACGAGCAAGACTCAGGATGGACTCAAGACCTTATACTACAGTGCAGGCTGGGATTCCAAAGACGGTGAAGGCGCTATCTACGATACTCCGCCCAGAGTCGGCGCAGACGAAGACAAGTATCCTTATGCATATCAGATAACAGTCTTTGATAAAGACTTTAAGACCCCTGATTACATGAAGGGCTCCATGATCTATCAGATATTTCCTGACAGGTTTGCAAGGGACAGGAATTTTGACTTCGATAAGATGGTCAGGACTGATCCCAGGACCGAGAGGGTATATCACGAAGACTGGAATGAGGATGTCGATATCTACGGTAAACCTGAGACCGGATATCTTGCATGTGATTTCTATGGCGGTTCATTAGACGGCATTAACGAGAAACTTGAATATATAAAGAGTCTGGGAATAGACATCCTGTATCTTAATCCTATATTTAAGGCGAGATCTTCTCACAGGTACGACACTGCAGACTACCTGAGCGTTGATCCGATCTTAGGCGGAACAGAAGCTTTCCTAAGACTTAAAGAGAGAGCTGATGGTCTGGGTATTAAGATCATACTTGACGGAGTGTTCAGCCACACAGGCGCAGATTCTCTTTACTTTAATAAGTTTGGCAGATTTGAAGGTGTCGGTGCTTTCCAATCCTACGAGAGGGGAGAAGAGAGCAGATACCGTTCCTGGTATAACTTCTATAGGAATGAAGACGGTAATATCTGTTACGATTCCTGGTGGGGATTTCCAGATCTTCCCAATGTTAATGAGAATGACCTCTCTTACAGAAACTTTATCTTTGGTAAGGACGGAGT
>AUXO017503219.1_pt1 | contig 19377 bp, 23 predicted proteins | sample 768731 | NCBI WGS metagenome assembly AUXO01 (sample SAMN02715735, study PRJNA202380) | gut metagenome | biome: sheep rumen | host: Ovis aries | place: New Zealand: Palmerston North
TAGAAAGCCTCACCGTATTCAGCACGTAGTTGTTCAATAATCTGTTTATCCATATATATACTAGCAAGTTATTATTTTGTCCACAGCATCCCTAAGAGCGGCCGCATTATCAGTAAAATAAGAGGCAGCAGCAGAGGCTTCAGCTTCTAATCTACGTATCTCTGCAATACCTGTATCAAATATTTTTTTCACTTCGTCTAAATCTGACATCTTGTCTGTATTGCAGAAACTACGGCTTACAATCACCATACTGGAGCCTAGACGATAATGTTCTTTTAGAACATATTTACCAGGTACAGCTCCAGTGTCGAGACGAGCTATTCCACCGAAGCCAAATGGTATTCCCTTGGCTTTAATTTTGTTAGCAAGATTTTCCACGATACCATCAGTTAATAACTGAAACATAAATTTCATACCAAGAGAAAGATGAAGATCATTTAGCCCGATGTGAATCATGTCTATACCCGATATTTTCAAGATCTCATCTATTAACATGGCAGCCTCTGCAGTTTCCAATAGTAGGCAGGTCTTAGCCCTACCATCCACAAGTTCAACAAATGTTCGAACTTCTTCCACGCTTTTGAAATACGGGAGCATAACAATATCCGCACCTGCATTTATAACTTCATCTATTTCATCTTTAGAAGAAGAATAATCAGCCAATGCCTCATGAATAGGATTCACCCTTACCAGAACCTTAGCTGTTTTTACTACAGCTTTGATGTTCTCCACATCACAAACCGTGTGATGGTTTTTAACGGTATCCAATCCTCCTTGTCTGGCATCCTTGCCTATGAACTCCATATCAAGGAAAATCCAATCAACCCCCGCTTGTTCCGCTATCTTTGCAACCGCAGGTTTATTAGTTATATACATTAATTTTAATGCCATCGCTTTATTCTTCAATTTTTAAATATGGTTTTTCCCCAATTAGAGATGCTAGTTTTGCGAACCCACTGTCCTTATACATAGGGCCTGTGCAATAACTATATATTTTTTGAGCTTGTGATATCATAAATAGATCAACAAAAGATTTCAAATATGCAAGATGCTCTTGATTGTTTGTATAATCAACATGATTAACAACTCCAGAGATAACATATACAAAATTATATTTTTCTTTCACTAAATCCAAAAAGGAATGACTATCTGAAGTTATTAAAATTTTATCCACCTCAGGGTTATTATCCTTTACAACAATAATAAAATTAAGGCATTTTTCTATAAGCTTCTTTTTTTTCTTTTCATCCAGAACACAATAATTCCCTTCTTTAAAATCACCAAGAAGCTGCTGAAACCTAAAAGTCACAGAAATATAATTCCCTTTAATAGACTCAAGATTTCTGGAAATCTCTTTTTTTAATACATCTGTTGGTTTAAATAGTTCATCAAATAAAACAGCAAAGTCATCTCCAATGACATGAATGTTTGTATAAGCATGTATTTGATTATATGCACTTAAAAAAGATAATTTCTTGTTAAGGTAATAAAAATTATCATTCCTTGTATTCTTTACATAAACAGCCTTACTTGTATTAGAATTATAGCACAAATTGCTAAGATTATCTCTCCAATCGTATTTATTTGGTTCTAGATAGTCACACCAAGAAAAAGGACTAATATGATAAATATTAAATTTAACATGTTCCAGTTTGCAATATGAATACAAAGCTACCATTCCATAAATCCTATCACCTATACCACCATGGATCATTTTTCCATCTGCCATATAATAAATGCAACGGGGGCTTCGCTTTACAGTATTAGTGTCATTATAAGAAGGACCTAGTTTCATTTTATAAGAAATCCAGGAGGTTATATCTGCATAGTTATACTCCCCAAAGAGCTTCCTAAGTAATTCGTTAAAGAATATTCTCATTAGCTATTTTAACAACATTTTGTTTTGAAAATCTTGAAGTAATTAAAGTAAGAGAAACGCTCCAAGGCCAAACAAAATAAACTAAAGGATTGGAAGAACCGCAAAATATAAACACAGCGAATCCAAAAGCCAATCCAAAATAACGATTATCATCTTTTGCCTTTCCTATCATCCACAATCTTTTAATAATAAATATGGCAGGTATTGCAAATAACATTACGCCTATTATGCCTGTTTGAGCCAACAAAGCGATATACACAACCTCATAGCTCCACATTGTTGTTTCATTCGCTAGATAATTGGGGGCATATGCATTTAACCCATTTCCCCATAAAGGCGAATTCAACCACATATCAATTAAGGCAGATGTGGTACCAAACCTTTTCTCCACGCCGTCAGCATCAGAAGAAAAACCTCTTGATATTTGTTCATAAGCTAAATCTAAAATGTCGAGTCCAGAGTTGGCAGAAAGTTTCTCGAAGACAATTAGCAATATTACGGATGCTAAAAAACCGACAAAATAGTACCTAATTTTTTTAGGTGTAAACAATACAGACAAATTGAATTTTCCGTTTACAAATATAATCGAAAAGAAAAAAGCCAGAGCAAGTGATAGTTCCAATATTTTTCTACCACTTATTATGGTATAAAGAACCCCCATAAAAGATGTTACGAGGAAAAGCAATTTTGCTTTTTTATCTGCATGACCAGGATTAATAAGAAGAAAAATATAAATTGGTAATAAGAACATCAAAGAGGACTCATTTGTAACTCTCAAAGCTAATTTTACAGAGATTTCCTCGCTATATATCATGATAAAATTCAAAAAAGGCAAATTAAGTCCGAACATGAACGATGCAACTTTAATAACATCTAAAACTGTCATCAAACATGTAAGCCATAATAGAAGTTTCCATATATACTCTTTTCTATATTCCTCAGAAGACATAACTGTTGTAATAATCAATATACATAGTGGGGTCAATATATTGTTTTGTAACAAGGAATAGTCTTTTGATAACACAAATTCATATCCATTAAATATACCCAATGATAGAGAAAATAGTGCATAAATGATAAAAAACGAAACAAACTTTAAATATTTCTTCTTAAATGGTAGATGCCTCCCTAATATTTCACCTACACATATAACAATTAACGCCCCCAGTAATGAAACCTTAATACCTGTATATAAGTTAGAGGAAAAAAGCATTAAGAAAAACCATGGTAGCCCTATTATTATGTACAAAAAATCATATATCTTTCTCTTTTTCATTTTAATCTACATTTGTTTAGAACTATATGGTATTTATATGCAATATATGATTCTACAAGCATTGTCATAACAAATGCTAATATAATATTTATCCAAAAAATATTTGTTATTTTTATACTAACAAAAATACTTGCATGGATAACAAGTAAAACGGTATGTGTACACATTATGAAAAGAGATTCGCGTCCCCAAAAACTTACAACTTGCTTTATAAAATTTAAGTATTTACAAATTAGTCTTGCAATCAAAACAACAAACATAAAGCCTAGTATGGCATACATATAGAATAAAAATAAATTATTAAAAAGTAATTTATTCATGTCAACAATTCCATTTGTATATGAGAAAACGGATATAAAACCAATAAAAACATATTTAAATTCAAATAATTTTTTTTTATCAAAATAATAACCGAGAATAACAAATGACAAGGCAATTAATGACCTTGATAATACGCCAATCAGCTTAACCATGACGTCCATGGAGTCCATTATATTATTAATGCCCCAAATATATGTTGAAACAAATGACAAAATAGTTAAAACTAGAAGCCCCCCTCTTATAAGAAAATTACCTTTGATATAAATGTGGAATAGGACCTGTGAAATAAAAAATGTTGGTAAGAACCACAAAACCCCCATTCCTACCAAAGTACATGTATTATAAGCGAATGACAGGACATCGTTCCACTCATCATGCCCGACGATGGCTTGCAAAATATAACGTACAAAAAAAACAGAACTAAAGAACAGGTAATAAGTTAATACCCTTCTTTGCTTTGATAAAAGGGTTCTTATATCATAATCTTTTGTTTGATATTTAGTTCTATTCTTGAGGATACCATTAACAATAAAGAACCCTGGTATGTGGCATGCATATATCCAACACATAATTCCCGACCAAATATTCTCAATCATATATGAAGGTTTTCTTATTACTCCACCATCTATCTCTCTTGTTAATGATATATGTCCTAACACCACCAGAGCTATTAGAAGACCTTTGGTAATGTCAATCCATTCAATCTTTTCTTTCATTTTTCTTTCCCATTTCCCTGTTTTTATAATCACAATATGCTTCTTTCATTATCGCTATTTTATTTATTTTTTCTTTTTCAAACATCAAAATCAAATAAATATGCCGCAATGTCTGAGAGAAATTTAAGAATTGCTTTTTTATTCCTCCATACCATTTGTTATTAAAATAGAATCTATTCCTGAACATATAATAATTCCTCAACACACTATGATTAGGGTGTCTATGCCCAGAATCTTCGCCTAATGTTTGATGCAAAACGGCTCCATGATACACTAATATCTTATATCCCTGTGCTATTAATTGTTTACACATATCAACCTCCATCCTATCGATAAAATAGTTGTTGTCGTAATGTAAATTTTCTTTCCTTATAATAGAAAGATTAACAAAACTACCAGATGTAATAGTCCATTCAACAGCTTCAGCAAGTTCTTTTTTCGTGTAGGGTTCAGCCCCATAATCTATATATGGAGATATCACACCAATTTTATCTAAATCATCTAAACTTTCAATATATTTCTTTAATGCAGATATATCAGAATCATCAAAAACACTGTCTTGATCTAATGTACAAAGAAAATCATAATCAGAACAACGCTCAAGTATTTTATTAAATGCATATGGTAATCCTTTGTTTTCGCCCTCGCTTATTATTTCGAACTTTTCACCAAATACACATCTTTCAATATTTCTTTTTTGATCTGAATTATCAAAAAGAAAAATCTTATCAAATGATGATGACAAACCTTTTATAGTGCCTATATTTTCATCGGTTGGATTATACAATGTTATTCCTGCTGCAAATTTCATAAAACGTTGTGATTTGTGTTTCTACAACAATTTAAAACCACTTTTTATCCAATTAATTTTTTGGTAATTTCGAGGAATTTTCGAGACTGCTTGGTAGCAGTAAAATTCGATGCATATTCAAAGGCATTATTACCCATTCTGAGTCTTAATTCACTATCTGCGACAAGCCTCCTAATGTTCTGGTATAATTCATCTGTATTAATGTGACATATAAAACCCGTTTCACCGTCTTTAATAGCATCAGAAACTCCACCTGCCTCTCCTCCGACTACAGGGAGTCGATACCACGATGCTTCTAAAAACACTGTTGGGCATCCTTCTGTATCACCGTTGCTTAACAGTTTATGATGCATAACAAAAATATCTGCATCATCATAAGCTTTATTCAAATCTTCATCAGAAACCTTACCTTTTAATTCCACATAAGACTCGGCATGGCATTTTTTTATACATTTTACAATTTCATCTTCGTACTCTCCTTTACCAACTATAGTATATTTAATATTTGGATATTCTTGATGCAAACGGCTCAGAGCATTAATTACGTCTTTATGACCTTTACGTTCTGAGAGCCTTGAAACTGTAAGCAGAGTTATTTGATCAGTAGTTTCCTTTTTTGACCTCAATTTTGAATTACCTTCATATGGTATGGAAGGTATGATTTTAAATATCTTGTCATCAACATTGACTATATCATTAAGCATATTATGAGTATAGTCGCAGACGGTTAGAATCATATCAGCATCACGCAATACTTTGGGGATTAACCATCTATAACCAAAATCGTTTCTTATTTGTTGAATCTCCTCTGCATAAGTAAACAAGCCAAATTTGAACTTACAAAACAGCCTTGCAATAGTATAAGCATAAACTGAAAATGATATTTCTGTAAAATATACCAATTTAGGCTTGTATTTTATTATATAAAATACTATCTCTAAAATTGAAATGATATAATAATAGAATTTTTTAGCCTTCCCTCCTTTAAAAGGTTCAAGTACATGGCGACAATATTTACTTCTTATAACCCGATGATTAAATTCCTGGTCAAATTTTACATTATCATCTTTTCCAAAAGAACTGGTATATACTATATATGACATTCTGTCAAATTCTTTCAATAGCCTATAAACATAATTAACCGAGCCTCCTGCTTCAGGCATTGGAAAAGATCCACCAGCAAATAATATATCGTAACGCATCTCTTAGATATTATTTACCCAGTCTACATATTCTGTAATACCTTGTTCCAGTGTGTAACTCTGGGTATAGCCCATTGTCTTGATTGCAGAAATATCAGCTTCCCAGTTTAAAGGATCTCCTTTTCGCACCTCGTTATTAAAGTTGATAGTGGTGTCAGTTCCTAATATCTTAACAAAAATCTCTGCGACTTCAACTATTCTTCTTTGTTCTCCATTAGCTGCATTATAGATATTCCCTTCAAATGCGCCTTTCTTTATTATCAAATCAATTATCTTCACTAAATCCCGTACATATATAAAGTCACGTGATTCTCTGCCTGTACCCCATAATATGAGGTTTGACTGTGTTTTCACTTTGTTGTACATATCCCAAAACAATTGTTTTTTCAATCTGGGCCCATATGCTGAAAAAATTCTCAAACAGCACGTCTTAACCCCCCAATAACGATTATACTCTTCACAAATCATTTCAGCCATCACTTTATGAAAACCATATGGTGATACGGGCTTACACTTGTCGTCCTCTCTAATAGGTAAAGTCTCTGGATTACCATATACCGCGGCACTCGACATCGTGATAAACTTACATTCCGGAGCATGTAGGCGGATAGCTTCTAATAGCTTGAACACATTGAGTGCATTCAATTTAAAGTCGTTAAATGGTTTTTCTAATGAGAAAGGGACACTGGCTGCTCCAGAGCAGTTAATACACACATCAAATTTTAACTGTTGAAAAAGATTCTGAAAATCACTATCTACAGCATCAATAGATATATAATTAGGTGTAGAGTAATCTAAGATTACGTCACACCCCCAGACCTCATGCTCTTTTGAAAAGAAATCTACACAATGGCTCCCTATAAAACCACGAGAGCCTACAATCAAAATCTTCATATGTATTTTATTCGTTCTTAATTAATTTTACTACTTTAGCAGGATTACCTGCAACAATCGACCAGTCTGGAACGTCCTTAGTTACCACGCTACCTGCGGCTACTACAGCACCCTGTCCTACTGTTACTCCCTTTAAAATAATAACATTCATTCCAATCCATGCGTCGTCTTTTATGACGATTGGCTTACTATTTACAGTACTCCAGTCTTTATCATGAATGAAATCAACACCATTTTTCATATTATTTATCTCGCGTTCAATATCTTTCCTTCGCTCCATATAATCGAGCGAATGGCTATCATGGTCGTATATGGTACACCCCCATGCAATCGTTACGTGATTACCTATCTCAATTCTATTTCTACATATTAACAAGCTCGGACCTATATAACAGTCATTACCAACTGTTATATACCCTTCAGTCGACTCGAATCTGAAATCACAACTTAAGATATTGCCCCCCCCACTTCAAGATAAATACGGTCTGTAGGATACATAACATTAACAAAACACTGTGCCGTCATCACCGTTGATGAATCGATCTTATAACACTGTGCGTACTTTTTCATCCTATAATTTCTAAGCCATGTACGCAAATTACTTACTATAAACATATGACTATGAAAAAAATCATTACTATATATGATGTTATCGTCCGCCCGCAAACAATCTAGTTGCAAGATTATTCTTGTGAATTAAAATACTTGCAAACAAACTAATTACAAAGGATATCACGACATACATAACATAAATACCTAAAGCCACTCCCTGTGATATCTCAGAAGGGATGGAAACATCCACAATTTTCCTCAATATCATAAGTATTAACATATGAAGGGAAAAGATAATAAAACTATGATCTTTTTTCCCAGACTGAATATTCCATCTTTGACTTATATATAAGGCAATATATAAATATGTCAAACAACCTAATAAGTTTGCCATCCTGTATATTACAATTATCTGTGTACTTTCCTCTATATGGCCTGTACTATAACTCGGGTATTCTTTAAATAAAAGAACTAAGAGAGAAACAGAAGCCCAGACAAGGAATATGCCCCCCCAGTCGTCTTTAATATAGTTGAGACATCCTTCTTTTTGATACCCATAAAAGCACCAACAGAAAAAAACAAGCAAGAGCTAATAGATATACCAGGTATAATCTTATCTGAAAATGAATTAGTAAGCCACAAAGAAAGAAGAATTATAATAAAAGGCGAAAAAAGGAAATATCTTTTAGTCAAATAATAAATAATAGGTGAAAGGATCATGCAAACCATCAAGTCTCTTACAAACCACAGAGCAGGATCTGCGGGGTAAGGTTGCCCGGGCATACTCCATAAACTAAATATTTGTGATGAGTAATCAATTTCTACACCTTTTGACACCTCTACCATAATATTAAACAAGACATACAACAGATTCCAAATAATATAAGGCACAAGAAGCGTTGTTAATCTTTTTTCTAATTTTGATTTGTATAGGGATGCATTATAATCATCATTTTTAATAAAGAACAAATACCCACTAATCATAAAAAACAAAGGAACTGCAGATCCAAACAAAACCAAAGAAAAGAAACTAACAGGAATACAGATGTTAGATTGCTCAAACATAGCAATCTCGCCATGTGAATAAATTGGGAATGATAAAATGTCCGAATGTCCGAATATAATTAGCAATGCCAATGGCAATCTCAAATAACTTATTGCCTTAGATAAATCTTTATCTATCATATTATTCTTATCTTTTAATAACATTTACACCCGCTGGGGCTGGTACTTCTCCAATTTCATCAGCTAGGTCTGCATTCATAACTCCATACCAATCAACAGGAATTTTGCCAATAAAAGGATTGATTGCTGAGGATATGGTCGTGACGACCCTATTAAAAGACACATCTAACAAACTAAATAATTCTGCCGGGAATGATCTATCTAAGACTAAGCTTTTAGGAAATAATTTTCGATAATCAAAAAACCTATCACGAGGATGTAGTTTTATAATAACTTTACTCTCATCATAATAAGACATTATCTCTTTATATATCCTAATTTGCTCATCTACTGAAACACTTTTCGATTCTGCCAGAGGATCAGTTAATAATAGGATTTTATCGTCATTCCCAATTTTCATTACATCTTTATCAAGATTAAAAATTTTGATAAATAGTTGTTTTTTCCCTTCAGAGAAAGAATTCCAAAGGGTATGGTCTATATTAGGAACGAATAGTCTTTCCTTATTAGCTAAGAATACAGAATCATCTTCTTTCGTCAATAGGAGCCTTACAGCCTGAGAATTATCGGCCATACCCCTTCGATACAATGGGCCTAATAATAGAGAAGCTATTTTACACTTTATAGTTTTCCTCGAAGCGACATGGCTCTTTCCATACGGGGTATCGTAAAAGCGTTTGCATATTTGCTGGCTATCTTCTATAAAAGTATACTGATGGCTTGATAGATATATCACCTCAGATGTAGTATGATCTTGTGCAAAGATAATTGTGCTTTTTGACAATTTAGGCAAATACTTTCGTATCACTTTCTTATAATACCATAATTCTTTGTACCAACTAGATGATGGGCTCTTACGCAAATGATATCCATTTACAATTTTTATAGTTATATCATCTGGAAAAAAAGAATCAAATACAAAAAAAGTATCTTCTATCTCTTCTGTAGAATGATATAATAAATAAAGAAGAAAGGCATAGACTGTTGACACGACACATACCCTCTCGCTTTTGGGCCTTATATTCATCTTTTTATAAATAATTTAAGTGTTTCAATTCTAACTCGGAGAACATAAAGAATGATAGCACTAACAATTATTAATGCAAATAACTTTATTACAAACCCTATAAGACAAACCTCTCCTGTTATATTGAAAAATGCATAAGATACTAAAGGAATTAATAACACAATTATCATTTCTTTTGTCATTGATTTACCTGGGAAGGTCATTTGGTAAAACAGATATGAATTCATCACCAAGAATGATATCGCTGATACTGCCGCAGCAGCGTATACACCCCACAATGGAACAAAAAGGAGATTTAAACTAACACTAACAATACTACCGATAACTGTAGCAAGGCCTTGCTCTTTTGTGCGCTGTTCACCTAACAAAACACCACCATAAATGGTATTATGCCCTGTCATTATAACTCCTATTATCAATGCTGGGACTAACCAATAACCCTCATGAAAAGATTCTGATGTCATTATATAGAAAGCCTCTTGAGAAAAAAGACATAATGTAAATGCCCCTATATATATTACTCCAAAGTATAAACTTTGTACTTTTTTAACAAAATCATAATATCCATCCTTGCCGTACCTTTTAAACATCTCAGGTTCTATAGCTTTATACCCGCTCATTATAATGACATTTAAGGCTAGAGACATCGTACAAGCTATGTTATAAATTCCCAGTTGTCCAATACCAACATTTCGTTCCAAGATAATTCTGTCGGACATATTGAGCAAAACAAAACATATAGCACCCGGGAGTAATGGAAGTGAGAATTTCAAGCCTTCTATTAAGTATATCTTTTTAAAAGCAACATTTGCATATTTACTAATAGCATATAAATAAATAAAAAGATAAAACAAATATACGTATAATTGAGCTTCAAAAGTGCCCAAAACACCACGTCCCTGATATACAACAAAGTAAATAGTCATAATTACCGTGAAAAACGATCTGGACACACCTAGTGTCACAAACTTAAGAGCTTCTTGCCTTACCCTATAAACTACCATCGGTATTATTGTAAAACTATCTAAAAAGTTAATGGCCAATGCCATCTTAAAGAAAGGATCCCAGGGAACTTGTATCTGATAATAATCAATTACTGATGGAAGAAATATATAGCCTAAGCCTATCAGACACAAATTAAATAAAATTATAGAAATATGAATTGTCCCTATCATGTTTCTTCTTTCCTTATCATCAGTATGTACAAAATAACATCTCAAAACATATGAATTCAATGACAAAGTACTAAATATTAACAGAAAGGAATAAACAGTAGCGATATATGACATAATACCATAGTCAGAGGGTGTCAAGTATCTTGTATAAATAGGCAGAAGCAAGAAACTGATTACCCTCGGCAATATTTCACCTATCGAATAATAGATTGTATTTTTTAAAATTCCGTTTTGTCCCATATTGAAACCTTAGTTTGCTGCAACTTCATTATAGATTTCCTTAATGTAAGGAGTTAATCTATGTACTTTTATACTATTTTCCTGATAATCTTCAAAAGCAACATACGTTTCTCCATTAAAGTTTGCAACATTCCCGTAGGCAAATGCATTAAATCCTTTCTGGAGTTTATAGATTTTATACCATTGATAGCCATCAGGCGATGAAAATAGGGTCAAATCCTCACGGGTATCTCCTATTACATCAACATAGGTTGTCATATAAAAAGTATTTTCACCTTCTAACTTCGTTATTTCTGCTTTCAAATCATTACTGACTTGAATTTCATCTGGTAATAATGTGAAATCGTTTGTAGAAATATTATATTTGTATTTGCGATGACTTTTACTCGTGGTGCGGCAATCAAGAAGTATATATCCGTCATTATCTATATATACGCTACACTCATTATCGCCATCCATAGGAGTTGGCTTTGTAAAGTACCAATCTTGATTTGGTCTTTTAATAAGTAAACCTGAATGCCAAATTCCATTCTTAATTGGCATTGTTGGCACCAGCATCGTTCCGTCATCCAACTGTATACCATTACATGCTGATGGAATGTTAATATCGTACTCAGAAAGATCCCATTTACTTTTCAAACTAGTTTCATCACTCCAAGAGCGTCCATCATCGTCTGAATACTTATAAACTATGTCCGACTCTGATGTTTTAGTTTGGTCTGTATACCCTTGAATGTTCTTCTCATGGGAAACGAATAAATAGATTCTCCCAATCTTGCCATGGGCTCCCATTCTATCTATTACAAAAATAGGATCCATGGAACGGCCATAAAAATCACTTTGCTTTACGACCTTTTTTATATCCCATTTTCCATCGTCCTTCGTTTTCCTTGCCACCAAAATATCCATCTCGCCTTTATCCAACTCTTCGTCTCGATTTTCGCATGACAAAAGCAAAGTACCTTCATTTGTTATTACCAAACTAGGAATTCTGAATATTTTTCTTAAATTAAGTCTTGACCTATAAACAACATCTTCAGTTAACGAAAACCGCCCCCCCCAATTTGTTTCTACAACAATAGTAGAAATAGAATCGCTTGATGCAACCCATTCACTCGTATCTGTATAGTCGAGTGAAAGAGAGCTGTCATCATTATCTGAACAGCATATGTTGAGAAATAATACTGCGAAAATGAAAAACAAAGAAATACTATCTCGCATAAACATAGCTTATTAGACATAAAAAATCAAAGATGCTTTACCAAGTCCTGAGCCCTTGCATAGTCCTGTTTATTTCCTATATCAATCCAATATCCAGACAACGGGAATCGAATTACCTTTCTTCCTTCAGCTATTAGTTTCTCCATAAAATCTGTTGCGTTGAAGAATGTATCAGCAGGGAGATACTTTTCTATCATTTCTCTCCGAATCAAATAAATACCAGCATTTGCATAGTAATTATATGTTGGTTTCTCTAGAATTCCATGAATATCGCGTTGACCATGAATATCAAATATGCCATAAGGCACTGAGATACTGTAAGGTATTGCTACTGCAGACATATCTGCTCTATTATCTTCAAAATGAAGAAAAAAATCCTCAAAATCTATATTTGTGAACAAATCACTATTCATCAAAAGAATCGTATCATGAAAAAACTTGGGGACAAACTGTACTGCGCCCATAGTCCCCAAAAACTTTGGTTCTCGTACCGTCACAACTTTTACACCATTGCGAGGCTCCTTATAATGATCTTCTAACTGTTCTTTCAAATAATTGACAGTAACATAGATATGTTCTACTCCATTCAAAATAAGATTATCTACATTATAATCTATAATACATTTATCTCCAACTCTCAACAATGGTTTTGGGGTTTCCTCTGTCAGAGGGCGTAAGCGCTCTCCTTTTCCACCCGCCATGATTATTGCATCAATAGGAAGTCTAGTTTTATACTTTTCGAGGTTAATGATGTCAATGATGTGCCGCTCCTTATCAAGAACTGGAACCAAATGCATCCTTTTTTGCTTCTGCTCATGCAAATGGCGTACATCATAATCAACGCCCTCAGTCAGAGAGTTGAACTTCTGATTCATCACCTTGGCTATAGGATCATTGACTGAGGCACCGGCTATTAATGCTCTTCGGGAATCTCCATCAGTCAATGTGCCCACCATACGACCATCTTCATCCACCGCAAACAACACCAAAGGCCCAAATCCTAACGCATTAATTTGAGTCAAAGCCTGAAGCAGCGTCTCATCTTGACGTATGATAAATCGATTATCTACCATATATTATTTGAATTTTGCAAATTTTCCAGTTTGTTCCATTAATACCTTGCGCGAATTTGGCAGTGCATTACCAATAAAATTGAAAAGATTGGCAGTTGCCACTGCATCTATATTATCACTAGCTTGGATTGCCTCAACAAAGTGAGACTCATTACCTGCACCGCCAGACATAATGATAGGCATATCTATGCCATCAATGAAAGGAATTGTGTTCATGTTGTAACCAAAACCGGTTCCATCCTTCTTAATGGAATTCAGATATATTTCACCTACTGGCAATTTTGATACCAGATGAAGATACTCATTAAGCTCGATTGACAATTCTTCTGAGCCATTCTCAACATAGCAATGAAAAATGCCGTCTTCTTCAATATAGTCAACTGAAGCTATTATGGACTGCACTCCGTATTCCTTCGCAATTTCTTCAACAACCTCAGGTTTCTTAAATAATAGAGTATTTATAACTACTTTGTCAGCACCATTTAAGAAAAGGTTTCTGGCGTCTTCATAAGAGCGTATTCCTCCACCTATGGCAATAGGAACAAAAACATTGGGAATAATTTTCTTATAGGATTCAATAAATTTCTCCTGATCTCGGCTCTCCCGAGTCACATCCAAAATAACCAACTCATCTATTGAGAAGGCTATTTCTCCAAAATTGTAGTTTTTATTAATCCAATTTGCATCGCCAACTCTCTGTAACCTAAAATTACGGCTCAGCATATATCCCCCATTGTTATGCAACAGAGTAAAGATTAAACGTTTTTTCTTCATTTTATGTTAACGAAATTCTGTAAGAGCGTCAAACCATTACGCTGACTCTTCTCTGGGTGAAATTGCGTACCCATAACGTTCCCCTTTTCGAAAGAGGCAACAAAGCGACCTCCATAGTCGCAATAGGCTATACCTTCCTTCTCATTTGTCTGCATCCGATAACTATGCACAAAATAGAAATCAGAATGGTTCTCTAAGTCAGCATATAACATTGACGCCTTTGGAGCATCTACATCATTAAAGCCTACATGAGGTACTTTCAACTCTGCAGTAGCATCAAATTTCTCGCATTTTCCATCAAAAAAACCTAATCCTTCTGTATATCCATCCTCTGTACTAGACTTTCCAAGCAACTGCATGCCCAGACAGATACCCAAAATGGGAATCTGCCTGTTTAGTACAGCTTCTTTTAATGTAATATCTAGACCTAATCCTTTAATATTCTCCATGGCGACATGGAATGATCCTACGCCAGGGAGCAAAAGATGGTCGGCATCCAATATTGTTGAAGAATCATTAGTATAAACCGAATCTATTCCCAAATACGTCAAGGCGCTTTGAACAGAATAGATATTGCCCATACCATAATCAACAATTATAAGTGGCTTCATGCTTATTCTTCGTATTCAAAATCTTGACCAACCGTGAACTTTGGCTGCCAAATACCATCTATCTTCTCAAACAAATGTTTATTAACCCACTTATCGAGGACAGCATCAAACTCCTCCTTGGTCATCTGATAATAGTCCAGATAAAGAGAAATGAACTGCTCGGGATACTGATTGTCATAGAGCTTTACAAGATTGATTGCCTGCTCACGAGTCATAGCACCACGACGAATCTCAATACCTGCATCTTGAGTAGCACGTCCAAATCCAAATTTCAGGTACATCAGATAAGCGTGGAGTGTATAGAGTGCTTGGTCGTTCTGAGCGAAGTTGGTAAATGTTCCAGAGTTATTGTCTTGGCGCTCCTGCAGTCCACAGTGCTCTTTAGCTACGATGTAGTTACGATATGGATCCCAGTTCTCGTAATATGACCAGTGCGTAAAAGTAAGCTGCTTTTTAGCAACATCCTCATCACTCGGAAATCTGAAGAAATAACAATCTTTCTCTGTCAGGATACCATCTGCGATAGCCTTATCAAGGACCTTCTCGTAGCCACCTTCCAAGTAAACACGCTTCATATATTCAATATCATAGCAGCCCACATACTTGTGCTCAGGATTACCACCATATTCTACCTCACCATCCTCTCCATAGAACAGCAGAGGAATGTTGAAGTTAAAAGCTGTACGAATCACTGCTGTGTGAATAGCTATCAACCAGCCATAATAGGGGAAACCCTTCTCAATAAAGCCATACTTATTGAGCACCTGCATGGTCTTAGCATCTGGGCTTACATGAATATGATTATAACCTGAGTCAATAAAATTCTTAAGATTCTGATCACCAATCTCAAGTGACAAAGCTGGACGTATTGTAATAGCCAACGGATTCATGCCATACTTATGCTTCAGCATATAGTTCACGTACGAGCCATCTTTACCACCACTGCAAGGTACAATACAATCAAAGCCACCATCCTTTGAACGGAACTTGTCAAGAAGTGCATGAAGTTCCTTCTGACGGGCTTCCCAGTCAAGGGTCTTCTTTTCCTCCTGCCATTGGCAGGCATTGCAATAACCACGTTCGTCAAACTGGATTCGGGGGCGTGTAGACATGTTCAGACAATGCTTACACCAAAATACTTTCTTAATTGCCATAATGATGTGAATATTTGAAATTTTAAAATATTTGTTTTCATTTTATTCAGACTCATGATGGCTCGAAGTATTTCAGTGTAAGAATGTCTGTCAGAACGCTTGGCTTACCTTTCTACCTTTTTGAGCACCCATTTCTCACGGGCGTCTTTTTCAAAGATTTCGGTATTGTATAGTTTATCGACTATTTCCCAGAACTCTCGCTCTGTGTATCCAAGGAATTCGCAGAACTCACGCACACAGCGCGGGTCAAGATTTCCATCGTGTTCGTCGATAAGTTTAAAGCCTGTCTCTCGGTCAAGCAAACCATATCGTACCATTCGTGATGCATAGTCGGTGGCTGCTTGGTGACCGAATTTGGGATACTTCATCCAGGAATGGACAAGATAAGCCGGGCTGTCTATCTGATCAAACTGTTCTATATGATGTGTTCGAGACCACTCATGGGTCAGGTCGTGGAAGCCGAACTTCTTGGCTAATTCATAGTTCTTGAAGCTGTTCCACTGAGTGAAGTAGCTGATATAGATGGGATCCAGCTTCTCAATTTCCTCCTTGAGGGGGGGGTAAAAAAGTTGAGTTCCTTCATGGATACGCCTGTCTCACGACAAATCTCATCTGTGTCAATGCCGAATGCTACACCATTGTAAATCTGATTACGGGCTGAATAGGTCTCAACACCATCTGCCCCACCATATTCCCATCCGACATTCTCTCCATAAACCAGTAGAGGAAGATTAAACTTCACCGCCATATGAAGAGGATATGTATAGATGTAGCGATCAACAAAATATGTCGGTTTGCCATATTTTTCAAACGTGTATCGCATGATTTTCTTTTCAGCCTGGATATTGGGCTTCATTGAAATCAGGTCACATCCGAAGGTTTCACTGATATTTTTGATGTTATGCTTCCCTGCCTCAGTCATTGGCATATTATCCTCAGCCGATACCAGAAGAGGATTCATGTGCATAACTTCCTTCATCAAATAAACCTGAAAATGAGAGTCTTTACCACCACTTACCGCAATGATACAGTCATAACCATTTGGGCCATTCATCCCGCGATACTTGTCGCAGATGGCCTCAAATTCTTTCCAACGAGCATCCCAGTCAACTTTTGACCGATGCTCGTAACTTCGACAAGCAGAGCATACTCCCTGTTCATCGAACTTAATGCCAGGACGGGTGTCTGGCATGCAGCATTTTTTGCAATACTTCATAATCTTTGAAATTTATATCACTAACGAATGATGTCTATTTGGCTTTATAATAAGATTGGGAGATGAGCCAAACACAATTGAATTGTTTGGCACATCTTGATTTTTGATAATTGTCCCTGAGCCAATGATAACGTTATTACCAATATGACAATCGCCGAGTATGGCCGAATATGAGCATAGTTGAACATTATCACTTAACACAGGATACACTTCCCTACCATCTTTAATAGTTCCTCCAATGGTACAATTTTGATAAAAGTACAAATTGTCACCATATTGCGCTCTTCCCATTACAGAACCCAATGGATGCTCGGCGCCAAAATGTTTTGGTAGTTCCACAGCATAAAAAAGGTCAACTGAATTCATCATCTTATTTAAATAATATATTTTATCACACAACTTTCCAGCGTCTCCTTTTTTATATATCTCATTCGAAAGATAATACAAGAATATCATATATTGAACAGAATGGTATGGATCAAATTTTGCGATTCTTGCCCCCCTCATTTCTACCCAGAAATATTTATTAGGAGAGAAAGAGAAATTCTCCTCACATGCCGCAAAGGCACTTTCAATATATTTAGATATACTCTGCTTCTCATCATCTGTCACAAAGAAAAAGTTCTCCAATTGATGAATAAGTTGCAGTTCTATTTGCGTTTTTGGAATTTCAAATTTCATAGTCAACATTTATCCCATACATTTATATCTGTTTGATAATCTTTGCTGGAACTCCTGCAACTACGCTATAAGGAGGGACATCTCTAGTCACGACAGCACCGGCTGCCACTACACTATTTTCACCGATAGTAACTCCTTTCAAGATTACCGAGTTAGCCCCGCACCACGCTCCCTTTTTGATAATTACAGGCGCACTTGGAGTATAACCTTGCTCACTGATTGGTTTAGTCTTTTCAATAAATGCATGGTCATTGGTATATATATGGACTCCTGAACCAAATAGGACATCATCGCCTATTTCTATATATCCTCCAACCGTATCTGCAAAGAACATACAGCCTGGACGTATGACCACATTCTCACCTAATGAGATATGGCTTGTGCAAACTGCATACGAGTAGGGGCGCATTTCAGCAGTATCCGCAAAACTTTTAAATTTTTTCTTGCAAAGATTCTTGCCAAGTCGCTTAATAAACAACCTCCAGTGTGTAAAAGGGCAGTCCGGGCCTATTCTGTCTGCTTCCTTATCAAATTTTCTTTTCTTTAACACCTCAGATAAAAGCATAATTATTTCCAACTAACGGCTTTAATAAAAGATTCCTTGAACGCTTCTTTATTCTCGAACAGATACTTTGCTATCACCTGCATCAACTCGTAATCTTCCTCTGAGTCAATATCCAGAATACCAGTATCTGCCATCACCACTGCATCACATCCCGAATTAAAGAATATTGCATGTTCCTTATTTCTTAATGCATCAGGTGAATATGCATAAACAGAAGCATTCATATCATAGAACACAGGTGCTTCCTGTCTGGTAGTGAAGTTGGAAGGAATAGCTTTGCAGAAGAAACCATTCTCCTCTTTCACCATATTGAAATAGGGATTTCTACGAGATGGAGCTACACTATAAACCACATCCACATCGTTACGTTGTTTCTTGCGGTCAATGGCGTTCTTCACATCTTGTACAGTACGTAGAGGAGAAGTAATATCCAAATCTACCACCATATCAAACTTACAGGCAAAAGCCTCTTCTGCTTTATTCAGACTATCCAAGATGACAGCCACCTTAGGCACCTTATCTCCAGCCAGACTCTCTTCACGGTGAATGATGGTTACAGGAACGTCTTTCACACGACGAACCAGATCTTTCAAAGGCTCGCTATCCGTATTCAACACAATCTTGATGTCATCCTCGCCTGCATACTTCTCCATATACAGAGCGATATTGGCCATAGAATACCACACCAATGGCACATCCAGGAAGTCACGGGCATTCTTGCCCTTCACCCCCTTGGAACCTGCACGGCCACATAATGTAAACAGAATATTCATATCAGAATTCTCCTTTTGCTATTTTCAGCAC
>AUXO011290042.1_pt1 | contig 19375 bp, 17 predicted proteins | sample 768731 | NCBI WGS metagenome assembly AUXO01 (sample SAMN02715735, study PRJNA202380) | gut metagenome | biome: sheep rumen | host: Ovis aries | place: New Zealand: Palmerston North
CATAGAACTATATTATGGGTATATAGTTCAAGTGTTTTTTACATATATACTTTTCCATTTTTTCAAAAAACCAACTTTTTTTGCAACATTACTTATAATTTCTATATATTTTGAATTGTATCATCGAAACTAAATTTATAAACATTCATTACAAACTTAATTTGCAAAACAAACAAATTTAAAAATAAACATAGGTATTTTATACCTATGTTTACACAATTTATGTATTTGAAATATATAAAATTTAGATTATTGGTAAAATTATCAAGGTCTTACAATTCAACCATTTGGAAAACCAAAATTAGTAGCATTATCAGTGCCTCTATAGTAAAATTTACCACTATAGTAAATATTATTAACTCAATAGTCAAAACAAGAAGTGTTATCTGCACGTGTGCCACTATAACTTAAATATACTAATTGTAAACTTAAACAACCATTGTATAAATAATTGTAGCAACCAAATGCTAAAGTAGTTGCAGGTAAATAAGGTGGAACTACTAAATTTATACAATCTCTAAACATACCATTGTAACAATATTCACCTAAATGTTCTGATGGTAAAAAACTACCATTAACATTTACGATACCATCTGAACCTTTAAAAATAGATGAAAAACATCTATTTGGTAACTCTAAAGTTGATGTATCACCTGCTTCCGTTTTACCTGTTCCATTATCTATAAGAGATAAAATTGTGCCTGAAAGATAAACACTTCCTTCAAATTTAATATTTGCTGCTTGTTTATATTTACTTGTAGAAGTATCATAAACATCTCAACCGTGTGGATTGTCACCTCTTACAAGATATTTATTACCTTTAACGAGTTTATATGCTTGTCTATCTGAAGAATGCTCTAATTCTATTTTATTTCATCTAAGTTTTCCATACTCTTTATATACAGCAATTTCAAGATTTGGAGTAGTAACAGTATCATTTGGAATTTCTCTCCAAAAAACTAATGTAGAATTTTCAATAGGATGAACAACCATATTAGTATCCAACATTTGTTTATTTGAAGTACCCATACTACAACTTGAAATTGCAGGTATCATTGTTCCAATTGATGCAATTCCAATTAATGGCATCAAAATTTTATTTAATATTTTATTTTTTTTCATTTTCTCCTCTTTTAACTTATTTATATTTATAGATTATACTAAATATTTCATTTTTTCATCATTTAGCATATATTATGTAAAATATTTATGTTTTAAATTTTGTCTTCTTTTCTTCTATTATTGTTCTCTACATCTACATGCGAAACAATATCTACATTCAATCTAAACACATGCAAAGCACAAAGCAAATAAAATACAAATAAATATACAATTAATAATAATTATTAAAAAAATGTATATTTTATGTATAATTGTTTTATACAAAAAAATTAAAGGAAGGTTATATTAATAAAAAATATGAAAAATAAAACACTAAAATCATTATTAATTTATGGTTTAGGAATTACTACTACACTTGGAACAATGATACCTACAATTTCGAGTTGTGGAAGTAAAAAATCCAATGATATTATTTCTGGATATTGTGTATTAGAAGTAGGCAAACAAAGTAAATTGAAATACTGAAATTCCTCAACCTCTATTGAAGCTCCAGATTTACAATTTGCATGATATTCACATGGAAAAATTGGTAATTGACAACAAATAAAATTAAACCAAGAAATAACTCTTGAAGCTAATACAACATATTTATTAAGAGGTAATAATCCAAATGGATGAAATTATTGTGATCCAAATAATATTGATGCAGAATCAGATGATCAATATTATCGTCAAGGATGTATTAAATTAACTAATGGTGATGTAAAAATATCAGGTTCAATATTAGGTTTATTAGATCAAGGAAATAAAACTAGTGGTTATCAATTACATGATCCTTGTATTTTTTCAAGATTATTCATGGATTCAAATGCAATTACATCTATAAGTGATAGTTTCTTGAAAAATGTAGAAACTCTATCGGATCGATGCTATTCTCGAATGTTTAATAACTGTGAAAATTTAAAAACAGTACCTATTTTATATTCAACAAAATTAAATAGTAACTGTTACTTTCGTATGTTTAATAATTGTAAAGAATTAGAAAGTGTTCCACTTAAAATGTTACCTGCTACTACATTAACTTATGGTTGTTATTCTCGTATGTTTCAGGATTGTACAAAGTTAAAGAACACACCTAATTTACCAGCTACAACTCTTAATGAATATGTTTATCATAATATGTTTAATGGTTGCACTTCTTTAGTAAATACTGTATCAACTTTACCTGCATTAGAGTTAGCTTTCGCTTCTTATAATTGCATGTATGAAGGATGCACATCTTTACAAAACCCTCCTAAAATAATGGCGGAAACATTAAATAATACATCTTGTTGTCGTCATATGTTTTATAATTGTTCTAAATTAACAACAACTGAACCTTATTTATTAAAGGTAAAAACATTAACAGCAAGTTGTTATCAACAAATGTTCTATGGTTGTGTTGCATTTAATTCAATTGGAATAGCTTATCCAGGATTAAGAAAGGATGCACCTTTAAATGCATTTGATCAGTGGGTTGAAGGTGTTAGCAGCAAAGGTACATTTTACTATAGTGGTTCTGACACAGATGCTCCAATAGTTAATTTTGGTTTTCCAAATGACTGAAAAGTACTACCTTATCCTAACTAAAAATTAATTTTAAATTTTAAATTATATTTTTAATAATCCCTTTTTAATTCATGATAAATCTACAATTAGAAGGGATTATTTTTTTTATGCATTGAATTAAAAATAATCAAAAAATTAATTCATATAATACTTTATATGAAACACAATGCATTTCACAAAGCAAATGGTTGAATTGAAGTAATTTGTGGTCCAATGTTTGCTGGTAAATCAGAAGAATTATTAAGAAGAATCAATCGTTTTAAATATGCAGATATCAGTTATATTATTTTTAAACCAATGACTGATAGTAGAACTAAAAATAAATCAAAATCAAGAGACGGACGTTGTTTTGATGCTATAGAAATAAAAACTTCACAAGAAATTATTGATTATTTAAATAAGCAAAAAGAAGAAGGTAAATGTTATGATGCAATTGCTATTGATGAAGTACAATTTTTTGATGACAACATTGGTGAAATATGCAATACTTTAGCAAACAATGGTTATATTGTTTATGCTGCAGGTCTTGATTTAAATTTTAAAGGTGAACCTTTTACTTCAATAGGTAATCTATTAGTATATGCTGACTATGTAACAAAATTAAAAGCTATTTGTACTATTTGTGGATGTGAAGCTACTCATACGCAACGATTAATTAATGGTAAACCTGCATCAATTAATGATCCACTAATTCAAATTGGTGATAAAGAATCATATGAAGCAAGATGTCGAACACATCATGAAGTTAAAAAGTAAGAATTAATTTAGCATATCCTTTTATAACTGCATTGTCAATTACATTAATTTTAATCTTTTTATTTGAAATAATTTTCTTTAACATTGTAACTCTAGTTTTGTCACCACCAGTAATACAATAATTTACAGTTTTATTTTTTAAATAAAAATAGTTGATAAAATTAACTAAACTACCTATATAAAAGTGGTTAGCACCAGAAATAATAGATTCATATGTATTTTTACCAAAATCAATAAATGAATGGTCATAATTATTTAAATTAAATGCATCAATTAATGCTGCATTTTTGAAGAGTGAATTAATCCCATCTTTAATATGGGGAAAAATTATTGCACCATTTAAAGCGCCATTATTCATAAATATAGAAAATGAAAATGTACCAAAACAAAAACCAATAGATTTTTTTCATTTATTTTTTAAGAAATAAGAAAATCCTAATAAATCAACACCTATTTTATTAATTTTTTCATTAATTTTGTTTAAATCCAAAACATTTATAAAATCTTTTGGTTTAATTTCTTTTATATATAAGTTAAATGATTTAAGTATATTTTTTACTTGAATGGTAGCATTGGGTACAACAGAACCAATGAAACATTTTTTTACTTTAAATTTTTTAAGAATTTTATTAAAAAAAATTTTAGAAATTGAACCTGTTTTTATAGAGAAAACTTCAATTTCTTCATTATTTGAATATATTGCTGCTTTTAATTTTGAATTACCAATATCAAGAATTAAAAAATAATCTTTTAGTTCCATGTTATTCGCCAATTTGTCTCATTAATTTTTTTATTTTTGTGGATGAAACATTTTTTAATTCTTTATTAGCAATAAAAATAATTGTTTCAATTGAATTTGCAAGCATTTTATTAATTTTGGCCATATTTAATTCATATTTGTAATCTTTAATATTTCTTATTGCTCTAACAATATATTTACATTTATATTTCTTAGCAAAATCAACTGTCAATTTATCATTATAAGCAACTTTAACATTTGTTAATTTTAATGAACTAACTTTTTTTGATACATTTTGATAACGAGATAAAAGCGTTGATTCTTCCTTTTTATTAGGATTATTTGCTACTAAAACATAAAGTTCATTAAATAATTTAGATGCACGTTTAATAATGTCAATATGACCTTCATGTATAGGATTAAATGAACCTGGGTAAATAGCTATTTTTATATCAATCATAACAATGATAAAAGTATAACATACTTTAATTTATAATATATCTTAAATAATGATATAGGGAACTTATGAATTTATTAGAACAAATTAAAAATAACTTAAAACAATCTCAAAAAAATGTATCAATTATATTTGCTGAAGGATGGAATAAAGATATTCAAGCTGCTGCAAATGAAGCAACAAATGAAATATCTTCTATTATTCCAATTTTAATATTTAATAATAGACAAGAAATTCCATCTAATTTGAATGAAAGAATTAAATGTGTAGTAATTAATGAAATTAATTTAGATGAATATGCTAATTACATTTTTGAATTAAGAAAAAATAAAGGTATTAATATTGATGATGCAAAAAAATTAGCTTCACAACCTAATTATCTTGCTTCAACAATGGTAGCTATGGGCAAGGCTAATGGAGAAATATGTGGCATTGAATATACCACTGCTGATACTTTAAAAGCTGCTTTACAAATTGTTAAAACAAATCCAGATACAAAAGTTGCATGTAGTGCTTTTATCATGGAAAAAAATGGCGAACAATTAGTATTCGGTGATTGTTCAGTTAATATTAACCCTGATTCTGAAGCACTTGCGTCAATTACAAAAACTATTTCTAAATTCTCAAAAGAAATTGCTAAATTTGATGAAATTAGAACAGCAATGTTAAGTTATTCTTCTGCAGGAAGTGGAAAAGGTGAATCAGTTGATAAAGTAAGAAATGCATTTGAGATTGTAAAACAAGATCAAGAATTTATGAAAGACTACAATGTGTTTGGTGAAATTCAATTTGATGCTGCAAATTCAATGAAAACAATGCAAAAAAAAGTTAAAAATTTAAATTGATCTAAACCTGCCAATGTATATATTTTTCCTGATATTTCTTCAGGAAATATTGGATATAAGATCGCACAAAATATTGGTGGATGACAAGCAATTGGCCCGGTTATATTAGGTTTAAGAAAACCTGTTAATGATTTAAGTCGTGGTGCAACAATTAGTGATATTGTTCAATTAACTTATATTACTGCTTCTCAAGCAATTAACAAATAATATATTACATATATTAAATTTTTTTATATATTTCTTATATGTATGTATACTGACAACAAAAATATAAACATTGAAGAATTAGAGCTTTTATTTAAAAATTCTCATGATCTTAATGAATTGTTTATAAACAAAAATAAATTTACAAAAAAATATATAGCTCCTTTATATTTACAATTAAAAAATGCAAATAATGATGAAAAAATTAAAATTGGAAAATTAGCAAATGATTTAAAAAATAAAGTTAATGAGATGTTTGATCATTATAAAGATTTAATTGAAAATAGAACTAATGATTTATCTCATAAACTAATGGCTGATTTATGTATTGATACTGCAGATTTTTCAAAAGGTTCACTAAATCCTATCACATATATATGTAATGAAATCATTTCTTTTTTCAGAAAATATGATTTTAAAATTGTTAATGGTAATGAAGTAGAGCAAATCAAATATAATTTTGATAATTTAAATTTTTCTGAAGAACATCCTGGTAGACAAACAAGTGAAACATTTTATATTAATGACAAATTAATGTTAAGAGCACATACAACAGCATCTACTGCAGAACAACTTGTTAAAAATAATAAATCTAAAGATATTCGTGTTATTTCATTTGGTAATGTATATCGTAATGATGATGATGATGCTTCTCATTCACATCAATTTACACAAATAGATTTAGTTTGAGTGAAAAAAGGATTATCTGTTGGTACACTTAAATGATTTATTAATTCATTACTTAAATATTTATATGGACCAAATACCAAAACAAGATATCGTTTATCATTTTTTCCTTTTACTGAACCTTCTATGGAAGTAGATGTAAAATGTCCAATTTGTCATGGTAAAGGTTGTAATTTATGTAAAAAGACTGGATGAATTGAAATTCTTGGCGCAGGTATGTTACACCAAAATGTATTAAAAAAGTCTGGTATTAATGATATTAAAACAGGAATTGCTGCTGGTATAGGTATAGAAAGATTAGCAATGATTAAATTTGGTATTAGTGATATTCGTGATATATACACAAATAATTTTGCTATTCTAAAACAATTTTCAAATAAAGGAGAATAATTATGTTGTTATCAAGAAAAGTATTATGTAACTATGCTCCACAATTCAAAAATGTTTCATTTGATAAATTGAATAATGCATGTATTAACCTAGGAATGGAAATTGAAAAAGTATATCGTCATCCTAGTCTTAATAAAGATTTTTGTATTGGTTTAGTTAAAAATGTTTATAAGATTAATAATTCTGACCACTTACAATGAGCAGAAGTATTAGTTAATGAATCAAAAAATATTATCAAAAAAATTGTGTGTGGTGCATCAAATTTAAAAGCAAACATGAAAGTTATTGTTGCCAATGTTGGAGCAAAACTTTATGATGGTAAAGTAATTACTAAAAAAAACATTATGGGAATTGATTCTCAAGGGATGATGTGCGGTTATTTTGAATTAACTCCTTTAAATAGTGAATTTTTAGATAATTGTGATGCTCATGGTATCATAAAATTAGATGACAGTATCAAATTATCTGATGATATTAATAAAATACTAGGATTTGATGATGAAATTTATGATATTACTATCCCATCAAATCGATATGATTTAAATGGTGCATATTTTTTAATTAATGAATTAGCACAATATTTTGGATTTAAATTATTAAAACTACAATCAAATAATTTATTTACTAAAAATACATCATATAGAGTTACAATTGATAAAAAAAATACTACTAATTATTCATTAGTAATAATCAATAACTATAAATATGAATATTCTGAATGGAACATAAAAAAACTTATGTTAAATTCTGGTGTAAAAACATCAAATTACACTATTGACATAATTAATTGAATAACATATTTAACAGGAATAGCTCCATTGATTTTTGATAAAGATAGAATCAATGAGAATATTAATCAATGCTTTGCTGACAACCAAAGTTTTATTTTTAATAATAAAAAATATTTATTAACAAAAAATGATTTAGTTTGAAAAAATAATGGTGAGATTATTGGTATTGATGGAGTGTGTGTAAATGATAAATTTGGTATTTCTAAAAATACAAACGGTTTATTGTTGCTAATTGACAATACTAGATATTCATTACCAAGAAATTCATCAATCAAACATAATATTTCTAACATAACTACTAAATATTCTTCTAAAAAATGTTCATTAACACAAATGAATTTATTTTTAAATTTAATAAATACTCATATTAATAAATGCATATTTATAAATCCAATTATTAAATTAGAAAATGATATTTCGTTACCATTTAACAAAAACGAATTTAAGAAATTTTGTCAATTTAAAAATATTAATATTGGTAAAGTATTAAAAAAATTAGGTTTTAAACTTTGCAAAGATAAAGTACTAGTTCCTGGGTATAGATCAGATTTAACTAATGAGTATGATATTTATGAAGAAATTATCAAATATGTAGGAATTGAATTAAATTTAGAATCACCTGCTAATATTTTAGTGAGTTCAGCTAAAGATGAAAAAGATGAATATTACTTTGTAGAAAAACTAAAAACATTACTAACAAATAATTATTTTTATGAAGTAAGAACATATAATTTGACAAGTAAAGAAGAATTAAAAAAATGAAACTTATTTAATTTAAAAAGTAAATATGAAATTTCACCTTGTTCAAATAAAATGCATCAATTTATGAGATTAGGATTAGTTAATAACATGGTAAAAGTAATGGAATATAATGCTAATAGAAAAAATGAATTAATTCCAATATTTGAAATTCAAAAAATTTATAATGAAAGAAATTTTTTGAATTTAACTTGTTTATCTCCATATAAATATTCACTTGATGAAATTCATGGTGCTAATATTAATTACAATACATTTGGATTGAAATCAATTTTAAAAGAAATTAGTAAGTTATTTAATGCTAATTTAACTATTGAACATACATCAAATCCATATCTTACAAACAATGATTCATTAGCTATAAAATATAAAAATGAATTAATAGGATATATTGGTAATTTAAAAAACAATTTATTAAAATCATATAAATTACATAACCAAGATCTATATGTGTTATCTATTAATTTGAATAAATTGATTAAAGATTATAATGAATCAAAATTTAATTTCAAAAAAATATCTAATTTGATTCCGGTAATCAAAGATATCACATTTCATGCTAATAATAATACAAACATTCAAAAAATTAATGATGAAATTGATAAATTGGAATTTGTTTTATCATATAAATACATTAAATCATTTAATATTAATCAAGATACAATTGCTTATACAATTCATATCTTATTAAAAAATTCTATAGAGGATCAAATGGATAAAAAACAAATTGATAATTGTATTTTTACAATTATCAATATAATTACAAAAAATAAAGGATTAGTAAAGGGGGTTTAAAATAATATGGAATATGTAATTAAACGTGATAATTGTAAATCAAAATTTAATGAAAATAAAATTTATGATGCTTTATTAAAAGCAGTTGAGGCAAACAATTTTGATTTAAACAAAAATCAAATCGATGAAATTTTAAATAAAGTAATAAATAAAATTAATCAAATAAATTTAGATTCTATTGCTGTTGAACAAATTCAAGACATTGTTGTAGAAACATTAAGAGAAACAGGAAATGTAAAACTTGCAGATCTTTATCAAAATTACCGTAATGAACGTACAAAAATCCGTGAATCAAAAAGTGAATTGATGAAAAAAATTATTTCAATTGGAATTGAAACTGATCGTGATAATGCTAATGTTGGAAATAATTTTTCAGCTAAATTACTACGTATTGCTTCAGAAGCAAACAAATGACATATTTTAAATAAGGTTCTCCCAAGAAAACTTGCTAAATTACATGAAAATGGAGATATCTATATTCATGATTTAGATAGTTATAACCTAACTATTAATTGTTTACATTTACCAACTGGTAAATTATTAAAAAATGGTTTTAACACAGGATATGGTTATATTAATAGACCTAATGATATTTGTGTAGCTGCACATCTCTCATGCATTATGTTACAAGCATCACAAAATGATATGTTTGGCGGACAATCACATCCAAATTTTGATAATGATTTGTCTATATATGTAAACTTAACTAGAAAAAAATATAAAGAACAAATAAGTGAATTTTGCAATGACAATGATAAAATTAATGAAATTGTTGAGAAAATGACAATTAAATCTGTACATCAAGCTATGCAAGGTGTAGTATTTAATTTAAATACCATGCATTCACGTGCAGGTAGTCAAGTACCATTCAGTTCAATAAACATTGGATTACCTACAAATAAGGATGCAGCATTAATATGTGAAGCATTCTTAGAGGAATATGAAAAAGGATTAGGCCAAGGAGAACAACCTATTTTCCCTAATATTATTTTTAGAATAAAAAGTGGTGTTAATCGTGAACCAAATGATCCATACTATTATTTATTTAAATTAGCATGTAGAGTGGCTGCTAAAAGAATGAATCCAACATTTATGAATATTGATGCTGATTTTAATAAAGCATTTTATGACAAAAATTTATTACCAGCAACAATGGGATGTAGAACATACATTATGTCTAATATAAATGGACCAGAAGGATGTGAAGGTAGAGGAAATAATGCTCCTACTACAATTAATTTACCTCGTATTGGTATTCTTGCAAATAAAAATATTGACACATTTTTTAAATTATTAAATGATCGAATTAGTGATGCATCTGAAATTTTAATGAATCGTTATGAATTATTAAAAAAATTAAAAGTTAAAGATCTTCCTTTTGTAGCAAAACAAAAATTAATGATGGGAAGTGAAAACTTAAAACCAGATGATAGTATTGATGCAATAATGAAAAATGGAACATGAGGTATTGGTTTTATTGGCATAGCTGAATGTTTAACTGCATTACTTGGTAAACATCATGGACAAAGTCAAGAAGCACAAGAATTAGGCATTAAAATAGTATCACTTATACGTCAAAAATGTGATGAATTAAAAACAAAAACAAAGTTAAATTGAAGTTGCTATGCTACACCAGCAGAAGGTTTAAGTGGTAAATTTATTCAAATTGATAAGCGCATGTTTGGAATAATTCCTGGAATAACTGATAAAGATTATTACACTAATTCATTTCATATTCCTGTATCTTTCCCAATTTCTATTGCTGATAAAATTAAATTAGAAGCTCCATATCATAAATTATGTAATGCAGGACATATTTCATATGTTGAATTTGATTCATATCCTGAAGCTGATACTATTGAAAAAATTATTACTTGAGCATATAAAAATACTAACATAAACTATTTAGGAATTAATTTCCATATTCGTTACTGTATAGATTGTGCTAATCGTGCTAATAAAATGCGTAATTCACAAGTAGAAAAAATTGAAAAAATTTAATTATGAGTAATAATGAGATCCGTTTAGCAGGAATTGCTCAAAATAGTTTAGTAAATGGTCATGGTTTAAGAAAAGTATTTTTCTCACAGGGTTGTAACCACCATTGCAAAAATTGTTTCAATCCATCTACATGGTCTTTCGATGGTGGAAAAATGATTAATATGGATAGCTTAGTACAACAAGTTCTTGATGAACCATTTCTTGATGGTGTAACTTTTAGTGGAGGAGATCCTTTTCAACAACCAGATAAATTTGCATATCTTGCTAAAAAATTAAAAGAGAATAATATTAATATTTGAATTTATACTGGTTATACATTTGAAGAATTATTAGAACTAGCTAAAACTAATGAAAGTATTGATGAAATGATTCATAATTGTGATGTAATTGTTGATGGACCTTTTGTTCAGGATTTATATGATCCCAAATTGCTTTTTAGAGGAAGTAGTAATCAGAGAATCATTGATGTCAAAAAAACATTAGAAACAAAATCTATCATAAAACTGATAGAATAATAAAAATTATTTATATAAAATAAATAAAACCAAATAATAATAAAATATACAAAGAGGAATTATGTCAAATAAAGAAAATCAATTATCATACAAAATAACATATTTAAACCCAGGTGATAAAGTATGCCCTATATGTGGAAGCACTCACATCCAAAATATTAGTAGAATTACAGGTTATCTATCTTTTGATGAAAGATTTGGTGAAAGTAAAGTTGCTGAACGTTGTGATCGTGTAGCTCACAACAATGATAAACATAATAAAATCTACAGGAATTAATTGTTGTAGCTATTTTATTCTTTTAAGTTATTAAGTTTAACTATATTATTGATTCTTTTATTCACTTGTTTAAATCCAATATCAATTTTGTTCTCAAGATTATCCATTCTTTGTTCAAAATGATCAATTCTTTGTTCAAGATGATCAATTCTTTTTTCAAGATTATTGATTCTTTCTTCAATATTATCCATTCTCTTTTCAATAGTATTTATTTTATCTTCGATAATGACTATTTTATTAAGAAGAATATTCAAATTTTTAGCAACATCAGTTATTGTTACTTTTTTAACTTTGTTATTACCTGTTAGTTTAAAATTGCATTCTGATTCTTGTAAATTCATATCATTTAAAATCAAATTAACTTCTTTAATCTTCATCAATTATTAATATTTGATTTAACATTATTTTAGAAAAATAGCACAAAATTTAATAATTTTTATGTATATATTTACATATATAAAGTGCTAATATATTGATTTATATTAAAAATATATATAAAATATTAATAAATAATCAATATATAAAATACATTGATTATTTTTTGTAAGCACAATATGAAAATTAAAATTCCATTAATTTGTACAAAATGTAATTCTAGAAATTATCATATTAAAAAAGAAAAGACAAATGCAAAACGTTTGGAATTAAATAAATATTGTCCTTATTGTAAAAAAACAACAATTCATCGAGAATCTCGTTAAATGGTAACTATGGAAGATAAAAATAAAAAAGAAAATAAATCTCGTTTAGCTGAAATTGCACGTCAAAAGCAATTAAAGAAAATTCAGTATCAAAACACTAAAATTAAAGCTAATCAAGAATATGAAAAAAAATTAAAAAAAATTAATGATTCATACAAATCTGAGTTGAAAGAACTCAAAAATTTACCTAAAATTAATATATCTTCCCAAATTAATGAACTTAAGATTAAACATAAAGAAAATATCATTAACATCAAAAATAATTCAAATGACGCATTAAATAAATTAAATTCTGCTAATAAAGATAATAATTATCTTCATGATGTTTTTATCATTAAAAAAACAGAACTTTTGAATATTAAGCAAGAAAATAAAACATTTAAGAAGAATTTAAAATCACTTAAAAAAACAAATATATCTAACTACAAAAATAAAAAAATTGAAATTATTAATAAAAGAGAGAATGATATTTTTAATGCTCAGAATGAACGAGATTTATTAATTGCTAAAAATTATTACAATGATAAATTAGCTGAAATTCAAAAAATGAAAATTTCAAAAAAAATTGCATATAAGCAATATAAAAAGAAATTGATAGATGTAGAAAATTTATTTAAAAATCAAAATGATAGCTATATTCAATCAAACTATGTTAAGAAAAAACAATGACGTATTTCTTACTATGCATTGTTATTAAAATATAGAAAAGATAAAAAAAATAAAGAATTTATTGAAAATAAAGAAAGTTATTGGCGACAATATGAGACTATTAAAACAGATTTCGAAGCAAAATTAACTAATAACAAAATATTTTATCAGAATTCATTAACACAATTAAGACAGCAAAGAGATGCAGCTTATCCATTTGAACTTGATTCTGCCTTTGCTTTAAAGAGATGATGATATGGAATTGGTAAAGAATTTCAAAGAATGACTTGACCAACACCTAGAAGATCAATGATTGATTTTGGTATTGTTGCAGGAGTAAGTTTATTTATTGCACTTCTTTATTCTTTAATTGATTACTTATTGACACTATTTTAATGGAGAAATAATTATATGGAAAAAAAACATCAATGATATGTAATTACGGCAACAAGTGGTAAAGAAGATTCTATTTTACAAACACTTATTGAAAAAATTAGTAATTTTGGTTATACAGATAGTGTATCTAAATTTGAAATTTTTAAAAAAACAGTTGCTAAAGAAGATATTTTCAAACCTACAGATGCAAATTTACCTAAATCATTAAAAAATACTAAAACTACTAAATGGGAAACATTGCCGGATGGTACCTACAAAAGAATTAAATCTAAAGTGGTAAATATTTTTCCAGGATATATTTTTGTAAAAATGGAAATGTTTCCAGAAATTTGATATTGTATTAGAAATACAAATGGTGTATTAGGATTTTTAGGATCTTCAGGCAAAGGAACTATGCCTATTCCTATCTCTGAAGCTGAATATCTTAAAATGAAAGCTAAAAAAGATGCTTATGATGAGCAATACAATAAATTAATGACTAATCAAGTAAGTGAAAATAATGAAGTTGATAAAAAAGAAGAAAAACCAAACATTGTATTTAATTACAAAGTTGGTAGTTTTGTTAATATTAAATCAGGACCTTTTGCTAACACATCTGGAGTAATAAAATCAATCAATATGAATAATCAAACTGCTATAATTGAAGTTGATTTTTTAAATCGTAAAACAGAATGCGAAATTGATTTTATTAATTTAGTTGATGAGAAGAACACTGATGAACAAACAGAATAATACAGTTTTTAATTTTTTAAAAAAACAAATTATAAAAGCATTAAAAACTACAATTAAAATTGATGAATTTAGTAATGTAGATATTTCTACATCTAAAATTGAAGTTGATAGGATTAAAAATATTAAATTTGGTGATTATTGCACAACTATTGCATTAATGACAAATATCAAAAAAGATAGAGTTATGTCATTTGCACAAGCAATTGCTGCACAAATTAATAAAAAATATTTTCAAAGAATAAGTGTTGTTCAACCTGGCTTTATTAATTTCACTATTTCTAATCAAATATTTCACAATATCCTTTTTGAAATTATTGATAAAAATATAAATTTTGGTATTAGTAAAAAAAATAAAATAAAATACAACATTGAATTTATTTCTGCTAATCCAACAGGATTATTGCATATTGGTCATGCGCGAAATGCTGTTATCGGTGATGTGTTAGCAAGAATTTGAGAAGCTAATGGAATTGATGTAACACGTGAATATTACATTAATGATGCTGGAAATCAAATTGAAAAACTTGGAATGAGTTTATTAATTAGGTATAAACAATTATTTGGTTACAATGATCAATTACCAGAAGATTCTTACCATGGTAATGAAATAATTGAGGCTGCACATGAATTAAAAAATCAATATGATAATAAATTCTTAGATACATATTATGACCAAACTGGTATTTTAGATAAACAAGTAGGTAAAATTATCAAAAATTTTGCAAAAAATTACATGTTAAACATTATCAAAAACACATTATTAGATTTTGGTGTAAAAATGCACATATGATTTTCTGAATCAACACTTTATGAAAATAATTTAATTAATACTACTCTTGATTCATTAAAACAATATACATATAAAAAAGATGGTGCTTTATGATTGGCCACAACTAAATATGGTGATGATAAAGATCGTGTTTTAATTAAAAGTGATGGAAATATGACATATTTTACTCCTGATATTGCTTACCATAATATCAAAATGTCAAGAGGATATGATAAATGCTTTGATATTTGGGGTGCTGATCATACCAGCTATGCAGACAGAATAAAAATTGCTATGCGAATTTTTGGTTATAAAGATGATATGCTAAATATTTTAATCATACAAATGGTTAAATTAATTAAAGATGGTGCTGAATTTAAAATGTCAAAGCGTTCAGGTAAATCACTAACATTAATGAATTTGGTGAAAACAATAGGAAAAGATGCAGCACGATGATATCTTGTATCTCGTCCTATGATTAGTCATTTAGAAATTGACATAGATAAAGCAACAAAACAAAGTAATGATAATCCATTTTACTATGTGCAATATGCACATGCACGAATTAATCAAATTTTACAAAAAAAACAATTTGATTTACCTAAATCATTTGATTTATTAACTCTTCCTTCAGAAAGAGAAATTATTGTTCACCTAAGTATGTATGTTGAAACATTAAAAAAAATTGGTGACACATATGAAGTAAATATTTTATCTATTTATTTATATAACTTAGCTAAATTATTTCATTCATACTATTCACAAAATATTATTATTGATGAAAAAAATGAACAACTATCTAAACAAAGATATTGGTTAGTATTTTGTATCAAACAAATAATTGCTAATGGATTAAAATTACTTGGTATTGAACCATTAAATAAAATGTAAATTTTATCCATTGGAATATTCATAAAAATACAAATAAAAAATATGATATATAAATAAGTATTAATATGGCAAAAAAGAAAAAAACAAATCGCAAAGAACATCATGTAGTCCCTAATAAAGAAGGTGGATGAGATGTTAAAATAAATAATGCTGGTAGACGCACATATCACACTAAGAAAAAATCTACTGCTATTAAAAAAGCACGGAAAATCTCTAGGAAACATAAAACAGAATTAGTCATTCATAATTCTAATGGACGAATTGTTGCTAGTCATTCACATAAAATTGTAAGACATAAGAAACCTGGGCCAAAAAAAGCAAAAAAGAATATAAAAAAGAAAAGATAAAGAATAAAAAGTAATAAATAAAGTAACAAAAATAAATTAATATACTTTATAGTATTAATTTTATTATGTTATAAGTAGTAATTATTCCAATACTAGTAAACAAATAAAGAATTTATTTTTTTTGGCTAAGTATATCCAAAGTGCCCACATAAATAAAAAACTCATTTGAGCTCTTTAATTAAAAATTAATTAAACAAAACATTTTTAACTTAAGGAGTCAAATGAACAAATATTATTATAAACATCTTTAACAATGAGAAAGAAGAAAACTTGAATCATTAATTTGTAATAAGCCCATTTTAAAACCAATATTTGGCACAATTGATCATGGATGAGATATTGTAAACTGAAAATGACTAGCAAATGTCAATTCAATCGCTTTTGCTTTTAAAAGAAGCAGAAAAACAATTAAAAGAGAATTACTAAATGGTAGATATGAGACGCTTACTAATAGCATTAGTAAGATTGCATTGACTTTCTCATATTCATCTGATATTTCTAGATTTAACAGAATCAAAAAATATGAATCTAAAAATAAGCAAAAAACTAAGATTCTTAAATTTGAGAAACTTAGAGAATTCATTATAAATGAACTCAATAATAAGCAAAGTCTAAAAGTAATTGCAGGGAGAAGTAAATTAGCTTATTTTAATGGTGAAATTGACCAACCTATATCAGTTATGACACTATACTCATACATTGATAATGAAAACATTTTGTTCATCAAATCATAGTCATTTAAAACAAAAGCGAAAACATAAATATCGGACTAGAAATTACTGTAAAAGACAGAATGGTGTTTCTATTTCAGAAAGACCAGAATACATTAATCAAAATAAAGAATTTGGTCATTGAGAAATGGATTTAGTAATTGGTAAAAAGAGCACAAATGTTAATTTATTAACATTATATGAAAAAAAATCAAACATTGGTATGGCAATAAAATATATGGTAAAGAAGCTAAAACCATCACCAAAACACTAAGACATTTGCAAAGTGTTGACAATTAATTTATGGTGTAAATATCAAATCAATTACAACTGATAATGGTTTAGAGTTTTATGATTGAAAAAGATTTAAAAGATCAATATATAACGCAAAAGACGATATTAATGTATATTTTTGTCATTCATATGCATCATGAGAAAAAGGTGGAGTTAAAAACTTTAATGGATTAATTAGAAAGATTTATCCAAAAGGTTTTGATTTTTCCACAATATCGCAAGATGAAATTGATAATGAAATTAAAAAAATTAATGAGATTTATCAGGAAACTTTAGGATACCATTCAGCAAAGGAAAGGTATAATGAATTAAGTTTAATTAATTGGGCACTTTAAACTATACTTTGCTCTTAATAAACAATATGTATACAATTTAGATAAAAAATTTTTTACTAATTATCTAACAAATATTCATTAGTTTTGTCATATTATTAGTTAAGATTTAATTTGAGTAAAAATTTCATTTGAAGAAGGCGAAATATCATAGTAAATTTATTAATAAATGGATGGTTATCTTGCCAATCATAAAAATTACCACGAGCATCTAAAAGTGCATTGTAATCGTTTGGATCAATACCTTTCACCGTATTGTATCTTACCAATACAGAACAGAACAAAGATATGATAAAAGGAAGTTCAACAAGAGCAATAAGATCTAAAATTCATATAAATTGATATCATTTTTGTGTATCACAAAGATCTTCACAAACATTTTTTAAGATATTTAAATTACTTACCCCACCCGCATATTCAATTCAATCATTTTTATAGTTATTTTCATAATAGAATTTTTTTACTTTAACATCATATACAAATTTAAAAAACTCATTGAACTTCTCTATATTTGAGAAAATATCAGCATCATTTTTAACATTTCTTATAAGTGTATATTCATCACTATTGCTACCAATTTTCTCGATATTTTTGTTAAGATCATCAAATTCATTTACATAATGAATGATACTACTAATAAGAAGAGTTATTGAAACAGCTAAACAAGCAATTTGAACAATTAATAGTAAAATAAGTCCTGGTAGTCTAACAAATCATCCATCGTCTAAAATATAGCTAAAAATTAGAACCACTATAAAAGCTATAAATAAAAAAGTCAAAATACTAGAATTAACAATGCTTAAAGTTAGTAAAGAATTAAAATCATCTTTTATGTTATTAGAATCTTCAATTAAATCATCATTATTTATTAAACCCAAAACATTATCATAATTATTTTTCATTGTATTGAATAAATTATTTGATCATCTTTGTGTTATACCTGATTGCTCATTTATCTCATTACTAATATTTTGATTAAATAAATTAGATGCCTCAAAAATATTTTTTGAATTTTTATAAGAAATATTAAAATTATCAACTTTTACTTCACCTTTATTATTTTTTTCATCAACAATATCATAATCAATCTCAGTATAATCTAAACTAAAACTTACATTGTTAACAAAATCAATTAATTTTTGATCAATAATATTTTCATCATGTAATATGTTTTTTGTAGTGTGATTAAAATTTTCAACATTTTTTGATTCTATAGAAGAAATATCTAAAGTAATTAAAGGTGTTTTAATTTTTGTTCCTTTATAACTAGCTAATACATAAAATTCATATACACCAGCTATAATTTCATCAATTCATGAAACAATACCATTACTAATCTTTATAAAATCTGGTAATACTGTAGCATTAGTAGAAATTAATTGTCATTGAACATCATTTCCATCTATCTCTTCACCATCAACAGACAATTTTCATTGTTTGTTATCTTTATTTTGTACTTTTTCAATACCTTTTAATTCATAGCTTCCACCAGATAATGAAAGTTTTTCAGCTTGATCAATAATATCATGAAGAAGAACGCCATTAATCATCATTCCACTAAAAGCTAAAGAAGATACATTTAAATTACCTTTATTTGAATCTGGATCAGTTCAAAAATCATCAAAACCATATTCATTACTTGTAGATCAAGAAAAAGTAAAATCTTTAT
>AUXO010473003.1_pt1 | contig 19372 bp, 16 predicted proteins | sample 768731 | NCBI WGS metagenome assembly AUXO01 (sample SAMN02715735, study PRJNA202380) | gut metagenome | biome: sheep rumen | host: Ovis aries | place: New Zealand: Palmerston North
TATTTGATAGATGTTTGATAATTTTTGAAGAGCGATAGGGGATATGTAGATATTGATTGGCTGGAATATACGAAGTAGTATATATTCGAGTGCAAAAAGCTAAGGATTATAGCATTTCTTGTATTTGGCTGAGTTTATCAGTCGTCAGCAGAATATGCGAATCCATATCTTTTTGCACATTCCATCGGTTGAACCAGATGGCATCGAGCCCATAGCCAAGTGCACCAAGAATATCCGTATTATAATTATCGCCAATCATGAGTGTGGAGTCCTTGTCTGCTCCCGTAATATGAAGTGCATAATCAAAGAAACCCTTGCCAGGCTTGTTTTCTCCTGCATCTTCACTGAGTATAATATGGTCGAAATACTGGAGCATATCCGAAGCTTGTAACTTCTTGTACTGTACTTCATGGAAGCCATTACTACAGATAGACAGATGATAGCCCTCGTTATGAAGATACTGCATTAAATGGTGTGCTCCCTCCACAGTACCTGGTTTGCAGGAGCAGAGATCGAGATATTGGTCACTCACCTCACGGCAGAAATCGTCAGTTAGCCAACTTGTATCCGTGCCAGGCAGGCAACATTCAAGGATAGGGCGTCTGAATCGTTCTACGATGAGCACATCACGTGTCATCTCTTTGCGGGTATACCGTGCCCACACATCCTCGTTAGTTGTCCAGTAAGCAGTAACGAATGCATCGAAATCAGGAATCATGTTAGACCAAGAACGGAGCTCGTAAAGTTCGCGTAGAGCGATAGAATTATTACCACGAGTATCATAGAGTGTATCATCGAAGTCGATGAACAGGTGAGTATATTTCGGATTTTTCATGTGTGCAAAGGTACGAAAATAGTATGGTTATTCCCATTTGATTAAGAAAAAAATGCAGGTCAGGTATCGGTCTTATTGAATACATAATTGCCATCTATGGTAAACATCGAGTCTGGATATATGATGTAGGCTTGAACGTTAATATCTTTCCACAATGTCACCGTGGACGGGTAGAGTCCGCAATCAGCAGGTAAATAGGCTGGTTGCAATTGACAATCCACGCTATCAATTGTATCATAGAGTTATGTCAAAGTCTGTCCTCCAACCATGCATAATGATTGCCTAAATCTATATAGCACACACTCGAAAGGAAGTCCTTGCAGGCATCTTGACAGAAGATGGTGGTGAAATGAGAATATGTTATTAGATTGCTTACCCCTAAAGAGGTTGATTCCTTGTAGCGGTATTCTTAAGTATAGAGTATCCTCATAGTTTTATTTTCAGTTTATTCAACCTATAGATAATTGCAGTCTTGCTCCTTCCCATTTTTTGGGAGATATAGTTTATATCATGCCCTTCCCGATATAGGTCGAGTAGAAATTTTTCCGATTTCTTTGTCCATCGTTTGTCAGCATTACGATGGATAGAACCATTTTCTGATACCTTTTCCGGATGCAGAAATTCGGTGACAAATACGGATGGATTACGTTCATCGTACATCACGAGGGTCATCTCTTTGGCCCTTGTTATCGCGACATAAAAGAGACGGCGTTCCTCGCCATTAGGATAAGCATCTCCTTCAGATAGCACGTATTTCAATACCGGATCGTCACTCATTTGTGATGGGAAACCGAAGGTTCCATTATTGCATTGCAACAAGATAGCATAATCAGCTTCCAGCCCTTTCGACTTATGAACCGTTAGAAATTCTATCTTACGACCACCTATCAAGTAATAGAAATGCCCATTCTCTCTAAAACTCTTGTAAACCTTCGAGAGATAGATATCATCGAATGAATATCGACCGATAAGGTAGATACTTTTGTCGGCAGGTATATTATTGATGATTCTCTCTAAGATATCACAATAATCATTATCATGATATGCGTAAAAGTACAGACCTGTCTTCTTATCCTTATTGGCAGCATGAATATGCTTCTCATACTGTATGCTGTTTTTCATGATAAACTGGCAGGAATAATCTACGAGAGGCTGGCCAAATCGGTAAGTTGTTTCGATGCGCTCGATATCTGTCGGACCGAAATAATCAGGGAACTGTCGAAACAACGACATATCACTGCCCGAGAAGCGATAGATTGACTGCCAGTCGTCCCCCACGCAATAGAGTTGAGCAGGAGAGTCCTCGCCTCGCAAGGCCAGTAGAAAGTTATAGCGGTCGATGGAAATATCCTGAAATTCATCTACGATGATATAATCGTACGAAACCGGATGAAATCGATTACAGAGCGCTGTGGCCTGGATGATAGCATCCGTAAAATCGATTCGCTGCTGCAGCCTCAGTGCATTCTGATAAGCCTCGAATACAGGTTTGAGGATATATTTTATCAGGAAAACATTACGCTTATCTTTCGCCTGTTGTGCAGCCGATAACACATCAACCAGATTCATGCAACTCGTTTTGAGCAGCATGATAAAAGTAACTATCAGTCGCATGAAAGCTTTTTCTTCCGCACTCTTCTGAGGTAAAAGCAAATCAAACAGTTCGTCTTCCTCTTTGACAACCATCGGTACGCCTATGCGCTTTAATTCTTTTCGTATTCTAGCTCGCACGACAGAGAATTGGAAATCGGCACTGCTTGTCGTAATCAGAGTGGTGCCGAATTTCTTATGTACCATTATTTTCCATGATATGCCATCATTATACTTCTGATTAGCTTCTTCGAAACTGATACCTTTTTCCTGGGCAAACCATGATGGGACCAGTCCATGTTCGTCTACACCGAAATGCTCTAGATAGATACGATTTAGACGTCCGTCCTTCTCATAGTAGATGGAGAAATCTGGTTTGTATTGGGCATGATATGCATCAGAAACCGGGTGTTGATAAGGCTGTTCGTATTTATAAGATACACCTAAAGAGGTTAATATGGCGCAGAGTTTAAGTTCTTCATTACTTCTAACATATACAGGCAGTCCATCCTTATCTGGATACATGGATTTGAGCTGAGGCTTTTTTTGGTTAGCCAGTTCCTGCTGAGCCAGTTTGAGTTCCTTTTCTTCTTCCGATTCGATGTCCTTGTAATCTGCGAGATAAGAGGTAAGGTTTTTGCGAAACTTCTTGTTTTTCGACAATTCTCGGATTACTTGTACGATAAGGGCATCTGTATTTTCGCAAATTGATGGTTTGACATTAGTCTGTTTGCCGATGATATCCAGAGCCAGTTTATGAAACGTATACCCCCGAAGGCCCGGTTTGTTGATGCGTTCGGTAAGCTCTGCTGCCGCTTTGTTGGTGTAGCTGATGAGCAGGATACGACGAGGATCTATGTGAAGTTTCTCCGTAAGATATTTCACTTTGCCCACTATAGTCGAAGTCTTGCCACTTCCAGCACTACTCACCACCAACACGTTTTCTGCTTCAGAAACAATAGCTCTACGCTGCTGGATATCCAAAGGATATTTCAGGCAGTGCTCAAAGAAATACTTATGTGTCTTAAGTCGTTCGAGTTTTTCGTTCTCGATAGCCTCCAACCTACGTTTTTCTTGTCTTTTGAGTAGAAACGTTCGAACGACTAAAAATAATTTGCCGATGATACCCAATAGGAGTAGTAGGATAATGATGTAACCAAACATGCGTCAATTTTACAAATATCAGCATGCAAAGGTACGAAAAAAATGTGTATAATAATCACAATAATACCAATTACTTGCTCTTTTGAAGTGATATGCTGCAAAATGTGAATATCGAGAATATTGGGATTTATGGCTTATTATTCGGAGGTTATTGATAGCATGAAATGTATCTATGGTTCAGATTCTGCAGCTATATCCCCATATATTTCAGGAATGGAGTAGGCAAGAGATCTGTCTTGCAAGAAAATATGATTTAAGGTATAGGCGAGAGAAGAAAGAGTCTTTTCTCGCTTATTTTTTTTCAATTCACACTCCCAAACTGTTATGCAATGCCATCCCATTGTTGCCAACTGTCTTTGTTCCTCTTTGTCTCGCTCTATATTGCGATTAATCTTTTTAACCCAAAAATCAGTATTCGATTTGGGTATGACATAATAACGGCAGCCATGATGTCCATGCCAAAAACACCCGTTTACAAAGATACAAGTGCGATATTTGCGAAGTACAATATCAGGATGACCGGGTAATCGAGGGCTATTCAGACGATAGCGAAAACCATGACTCCACAAATATTTTCGCACGATAAGTTCAGGCTTCGTATCTTTGCTCTTGATTGAAGCCATGTTTTTATGTCGTTGTTGTGGGGTCAGCTTATCCATAAATTGTTATTTTTTTATTTTATAGAGTTGTTATGAACTAACTGTATGGCTCATTAAATTTGTTAGAGCTCTTACAGAATCTTAACTATGCCAAAAAATAGCTAGTCTGCTCGCCGTTATTCAACCTGCTTTTGTATAAGTGGAGGTTTACATGGTTATTGAAACACGCAAGTATCGGCCTATTCATTGCTTCAATTTCTCTCTAAAAACCTTGTTTGGTACCAGTATTAAGCAAGTCTTGATAGTATTGAGTAACATTCCTATTTTGCCATTTCTCATCCATTTGACTCCTGTATGAATCAATGGATTTTTACGTCAACTGTTGCATAAATGTATTTATGCGGCATAGCTGCTAATAGTTTTTGTTGCAAAATTACATTATTTTATTTCTTTTTTGTAATATTCAAAGATAAATATATGAAATTCTCGAAATGAATGTAATATTATTATAGTCTTTTCTTTTGTATAGAGAATGTACTTATTAGCGGATATATTTTTTTGTATTTAGTTTAGTTGTGTTAAATTCTATTCATGTTATGAATAATTATTTTCGAAGTAATTGTCTTCGTTATTGATACTTTTTCGTATATTTGCATGAATTTTGACCTCTTTGAGGTCGCTTATAATTAAAGTATAGTCGTAATTTAAATCTATGAACATAAGCTATTTTTATTTATGTATATTATGTTCAAAAGTAGTGATATGACATTATAAATAGGTCAATAGTTATGGCAGTAACAGAAGATAGACGATATACAAAAGCCTTTGTGTATAATCTACTAGAAGGTGTTAAAGGTAAGACTTTAGGTGAGGTTGATTCGTCTCATCAATTTAAACGAACAGAAACTAGTAAAAAAATTACCGGAATTGCTGGTGATGTAATAGAACAGTCTGTTTTTGGTTATGCTAAGGATAGTGATCAGGAATGTGACATTGAAATAGATGGTGTTCTTACAGAACTTAAAACTACAGGTGTTAGAGTTCCTAAAAGTGAATTGAAATTTGTAAAAGGAAAAGAAGGTAAAGCTTACAATGTTCATCTTGGCGCTAAAGAAGGTATCAGTATCACAGGTGTAACTTTTGAACCGACAATTCAAAAAGATTTTTTTACCTCTCATTTTTGGCAAAAGTCGGAGCATTTGTTGATAGTATTTTATGAATATAAATCATATGAAGTAGTTCCTGCGTCCGAATATGCTAATTTTCCGATAGTAGACTATTGTTACAATACTTTCTCTGAAGAAGAGATAAATAAACTTCAAAGTGATTGGGAAATTGTTCGTGATTATTTACAAGCAATTTATAATAAGTGTTCTTCAAAAGAAGAAAGATATGAATTAATGCAGGGGTTTACGCATAAACTTAGACCTCAGTTATTATTAATAGAGCTAATTCCTAGTTTTAAAAAGCGAATATCCTCTAACGGAAAGATTAGTTATCAAAAGCCAAGATATAGACTTAAGTCTACGTTTGTAGATTATATTGTACGAGGACATTTTAAAAAAAGTAGGATTGATAATGAGGTTTCATTAAAAGAATCTTTTTCAAGTTTTACTCAACTAGATAATCGATGTCATGTTTTAACTCTAAAGTACAAAGGTATGTCTTTGTTTCAGTTGAAGGAAGAACTTGGAATTAAAGAAGATGTTTTAACTAAGGATTTTGCATCTAAATGTATTTTAAAGATGTTTGGTGCAGACTGTAATCGTCTTAATCAAATTTCTGATTTCTTAAAAGCTGGAATTATAGCTAAGACAATAACATTAACACCTAAAGGTGGAAGAACAGAAGATATGAAACTTCAGCATATAGATTTTGCGGAGTGGGCAGATAGAGATATCGATTTCGAAGATTCTGAAGTCTACAATTATTTTTGTGAGCATAGTTTTTTGTGTCCAATATTTCGGGAAAGAGGTAATACGAAAAAAAATAAAGTGTCTACAGACGAATTAGATAAAAAGGAAATTGAAAGGGTTCGAAATGAAATAGGAAAAACCACCTTTGAAGGCTTTAAGCGATTTGCCTTTGATGAATCATTCATAGAAAAAGAGGTTAAACGAACTTGGGAAGATTCGAGAAATCTTATTCATAGAAATGAACTTGAATGGGAATTTGTACTTGATAAACAAGGAAATAAGAAAAAAAATAAAAGTGGTTCTTACCAAGGTGCCCCTAATTTTCCTAAAAGTTTAAACTATGATGTTTTTTTTAGAGGGGGAGCAAATGATTCTAGCGACAAGGCTAAAACAGAGGTAGTTAATGGAATAGAAATGTTACCTCAATATTTCTGGTTAAAAGGATCATATATTGTAGATAAATTAAAAGATATATCATATTTATAAAATAAGTTATGGCAAAAATAAAGCACAATATAAAAGTCGTAGAATTATTTGCTGGTGTAGGAGGATTCCGCATTGGTTTGGAGGGCGCTTCTGATGCGTATGAGACCGTATGGAATAATCAGTGGGAACCTTCTACAGTGCGTCAAGATGCGTCTCTAGTATATCGGGCTAGATTTGGAAGTAAGGGTCATAGTAATGTGGATATTAATAAAGTAAAAACCGAAGATATTCCTAATCATGATTTGTTGGTAGGTGGTTTTCCATGTCAAGATTATTCTGTGGCTTCTACTCTTAGTAGGTCTGGTGGTATTGAAGGTAAAAAAGGTGTTCTTTGGTGGCAGATTTATCGTATTCTCAATGAGAAAGGAAAAGATAGGCCGAACTATGTTTTTTTCGAGAATGTTGATCGTCTTTTGGGGTCACCAGCAAAGCAGCGAGGTAGAGATTTTGCAATCATATTAGCATCTCTTTCTGATCTTGGTTATGTTGTAGAATGGCGTGTAATTAATGCTGCAGACTATGGAATGCCTCAGCGTAGACGTAGAACATATATTGTAGGCTATCTTGAGAGTTCTACCATTAGTCAAAAAATTAATAATTTGCAAGATTGGGTTCAGTATGATGGAGTTATGGCGAAAGCCTTTGCTTTTAGTCCTAAAGAAAAAACTGTGTCTGAATTTGATATTATTGGAACAATAAAAGACGTATCTGATAATTTCAATAAGGGTATGAAAATAAGTCCTTTTGGTACTGCAGGTATCATGAAAGACCGTCATGTTTATTCTGTTGATACTGTCGCTATTTATGAAGGAACGAGATTGACATTAGGTAGTAATTTGGTTGATGAAAATCTTGTTCCTGAAGAGTTTTTTATTTCACCTGAAGATCTAGCTAAATGGGAATATGAAAAGGGTGCTAAAAAGATAGAAAGAGTTTCCAAAGAGGGCTTTAAGTATACTTTTTCTGAAGGTGGAATGGGGTTCCCAGATAATCCGGAGAAACCTTCACGTACGATTATAACAGGTGAGGGAGGTAGCTCTGCTTCACGTTTCAAGCATGTAGTTAAAACACCTTCAGGTAGATACCGTCGGTTATTACCGATAGAATTGGAGCGTTTAAATATGTTTCCTGATAATCACACTTATCATCCAGAAGTTTCAGATGGTAGGCGTGCCTTTTTGATGGGCAACGCTCTTGTATGTGGTGTTGTTCAGCAAGTTGGAAAATCTCTTTATCGTTTTATGTATGATGAGGAGCCTGTATCAACCCATCCTATTGAAACTTCAAGAGAAGCTCAACCAAAACTTCAATTAGATTTGTTTTCAACAGACTCATCTGTTCCTTTGGTTTGCAACTTACGAAAAAAGGTATATAAGCTTGATTATAACAAAAATTTATTAATAGGTTTTGTAAAAACAGATAATCAAGATTACTTCTTGGATGGTGGCTTGACCAAATTATATTATACAGGGAAAACGAAATCTTTCCCATCAACAGTAGCCTTAAATAAGCTATATTATTTTATGCCTTATATAAAAGGTAAAGGTGTAAAAGATTTATATTTGATAAAAAAGGCAAGAATAGGTAATAAGAGTGAAATTCATCCAGAAGGAAATGATAAGGACCCAAGATTGGTGTTTGAGTTAGAATATCTTGAAAGTCTACCAGAATATAAACCTATAAAATTAAATATATTCAATACTTATTGTGATACTGTATTAGGAAAAATAATGAAACTTTAATTTTTAATGATTATACTCGAATTATTGCTACGGAAGAATCGTATAAAAATGGATATTCAAGCATGGTTCGTTGAACAGAAGGGTTGAATATTTTTTTCGACTTGTAGTATGTATATGAACAAATCTAATCAAATTTTTGGGAAGGGGAGATTCTTATCTCCCTTTTTCCTTTTTATGTATTGCTAGTTGATTCTAAGATTATGCTATTATGGGGGGCTTTTTCCCAAAAAATCCTTAGAGTTTTATGTATTAGTAAAAATCTAACAGTCAAGTGGGTGTGTAATCTATTTGGAGTACACATCCACTTATTGATAACTGATTTATATTATTTTACATTAATCCCCTTACCAGTGTAAGTAACGGTCTTTTCTATTCCACCAATCACCTTCACACGGAAAGTGCGTGTCTGTAGCATGCCTGGGAAGGTGCCTTTGCGCTTGCCGATGGTGAGCGTCTTCGTTTTGTCGTTCCAAGTGAGTGGTATGGTAGAGTAGATACCCTTCTCGTAGTTGTAGTTGTCGCCCTCGTCTTCATAAAGAGTGAAAGAGGCATCAGCACCAGGATAAACCACGATGTCAAGATTGTCATAGTGGTTCTCGTTGGCATACTGCACGTCGGGACCAAGTGGAAGGATTGAACCGGCCTTAATATAAAGTGGTGAATGACTGATAGGTGCATTGGCAGTGAGAGTCTGTCCACCATGGTAGCGTCTACCGGTCCAATAATCGTACCACATGGCGCCTGCGGGTAGATAGACGCTGAAGGTTTTGTTCGCTTTCCAGTCTACTGCAGTGTAAGTCTCGCGTTTTCCGTCTTTGCGGTCCCATCCACCCAACGGGTCGGTGCGTACAATCTTCTCTGTGGTGTAGAGTGGGTTAACGACAGGGCAGACGAGCACATTGTGGCCGAAGAGATACTGGCGGTTGTTGTTCCATGTCTGTTTGTCATCTTTGAAATCCATGAAAAGAGCTCGCATGAAAGAATCGTTGTATTTCGTTACCTGCCATGACTGACTGTAGATGTAAGGAAGAAAGCGATAGCGAAGTTTCACGGCATCTACTAAAGCATCGTAAATAGGTTCGCCAGATTTACCGAAATAGTAGAGTTCGCGATAGACGTCTGTGCCATGGCTACGCATCATCGGAGTGAAAGCGCCAAACTGCATCCAGCGAACGTAAAGTTCTTGATATTGTGGGTTGCGAGTGGCTGAGTTGAAGCCTTGCGTATTATATGAACCGGCGAAGAACCCACCGATATCGGTGTTCACGTTAGGGTTGGCGGTGAGGGTATAGTTGAGGCAGATAGGTACTTGTTTACGAAAACTCTCCCATGAAGAGCTGATATCGCCGCTCCAGGTGTTGGCACCATAACGCTGCTGACCGGCAAAATAAGAGCGGGTGAGGATGAATACTCGCTTATCACGGGTTGTGGCGCGTTGGTGGTCGTAAACTCCGCCCACCGTCATGAGTGGGAACGCATTGCGGACACTGCGATAAGAGCCCATGGATGTAGGTTGATCTAAGTCGCTCTCTTTGTAGCTGAGATGGTCGGGGTCGGTGGAGTCCATCCACCAGGCATCAATACCCATATTGTAAAGATTACTGAGATATTTCCAGTAGATATCGCGTGCCTCACTGCTGTAGGCATCGTAACAACGTACACCACTCGGGTAGTCCATGCGTGGAGGCCACTGTGTCAGACCGCTCTGAGGCCATGTCTCGAAGTCGAGCAGGAGTCCCTTTTTCTTCATATCTCGGTAAGCCTTAGTCTCGGGTCCGAAAGAAGCCCATATAGAGATGCTCATGTGAGCTTTCTGTTTGTGTACCTCGTCAATCATCTGTTGGGCGCGATCGAAGTCTGGGTTGATAAACTCCATGGCGTTCCAAGTGTAGTTGCTGCCCCAGTATTGCCAGTCTTGAATTATACCATCGAAAGGCACTTTGAGGTCGCGATACTTGTGTACTACATCCAGCAACTCCTGTTGGGTCTTGTAGCGTTCTCTACTCTGATGGAAACCGTATGTCCACAGAGGGAGCATAGGTACTTCTCCAGAAAGGTGTCGCATCTCAGCAATTACTCCATCGGCATTGCCACCATAGATAAAGTAATAGTCGGCGAGTTTGCCCACTTCCGATTCCAAAACGACATGACCTGCTTCTCCTTCGGCTGGGGTAATCAACTGGGTAGGTGAATAATTATCCCAAAAGATACCATAGCCTTTGATGCTCTGATAAAAATGGGCGAAGTCTTCCAAGTTGCTTTGTATCATGCGACGATTTTCGCCGCGCTGACTCATCTTGCCGTTTTGCAAAAGGCCAACTCCGTAAATACTTTCGTCTGCATCGACAGCAAAAGTTTGTTTTACCTTAAACGCACCACGGTCGAGGTTCGTGGTTATAGGGGTGAATGTGGTTTCTCCTTCGCTGGTGAGAATATTGCCTTTGTTGTCGGCAAAGGTTACCTTGCCATCTTGCACTGTAACTTTGAGTGCAGATGATTGATACACGGTGGCGGTTCCTTTCTTGGTTTGGGTTACTTTCACCGGTTTAGGTTGTGCGATGACTACGAGTGATTTTTTTTCCTCGTTTACACCATTGTCCTTGATGATGCGGACAGTGTTAGGGGTGTAAAATACGACTTTCTGTGCCCAGCTAGCGGTGGCCAGCAAAGGGTAGAGAACTAAGAGTAATGTCTTTTTCTTCATATGGTTATATTCTTGTTAAGGTTGAATGATTCAGTTTAATTCCATTCCTGTATAAATTCTCACTTATAACCTTGCAAAGGTACTTATTTTTATCAAAAGTAAAGTATTTATTTGAAATTTCGTGCATAATAGGTTAAGCATTTTATGAACTCTTTCTTTTACTAAACTTGATAAGTAATCGAAAATAACCAATTTTAGACACTTATCATTCGTTGAGCTTATCTTGTTATCCTGCAGATTGAAAAGAAAAAATCAAAAAAAAGGCCTCTTCTCAAACTGCTCATCTAGAAGAAAAAATGGAGCTTTTATAGAAGAGAATCTTTACAGATGTATCCCTTTTTTTTAGTCGTGCTCTAAAACCCAAGCTCCTAACCTCCATTAGCTATGGGTTTACCTCGTTAACTCTATGGTCTTATCGAATAAACTCTAAGGTTTTGCCCCCTAGGACCTTGGGTTTTGGAGCATCAAGAATGTAAAGAAAATACAAGTCGCTGATTGATAGGTGTTTATAAAGGCAGTCATAATTCCCGTATTTCACTCCCTACTTACGATTCGTGGATAATATGCGAATCTCACGGCACCTTTTGTAAAATAAAATTAAACCTAATTTTGAGGAAGGTTGATGGTGTGGCAGAAATACGGATAGCCATCGTCGATATCGAGAGCCTGTTCTACGATACACGCTCACACGTGGTTATACAGGTGACCCTATTTTCTCCTATTTTTTTACGTTTTTTGATTCTGATTAACCAGCCCGTGATGAGTATCCACAGCACAAGTAAACCTGCTAGAAAGATGTAGAGAAAACTGCCGACTGTGCCTAGGAAGGTGAAGATACGCCCCGTCTGTCGGTGCCAAGAGTAGAGCCCACTTTTTCCCAGCTACCAACAATAGCATAGGCGGCCGAAGGCACCCTTCTAGGTACATTTACATTGCCAAATGCCTTGCGATGGTTCAGTATGATGCCTGATATACAAAATAGAAGTATGAATAGGCATACAACTATGCCTATCCATTTATGTTGTTTTCGGAAAAATATTTTTGCTTTCATATGTATTTAAATATTTATTTATAAATATAATACATCCTATTCTATTGTACTGAGGTGAGTTTAGTTTGTTGCAATCTGCAACAATGTCGATGAAGTTGGAAGTCCTATCTCAATATCCAGTCACGAAGGATGATAGCGTGGTTGCATGTCTTGGAACGTGCGCCATAAACTAGAGTTATATCTGTATTGTGTAATAGCTCAATACACCGATAGGCAAAAGCCTTGACTGTAGGATTGTTTGCCAGTTCTTCTTCATATCGAGTTTTAAACTCTTCGAAATTTTCTTCCTTATGCCCAAACCATATTCTAAGTGTTGGAGTAGGGGCAACCTCTTTAGCCCACTCGTCTAAATGAGCAGTATTCTTACTGATACCACGAGGCCACAAACGGTCTATCAGTATTCGATAGCCGTCTGTCTTTTCTACCTGCTCATAGATTCGTTTTATCTTCAGTTCATGCATTTATTCATTCTATTGTTGTTATTCCCTCTGCAGCAATGGCACGAGGAAAAAGTATTTCGTCTTCCAGTTTAATGTGTTCTCCAAGCCATGCTACAAAAGCTGTCAATTTGTTGGTAAGCATTATGCATGGCTCTGATGATGCAAACGGTTCTAGTTGCTGGTTCATAATGCCTAGTATACGATCATAACGCTCCAGTTCTCCACTGTGTTCCGTCATCATTACTCGGATGGGATATTGTACTGATCCGCAATGAAATGCCTGTGGTTCACTTCCGCTGTCTATAGTTGTCTGGAGTTTACAAATGTATGGAAAAAGTATGCTCTCTTCCTTCTGGAAATGGTTTGATAGGTCGTTGAAACTCTCACTCAAAAGAGTTACCACATGCTGCATATCTACGGTACCATCTAAATTTTTCAACATATCTGCTTCACGTCGCATTGCATCTACATACATCACGCATCCCTCGTGGTAATTGTTTATAATGTAGTTTACCAACTTGTTCATAGGCCATTCTTGGGCTTCATTGATTACTTGTTTAAATTCTGTCATCTTTTTTCCTATTTAACTTTTTAAGATGGCGCAAAAGTAATTTTTATGTATTTATTGGATGGTAACATATGTTACGTTTTGAACGATTTAACACTTTTTATATTTTTAATTTACATCTCCTATGTTTGTATAATGTTTACAGTTATTCTTATGTATTTTTTTATTGTGCTGCAAAGATACGATAATTAATAATGTGTACAATACCTAGAAACAAGTGTTTTTGGCATATCGCTTATGCAAAATCTAAAAAAAAATCGGTTAATCAGAGGTAAAAATTTAGTAAAAAATCGTCATTTTTGAGTATTTCACAAGTCATAAATATTGTGTAATTTTGCACTCTGAAAATATTAGATTATTTTAAATAAGTAGAGTATGAAGAAAATTTTTACACTTTTGTTTGCTCTCACGGCATTTTCATTCTCACGATATTTATCATCGTTGTAGCTCTTACCATATTCTGTTCCAAGTATATCAAGACAGAAGATTAGGTTAAAATAGCAGCGTCTGTTTACATACGGTTCAGTTTTTTTACTACTTTTGTGTTCTGATAATATATAATGAGTATGACAGAGAAAGAAAAGATGCTGGCTGGTGAGATTTATTCTGCCGTTGACCCTCAGCTGATAAATGAATTGACTGAAGTAAAGGAGATTATTCATGACTATAACTTATTACGACCCTCGGAGAAACAGAAGGCAAGAGAGATACTGAGAGGACTCTTGGGATACATCGCTGATGACGATTTTCTGATTATCCAGCCTTTCTACTGCGACTATGGCAAGCAGATAAGGATAGGCAAGCGGTTTTTTGCTAATTTCAATTTTACAGTGCTCGACGAAGCTCCAGTAACAATTGGCGATGATTGCTTTATAGGACCAAATGTCAGCATCTATACGGCTTGTCATAGTACCAACCCTGTGGAACGTAATAGTCGCCGTGAATGGTCTAAGTCTGTTCGCATCGGTGACAATGTGTGGATTGGTGGAAGTGTTACCATTCTACCTGGGGTTACTATTGGAGACAATGTTACCATAGGTGCTGGAAGCGTAGTGGTGAAAGATATACCTTCGAACTCTATTGCAGTAGGTAACCCATGTAAGGTAATTAAGTCTATATAATGCGAGTTCACAATAGAAGTGCAATTAAAACAAATCATTACTGACAATGGACTTGAATTTGCTTCACACGAGAAGATAACCAAGAGTATCAAATCTCTTGTCTATTCTTAATTTTGAGGAAGGTTGATGGTGTGGCAGAAATACGGATAGCCATCGTCGATATCGAGAGCTTGTTCTACGATACAGTTAGAGTCTGCCTGCCAATATTTTTTGAGTGTTTTTCCTCCGAGCACGTCTAAAGCGCGAGTATCGTTCGGATTAAGAATAATCTTTAGCGATTGGGCATATTGCATCATCTCTAAATCGCCACGGCTATTGCCTGCAGCCAACAGTGGCCTTACCCCTATATACTTCTTGATAGCATTCACCTTGCCAGCTTCGAGCGAAAGTGGACGTTCACATTCGTCCATGAGTTTGCCATCAGTACCTTCTTTGATGCGTATGCCGATAATATGGTCTTCAGGAATACCAAAGGCTTCGGCACATACCTGCTGATAAAGGAGTTCTAGAGAACCTGTGACCACCCAGATTTCAAAATTGTGGCGCTTCAGATTGGTGATAAGTGTCTGCATATCGGTGAAGACTTTAGAAGTGTAGCACCGGTTATAGGTACGGATACCGATTTGGCGAGCCTCTTCTCGTGTCATGCCACTCAGCATGCGGGCATAATATTGATAATACTCGTCATCAGTAAGCGTTTCTTTTTCGCTGCAGAATTTTTCGAAGAGTGCATATTTCTGTTTGGAAAAATCGTCAGTTTTACCTCGGTAGGCGGCCATATAAGAGAATAAGGCCTCATCGTTGAGATAATACGGACGTTGTCCGATAAGTGTGCCATCACAATCGAATACTGCTACTTTACGACTTTTCATCGTGTCTGTCGTTTGTAGGAAGTTGGCTACCTGAGCATTGCTGTGTCTGCTCCATCCCGTTATCTGCTGATAAGGTATGGAAGTATGGTTAACCGTACGGCAAGAGGTTACGAGGAAAAAGGTTACTAACAGAGCGATAGTTAAGACCTTGTCAGTGTATTGTGGCATCATGATTCATATTTACTAAAAAACGATACAAAGTTACAAAAATATTTTTTACACGATGATGTTTCATCGGTTGATTCATGATTTTTGCAACGAAGAAAGAAAATGTCATCACTAGTTTGTGGTATTTTATTTTACCAAATTATAGCGATATAATTTACCATGTCAACGGGATTGTGTGGGCAAACAGACAGCCGTACCTTTGCACCACCGAAAAAAAGCATTTATAAACTGCTTGCGAATAACTTTATAAATCTAAGTGTTAGCGTATGGAATTTAAAGTAAAAAAACTACAACAACTTAAGAGGGACCTTATTTTGCTGACTGGTCTGTTGGTACAACTATCAGCCTGGGCGCAAGATATTATAGGTACTGTTCGTGATGCTCATACCGGTGAGCCTATTATCGGTGCAGTGGTGAGTGTAAAAGGTAAAAGTGCGAATAAGCTGACATCGGTTACAGATATCGATGGTAAGTTTCGTCTGAAAGTGGATAATACACCAACTGTTCTTCTTATTTCGTATACAGGATATAATCCAGAGGAGGTAGATGTGTACGAACTGACCAATGAGGGTATCGACGTAAATCTATCTGAAAATCTAAATCACTTGCAAGAAGTGGTGGTCGTGGGTTACGGTCAGCAGAAGAAGAGTGACCTGACGGGTGCTTTGACACAGATCAACAGCGAAACGCTGACAGAACGCCCGGTGCAAAATGTATTGCAGGCACTGCAAGGTAAGGCGCCTGGTGTACAAGTAAGTTCGAATAATCGTCCTGGTGAACTGGGAAGTGTACTTATACGTGGTAGCCGTTCTTTGTTGGCTGATAATGCACCATTATACGTTGTAGACGGTATACCGTTTACAGCTGGTTCGCTATCGGATATCGCGCCAAGTGATATTGAGAGTATCGAGATACTTAAATTATATGACGATTAAGCCATTCCATGTGAATTTCCTCAATACACTGACAGATGAGGCTGGCCATGCATTGAGCGATGAAGCCAAACAACTCTATCAGAATTATGGATATTAATAAACAAGGAATAGTTAACAACGAAATCGGGCACGTGCGTAAGGCAAGTGCCCGATTTTTATAGGTAATAATCTACGGGAATCGTATAGATAGCTCCGATAAGCGTTAAGCTATTTATAGATATTCTCCTAATATATTCTTAATTCTGGTACTGATATTGGCATTATTCTGCGTATAGCGAATCATGCGACCATGGAATTTTACTTTAAGAATAGCTGCATGGTATAAGACACAATGCTCCAAGTTAGGATCATTAGCTCGGATATGACCGTATGCCAAAATCTGCTTGCGATAAGTCTTGGCAACATCTTTTACAGAGTGTGTCATCAGATAACGCATGCTGATACCCTTTTTCTTTAATATGCTTTCATTCTGTATCATCTCCTCATCCATTCTAATTCTATCCTCAGGAATGAGAGTCGTAATGCATTCGCTTATCATCAGTTTGTCGTCTGTTTGCTGGTCGAAGACCTTATGATTAGGATACATCTCTATATAGAGATATTCACAAGGTATAGTTATGGCTTTGCCTTCAGGAGTGAAGACAGTAACATTGTAATTTAGCGTACAGATATTTTGATCAATAAATCCCAGCTTGATGTCTTTGAGGATATCCTTGGTAGAGGGATTGATATGAAATTCATGCCACGCAGGGTCATCTGGGTTTTCATGTAAATATTGTAATCGGCCTTTAGCCGATGCTTCGATATTGTTGTTACAACAAAAATATATAGTAACAACAATTGCTATAACTATAAGTACTACTATTTTTTTCATTTTGATGCTGATGTTTGGTCTTGAATGATATTATAAAATTATGAAATGCGAATAATCTATGTGATAGAAATATACTTTAAAGGTTGTTCAAGACAAATATACATATTAATAGTGATATGTATTCGTATTTCAACCTATATCTTTTGTTTTATTGATAATCATTAACGTTTTCGTCCTTTTCCCGTATATTGAAAGCTGAAAGCTAGCTGATACTTAATGTACAGTACCAGCTAGTTTTTCACTACATTCACGATTAATCTGTGCAATCTCTTTCTTACCTTCGATATAGTCAAGATAGATATCGTCGACCACGCTTTCGTCATAGTCTTCACATCCACCGGCATCCATGCCGAGGGCTTCTAAAACGATTTTGAGGCGTTCTTCTTTTGTCGTGTCTTTAATTAATATACTCATTGTTTTTATGATTTTATGTTTAAATAATGATTTCGTTTTGTTGATTTATAGCAATCCTTTTTTCTTCATATAATCTGTAGGCAGATCACCAAATTCAGCTTTAAAACTCTTTCTGAAATAGGCGATACTGTTGATACCCACCATAAATGAAATCTCGTTAATACTATATTTGTTCTCCATCATCAGTTGTTCAGCATAATGCATCCTGTATTTTCGGATGTATTCGTTGGTAGAGAGTCCGGTAAGGGCTTTCATCTTACGATAGAGTGAACTTCCACTCATGGCTACATGATCGGCTATCATATTGACATCGAGGTTGTTCCTAATATTATCCTGGATGTATTGGTTTACCTTATCCAGGAATTTCTTGTCCGTAGTATTCAGTCTAACGGTTTCATTTGCCGTAGTTATTGCTGTGTATTGTGGATTTTCATCTGTTTTCAAAAAATCTATAGAATCCGAATTTACAGAAGTCTTCCCATCTTTTTTGGCAGCTGTGAGTGCAGATAACAGCATAAAGGCCTGTCCCACGGTTTCAGATTTAAAAGTTTTAGGTGGAGTAGTCCTTCTGTTCCCATATTTTAAGACCGTCTCTGTCTGTGATTCGAGAATGACACTGGCCATACGTTTACGTTGTTGCAGCAGATTGTTAACACGGCTCTCTAGTATAGCATGCGTAAACGGTTTGGTAATATAACTATCGGCACCAGCCTCATAACCTTCCACTTTAGCATCATTAGAATCCTTAGCTGTCAATAATATAATAGGTATATGACAAGTACGCATATCCTCTTTCAGTGTACGGCACATCATGTTACCATCCATTTTCGGCATCATGATATCTGAGATAATGATGTCTGGAATGGTTTCGAGTGCGATAGCCAAACCCTCTTGGCCATTTCGTGCCTGTTTGACCGTGAAATGTTGTGCAAATGATGCTGTCACATATTCGAGAATATCGTGGTTGTCTTCCACGACGAGCATAATCGGCTTTTCGTCTGCAGCTTGGTTATTTCCTGTAGACAGTTCTTTCGTGTTTGCAGCGATAGGAGTATGCTGGTTACTTCGTTTGGCTTTAGGATATACATTCTCCTCATCGAGCGATACAACAAAACTGGTACCCTGCTCAAGACTACTCTTCAACTGAATAGTACCCTGATGGAGTTCGACCAACTGTTTCACCAAAGCCAGACCGATACCTGTGCCAGAGGCCTGGTGCTTACCTCTCTCTTGGTAGAAGCGTTCGTAAATATGCTCTTGAGCCTTTTGAGAGATACCATGTCCAGTATCACTTATAGTGATATCTACCAAATGCTTATTTAATAGTCTTCGTCGTTCTACGCTGACATCTATCGACCCTCTTTCGGTATATTTAATAGAATTAGTTACCAGATTATCGACAATCATGCCAATAGCATCCTTGTCAAAATACATTTCGATATGAGGTTCTTGGGCAAAGAATCGAATCTCTACCTCCTTCTTACGATTGAGTTCTTGATATTTTATAACGCACTCGTGGATATAATCAACAATATTATCATGTGATATCAACAATTCTCGAGTTTTGCTCACAGATTTTCTGAATTCAAGGATAGAGGTGATTAATTTGTTGAGATGCTGTGCATTCTGATGAATAAGAGACAACTGATGGTTGACCGAAACAGGTAAATCGGTGCGCTTAGAAATATCTTCTAATGGACTCAAAATGAGAGTAAGAGGGGTACGAAGTTCGTGCGTGATATTCGTATAGAAGCGTATACGCTCTTCGCTCAAAGCCTGTTCGTTAGCCAGATTCTTCTTCTCTGATTCTAACAAATATTTTAATTGGATATGACGAATAATTGTACGGACTATCACAAAAATGACACCGATAAATACAAAGATATAGAGCAT
>AUXO014403082.1_pt1 | contig 19365 bp, 18 predicted proteins | sample 768731 | NCBI WGS metagenome assembly AUXO01 (sample SAMN02715735, study PRJNA202380) | gut metagenome | biome: sheep rumen | host: Ovis aries | place: New Zealand: Palmerston North
ATTATTTATGATGCCATTGAGGAAATTACCACCGCTATGAAGGGAATGCTTGCACCGAAATTCCGTGAAGTGATTCTGGGTAAAGCGGAAGTACGTGAGATTTACAAGATTTCCAGTGTCGGAACGGTTGCCGGTTCTTATGTCCTTGATGGTAAACTGACAAACAAGAGCATGATTCGGGTTGTCCGTGATGGTATTATCGTGGCTGATGACCATATCGCAGGGTTACAGCGTTTCAAGGATGCTGTCAAGGAAGTCAACAGCGGTTATGAGTGCGGTATTTCTCTTGAGAAGTTCAGCGATATCAAACCGGGGGATATTTTCGAAGCCTATATCATGGAAGAATATCGTCCCGAATAACAGAGGGGTAACATCATGGAATATAACAGAATGAGTACCAAGGATATGTTGCAGTATTGTGATGAGGCATTAGCATGGGAAGAATTTGGCCCTGTAGATATATTTTTCTTTGAGTCCGTCAAAAGAATTCTGTTAGGGCAGTGTCCGGCAATTGAAGAACCTGAAACGGACGAACTCGCAGACGTCACCACTCCCATCACCGCAGAAGAATTGATTTCCTATGATGAGGGAACAGCTAATTTGAAAGCCTTTGCGGAGGAAGTCAATTTCGGCGGAAGCAATGACTACACAATTGCAAATCCTGAAAACATCTGATTGAATTGAGGGTGAATCATATGCCAAGCTTTAAAAACGACAGAATGTCGGAAGACATTCACAGAGAACTGACCGACATTTTCCGGCAGGTCAAAGACCCACGGGTCAGCAGTCTGATTTCGATTGTCCGTGTGGAACTTGCCGGAGATGGTTCACATTGTAAAGTATACGTTTCCAGTCTCAACGGCTGGGAAGATACCGTGCAGTCTGTCAAGGGGCTGAAAAGTGCCGCCGGATTTATCCGCCGTGAACTCTTTGCACGTCTGAAAATGCGGAAAAGCCCCGAACTGCATTTCATTGCAGATGATTCCATTGCAAGAGGTGCGGAAGTCACCCGAAAACTGGAAAAAATGGAAATTGCACCCGATGAGGAAGGAGACGGCGAATGAAAGAACTGACCATTCAGGAAACGGCAGAAATGCTCCAAAAATTGGAAGATGTGCATATTTTGATTCACAGGACACCGGACGGCGACTGTATTGGTTCGGGATATTCCCTGCAAGCAGTATTCCGTCAACTGGGAATCCGTTCAAAGGTTTTGTGTGATGACCCCATCCCGAAGCGGTTTCATTTCCTGCTTCCCGAAGAACCAGAAGAGGATTTCGAGCCGAAATATGTTGTTTCGGTTGACCTTGCGGAAGAAGCATTATTTGGCAGTCTGAAAGAAATTTACGGCGGTCGTGTGAATCTCTGCATTGACCATCACATTTCTAATCAGAAATATTCAGAATATCTGATGTGTGAGCCGGATGCGTCCTCTGCCTGTGAAGTGCTGTATAAAATTTATCGTGTAATGGGTATCAGGTTCACGGAACAAATCGCAAAATGCCTTTATACCGGCATTGCAACGGATACAGGCTGTTTCAAGTATTCGTGCGCCACTCCCGAAGCGCATATTTTCACGGCGGAAATGATGCGTGAATTTCCGCACATCCGGTATGACCTGATTAACCGTGAAATGTTCACCGTCAAGAGCCGTGCACAATTGCAGGTTGAAATTGAAATGTTCCGGAATATGGAATTTTATTTCAACGGCAAGGTAACGCTTGTATGGGCGATGTTGGATATTTGCGAGAAAAACGGCATTACCATTGGAGAAATGGAGGGCTTGACAACATTGTCAACTCAGCCGGAAGGTGTTCAGGTCGGAATTACTGTCCGTGAACCGAAAAGGGGATTTTATAAAATTTCCATGCGTTCGACAGACAGTGTGAATGTCGCTGAAATCTGCCAGAAATTAGGTGGTGGCGGTCATGTCAAGGCTGCGGGATGCACCATTTCCGGCACAACGGACGAAATTCGCCAGACACTCCTGAAAGCGGTTGAATCTGCAATATGAACGGAATTTTATTGATTGACAAACCAGAGGGTTTCACATCATTTGATGTGATTGCAAAATTGAGAGGAATGCTAAAAATGCGCCGTCTGGGTCATGCCGGAACGCTTGACCCGATGGCAACCGGAGTATTGCCGGTATTCGTGGGCTATGCAACGAAAGCCTGCGGAATTCTCCCGAACGAAGACAAAGTTTATATTGCAGAGTTTCAGTTGGGGAAAGTCTCTGATACACAGGACAGCACAGGGAAAATTTTGGGAACACATGATTTTTCCGGTATCACTCCCGAACAAATCATGATGTATTTTCCTGCTGGTGAAGTGATGCAGATTCCTCCCATGTATTCCGCCGTCAAGGTGGACGGAAAAAAGCTGTATGAACTCGCAAGACAAGGGAAAGAAGTCGAACGGAAACCGAAAACAATTGCTGTTTATGAATGTGTGTTGCTTCAATTTGATGAAGTTACTGGAAAAGGTGCAGTCAGAATTGATTGCAGTAAAGGGACTTATGTAAGAACTTTGATTCATGACATGGGGCAATCTTTAGGATGTGGAGCAATCATGACCGATTTAAGACGCATTTCAGCAAGCGGTTTCAATATTGATGATTGCCATACTTTGGAAACTGTTCAGCAGTTTGCCGATTCCGGAAACGTGGAGAATCTGATAATTCCCATTGAAAAAGCGTTTACATTCCTGCCGGAAATTCATCTCGACGAAAAGCAAACTATACATTATAAAAATGGTGTCAAATTGGGATTGTCTCAGCTGAAAGGACAGCTTTCGGGCGGAAATCGTTATGCTGTCTATGGGATGCCGGACGGTTTTCTTGGAACGGCTTTCAGCGATTTCGAAAACGATTGCCTTAGGATTGAGCGTAATCTTTCAGAGAGGTGAACACTTTGGGAATACAAAAAAATGCAGCAGCGGTTGCAATGGGATTGTTTGACGGGGTTCATCTCGGACATAGGAAAGTTTTAGAAACGGCTTATCAGCAGAAAAAAAACGGTCTGATTCCTTCAGCATTCACATTTCATGCCAAAATGGCGGAACAAAAACAGTCAAAATGGATTTATCCGACTAATACCAAATTATGGATGCTGGAAAATGATTGTGGTATGGAACAGATTCTTGCAGTGCCGTTTGAGGAAGTCTGCGGAATGTCGGGCGAAGAATTTGTCAGGCAGATTCTTTGTGAGCAGTTACATGCATCTTATCTTTGTTGTGGAAATGATTTCCGCTTTGGGAAAAATGCCGGCTGGAATGTTCACGATTTGCAGAAATTCGGGAAAATTTACGGATTTTCGGTAGAAATCGTTGACGACGTGCAAATTGACGGCATCACGGTTTCGTCAACGGAAATCCGGAAACTCCTCAAAGAGGGCAACCTTGAAAAAGCAAATATTCTGCTTGGTGAACCGTATCTGATTTTACAGGAAGTCACCCACGGTGCACAGCTTGGGCGGACAATCGGCTTCCCGACTGTCAACCAGCTTTTTGAAGGGGGTCAGCTTATTCCGGCTTATGGGGTGTACGCATCTTTCACAAGGACACCGGAAGGCTGGTTTCCGTCTATTACCAATATTGGCAGAAAGCCAACTGTACATTATATGGGAATGCCCCTTGCAGAAACGTATATTGACGGCTTTTCGGGGGATTTGTACGGCGAAAAATTGCAGGTCATTCTTTTGCATTTTATCAGACCCGAACAGAAGTTTTCTTCTGTGAATGAACTGACCGCACAGATGCAGAAAGATTTGAAAGCTTGCAGACAAATTTCAAAGAGCTTTCACTATTCTGACACATAAATACTTTATAATAATAACGTAATTCCATTAAAGGAGGTCTTGACTTCCATGATAGAAGTCAGAAATCTGACAAAACATTACGGCGATAAAAAAGCCGTCAACGATATCAGTTTTACTGTAAATGACGGCGAAATTTTAGGCTTTCTAGGTCCTAACGGTGCTGGAAAGTCCACAACAATGAATATGCTGACCGGATATATTTCTTCTACTTCGGGACAAGCATTGATTAACGGCATTGACATTCTGGAAGACCCGATTAAAGCAAAATCTTATATTGGCTATCTTCCTGAAATTCCGCCACTTTATCTTGATATGACAGTACATGCTTACTTGAATTTTGTTTTTGACTTGAAAAAATGCAGACTGCCAAGACGTTCCCACATGAAAGACGTGATGACTCTCTGCAAGATTCAGGACGTGGAAAACCGTCTTATCAAGAATCTTTCCAAAGGTTATAAACAGCGTGTCGGGCTGGCACAGGCTTTAATCAATAATCCGCCTGTCCTGATTCTGGACGAACCGACAGTCGGACTTGACCCGAAACAGATTATTGAAATCCGTACCCTGATTAAGCGACTCGGAAAAAATCATACTGTAATTTTAAGTTCCCATATTCTTTCAGAGATTCAGGCAGTTTGTGACCGTGTCATTATCATCAATCATGGAGTGATTGCCGCTGATGACACAGCAACTAATCTTTCCAATCAGGTCACTACTGACCACAGAATCATGGTTAGAATTGACGGCGAAAAACCTGCTGTTTTACAGGCTATCCGTTCCATTGAGGGGATTGAGTATGTCCGTGCAGATATGGAACGAGAAAAGGGAGTTTGGGAATATGAAATTGAAGCCCAGCCAAATCAGGATATTCGCTATGAAATTAACCGCATTGCCCGTGAAAATAACTGGAATATCCTGTTATTGAAGACCATGGAAATGACACTCGAAGACATCTTCCTGAAAATTACCATGGGCGAACAGGTGCAAGTTAAAAACAATAAGGGAGGTAACGAATAATGGGCGCAATTTATCGCCGTGAAATCGGTGCTTTCTTTACTTCAAGTATTGCATATGTATTTTTGGCAGTATTTGACATTATCTGCGGATTTTTCTTCACAATGGATAATTTAGCCTCAAGTTCGGTGAATCTGGCAGGAGTATTTTCGACCATGTTCATTATCAGCATTTTCCTGATACCAATTTTAACAATGCGTTTATTCAGTGAGGAGAAAAAGCAGAAGACAGAACAAGGATTATTGACTGCTCCGGTATCATTGACCGGAATCGTATTAGGCAAATATTTTGCTGCATTGACCATTTTCCTGATTGCGGTGAGTATTGGCTTTTTGTACGGAGTGATTCTCTCCATTTTCGGGACAATGGCATGGATGACATTGTTTTCGAATTTTCTTGCTATTGTGCTGGTTGGCGGTGCATTTATTGCAGTAGGCTTGTTTGTATCGTCACTGACAGAAAACCAGATAGCCGCAGCCGTTGGGGCGATGGTATGTCTGTTATTGTTCTTTCTGGTGGATTTGCTGGCAGCAAGACTGAGCAGTGTCACATGGTTGCAGAACATTCTGTATGATTTATCATTCTATACAAGATATTATGAATTTACCTGCGGAATTTTCAATCTTTCAAGCGTGTTGTTTTTTATCAGCGTGGCAGTGCTGTTTAATTTCTTCACCGTGAGAGTATTCGAAAAACGTCGCTGGAGCTGAGGAGGCGGAAACATGAGCGAAATCGAAAAAAATGAAGACGCAGAAATGGAAGACACTTCCGAGGCACTCCCTGCCCCTGAACCCCCGAAACCCGAAAAAACCAAAAAAGAAAAGAAAAAAATGTCTGCCGGTGCACAGAAAAAACTCCGTTATGGTGCGCTTGCCACTGCAATTACCTGCGTTGTGACAGCGATTGTGGTTGTGGTGAATATCCTCGTGAGCGGACTCATGGAGAAATACCCTCTGAAACTGGACTTGACAGAAGATGGAATTTATGATATTTCTGATGAATCTGTGGAGTATCTGCAAGGAATGCAGAAAGATGTGGATTTCACCGTGTTAATGTCCGAAAGCAGTTTCCAGACAAGCGGTGTTTCCATGAAAATGGTCAGTGAATTGCTGGAAAAGTATGCACAGTATTCCGACAAAGTACACCTGACTTTCGTTGACCCTTCCACAAATCCTGATGTTGTCAATTCCTATCAGGAAAATTATACTGGTTCTCTGACAGAGGGTGATATTATTGTATCTGATTCGGCGGATAAATCCAAAATGCGTGTAGTCAATGTGAGCAATTTGTTCAGCTATGACCAAGAAAAAATGTATTACTATCGTTATTATGGACAAGGGACTTTAGAAGACTGCATTACAGGCTTCACAGGGGAACAAAATCTGACTTCTGCCCTGATGTTCGTCACAGATGCAGACCCTGTAAAAGTTGCTGTTCTTTCCAAGGCAAACGGTGCACCTATTTACAACCAGACCTATAATTATTACTCCATTGGTATGATAGGACAGACCCTGACAAAAAATGGCTATGATGTAAAGGAAGTCGATATTTATACAGATGAATTCAGTCCCGAAACATATGACCTCATTGTATTGCCTGCACCCATTAACGACCTCACTTCGACAGCAGTTGACAAGATTTCGGCTTTCCTCTACAATGACGGCGAATACAACAGAAATATGCTGTATATCGCTGATTTCACGCAGGGCAACACTCCGAACCTTGACGAACTTCTTTCGACATGGGGAATTTCCGTGACAAAGAATCTTGCTTTGGAGGGAGACGAAAAATCCGCACAGCAGGTGACACTTGCGGTGGGGAATGCCTCTGTTCCGGTTGCGGAAATTTCAGACGAAGCCTATTCAACAGGGCTTGTGAATACTTCTCTCCCGATTGTTGCACCTCTTTGCAGACCGATTGAATTTTTATGGGAATCACAGGGAGGCGGTATTACTTCCGCACTGCTGAAAACGTCTGAAACGGTCTATCTCAATGAGATGGGTTCAAAGACTGAGAACAACAAAAAAGAACAAGCCGGCGCACAGACTGTCATGGGTGTTTCTGTCCGGAAGGAATATATTGACAATGTTCCTCATCAGAGTTCTGTCATGGTTATGGGTTCAATGATGCTGGCGGATTATTACCTGATGCAGGATGCATCCTATAACAATGCACAATATTTCATCAGTGCCGTGAATACCATGGCTGGAAAAGACAGCAGTTTGATTATTGCAGAAAAACAGCTTACCACGCAGACTTTGACAATGAAGACCGGAGAAATGAGAGGGTCTGTTTTAGTTGTGTTCGCTGTTCCGGCTCTCGTGATGGCGATTGGTGTATTTGTAATTATGAGGAGACGCAATAAATGAGCGAAGAAAAACAGAATCCTGAAGAACTGGCGGAAAATGCCACAGCGGAAGCGGATACCATTTTCGGAAGTACTCCCCAGAGAACGGAGAAAGTCAAAAAAGGCGGTTTGTCTAAAAATACCAGACTCCTCCTTGTCAGTTGTTGTTTTCTGGTTGGCTTGATTGTCGGGGTTGTTGCCGTGAATACACTCAATAAAAACAGCAATACTGGCAGTGATGAAAGCTCACTGTTGGATAGTTTGACAGATGACGAAGACAAAAGCATCCCTCTCAATGAGGGCTTGACAAATAATGTCGTCAAAATTCAGGTGAAGAATACTGACGAATTTACTGTCATCCAGAAAGAAAAGGCGAAGTCCGACGACGAAAAGCCTGTTTATGCCGTTCAGGGGTATGATGATGTGAATTTTGACAATAATTTACTATATACCCTTGCCAATAACGGAAGCGGTCTGAACGCTGTTGAACTTGTGGAAGAATCCCCCTCCGACCTGAGTAAATACGGTTTGGAGAAACCTCTTTCAGAAATTGCTTTGACTTATGCGGATGGAAGTGTATTTAATCTGAAAATTGGCGACCCTTCACCTATCAGTTCCGGAAAAAGCTATTGTGAATGTAATGGAAATGTCTATCTGGTCATGTCATCTTATCTGATGAGCTACCAGAAAACGACTGACCAGTTTATTTCAAAAACCGTCCTTGAAGAACCAGCACAGGCGGAATATCCTATTGTTGATTCTGTCCGTATTCAGAGAAAAGACCTTGACTGGGATATTTACCTTGAATATGACTACGAGGGCGCAAATGATGATACTGCTGGTGGTACGGCGGCTACACATATGATGCTTGAACCAATTTTCTCTTACCTCAATGTGGAAAAGTCTGTCAACGTCACAAATGGTATTTTTGGCTTGACAGCCGAGGAAATCGCAGTCATTCACCCCGAAGAACAGGATTTCGACAAGACCGGACTTTCTGACCCATTCTGTACCGTGACTGTCAAGTGTGACAACGGCGCAGAATATCACCTCACCATTGGCGACAGCTACCAGACCGAAGCCGGAACGAAATGTTATTATACTTTCCTTGATGGTGTCAATCTCATTTATGGCATAACTGCTGACAATGACGTATGGGCAACTGTTCAGCCAAAGGACATTACTTCTGCTAACATCTTTTCAACCAATGTCTGGACACTTGCAAAGCTGGATGTTTCTGCTGGTGGTACTTCTCTCAAATTCGAGGGAGAGGGCACAGAACAAAAAAATTATGTTGTCACCAAAAACGGCGAATCATGCGACACAGAACGTTTCCGCCTGTTGTACAGATTCCTCCTCAGCATCTACGGAGAAGAATTTTATATTGGCGACCTCCCTGAAGGTGAGCCGGACGGAGAAGTCCATGTTCTTTCTCAGAATGGAAAAGATGATTATACCATCAGTTTTTACCGTGTTTCGGATTTGAAGACCATTGTAGCCCGAAACGGTGTTGCAAGCTATGTTGTGCGCTCGTCTGCACTGGATACGCTGATTTATAATCTCGGTATCTTTGATAATCTGGAAGAGGATTTCAAGACCTCTTGGCAATAAATTATTTTTATCTCATGAAAGGAGTGTTTTGTTTATGAATTTTATCACCTACAAAGGCTACCCCCTTGTACGCAAGGGTAACGAAATGTATTTCGGGTTTATGAGTGACCCTTATGTTGTCATGTTACAGGCTGGAAAAACCAAAAAGGTAAGAAATTACTATGTTGCCCAGCAGGTACAGCTTTACTTGATGTCCACTGACGAAAACCTTGACCCCATTGAAGCCATTGTGAAGAATGGCGAACGTGATAACCTCTATGATGCGCTTGACATGGCGGTGACTTGGCTCGAAAAGAAAAATAAAAAAGGTTAATCCATTCTCAGCCCTCTCCATTGTGAGGGGGCTTTCCCCATGAAAGGAGATTTTTACATGAAAACAAGATTTTTTGCCGGAGTACTGGCATTATCTGCTCTTGCCGGAATTCTCACCGGATGCGGAACATCTGGAGAAAGTGCTTCTTCCGCTGCACCTGCCGGAGATGCTAGTGCTAATCAAAACGCTGATAATCAAAATGACGACGGCAATCAAAACGCTGACATTCAGAACAGCGCACAGAATACCTCTGCTGATTCCGGCAATACTTTTATTATTACCCTCCACCCCGACCAAGCTCCCATCACCTGCGAAAATTTCGAAAAGCTTGTGAATGACGGCTTTTATAATGGAATTGGCTTCCATCGTGTTGTTGAGGGATTCATGGCGCAGGGCGGAGACCCTACCGGCACAGGCATGGGAGACGGTTCTGTCCCCACCATCAAGGGCGAATTTGAGGCGAACGGCGTTCATAATACCCTTTCCCACAAAAGGGGCGTTGTCTCTATGGCTCGTACACAGGTTTACGACAGTGCTTCCAGTCAGTTTTTCATCTGCTATGATGACAGCTGTACATTCCTTGATGGTCAGTATGCTGCTTTCGGAGAGGTCACAGAGGGAATGGATGTTGTTGACAACTTCCTCAAAGTCGAGCGCTCTTATAATTCCAGCGGAGAGTTGGCTATTCCCAATACTCCTATCACCATGGAAACCGTTGTCATGATTGAAGACGACGAAAACGGAAATCCTCGTGTTCAGGTAACTATGAATGATTTTCTCAGTAAATAAACAAATAAAGCCCCCCATTTCGGGAGGGCTTTTTATTTTGGTTTTGTGGATTAGAAATTTCCGCCGTTCCAGCCCCAGTCAGGTGTACCGGAATAGCTGACATAAATTCTGTTTTCAGGAATATTGAGTTCATTATTCAGAAGATTGCTGATTTGTCCAGTGAGCTTGTCATAAGAGGAAGGAGAACTGTTTCCGTAAACGCTCACGGAAACCATAGCAGCCGGCGCATCTGTTCCCTGAAAATAAAGAACATATTCCGGTTCGATTCCTACCATGAGCCATGTTTCAGACTTTCCGGCAAGAGTAGTAATTGCCTTACCCAGTCCGGACTTGATAGCCTCCTGCTTTTCCTTCGGGACAGGCTGATTGGTTTTGATGTTGATAAATGGCATTGAAATGCACCTCCATTAGAATTATAAGTTCATTATATCACAAAATTCCGCAAAATGCAAGAATGATTTTCACTCAAACAGGAAAAATGATATTATTCTTCGGAAAGTTCCTGTTCTTCTTCTGCATCTTCTTCTGTTTCGGTGGTTTCATCCTTGACAATTCCGGTTTTTGACATGGAGATTGTCAAGCCGTCACTGACGGCGGTGATATAGCCATCCTGACAAGTAATGTAAGTATCAATATTTCTTTCAGCCAGTTCAGAAACGGTCACTTCGGAGAGGTTTTCTTCATCTGTCGAGATGACACCGATTTCAGGGGTGACTTTATCAAGAAATTCCGGCAGATTGGCAATTTCTCTTCCGTGGTAGGGGACTTTGAGCAAGTCGCAGTTTCCGAGGTTCATCATTTCGTCAAGCCGTTCCTGCATGGCATCTCCTGTGAACAAGAGGACATTTCCTCCGTGAACGACTTTTGTCACCAGTGAACAATTATTGTCGAACCCGTCTTTATAATCATCTGAAATATGCGGGTAAACTGTGAAAGTGGCATCATCAAAAGTGAATTCCATGGTACTGGTGGGGATGGTGAAAGAAAGGTCTTGTGTCGCCATAGCTTCCACAAGTTTGGTATATTCCTTGCTTTCTTCGGTATAATCAGCAACAATTACCTGTGAAACAGGGAAATTTTTGAGAACTTTCGCAGCCCCTCCAATATGGTCTTGGTCGTAGTGGGTGAGAATCATGCAGTCAATTTGAGTAATGCCCTTTTCGTTGAGACAGTCAACCATTTTCGAGCCGTCTGTTTTTTCTCCGCAGTCAATAATAATTGCATGGTTTTCAGTTTGCAATATCATACCGTCCGCCTTGCCGACTTTCAGGAAAGTGACAGTCATGGGAGAAGCTGGAGTTTTGGCAACGGTTTCAGGGGTGTTTTGTGAAGAAATGCCGTTTGAAGAACATCCGCAAAACAGCAAGGTGAATGCAGTCAAAAGGGGAATCAGTCGTTTCATAGCGTGTCAATCCTTTCTGATACACGAATACCCCACGGGGGAATGTGGGGTATTGTGCGAAATATCTTCATTTTTTTGAGAGGGGTTATAATATGATTTTCTAGCTTGGTAATAATATAACATTTGAACCTTAAAAGTATCTTAAAACTGAAATGAATTTCAAAAAATTATTCTCTGATATTTGCGCCGAGTTTGGTTAATGCCTTCAATACACGTTTCATAGCAGAATCAGCCTGTTCAGCGGTCATGGTCTCTTCTGCGTTGCGCATGATGATAGAGAAAGAAACGGACTTTTTGCCCTTTGCAATCTGTTCGCCCTGATATACGTCAAAGAGTTCAATCTTTTCAAGGGATTTGCCGACAGCCTGAGAAATAGCAGTTTCGAGTTCACCGACTGGAATTGTTTCATCACAAACGAGGGAAATATCACGGGTCATAGCTGGGAATTTCGGCAGGGGCTTGTAAGTGATTTCGTTATTGGCAACGGAGAACAATTCCGGAATCTGGATTTTGGCAACATACGCACGGACACCGATTCCATAGGTTTTCAGCACATCCGGATGAATTTCACCCATAATTCCGAGATAAGTTTCACCTGCATAAACTTCAGCGGAACGGTTCGGATGGAAAGCGTTCTTTTCGTCAGATTTTTCTGGACGGATGTAATTCACACCAGATACACCGCATTTGTCGAAAACAGTTTCCACCATGCCTTTGAGCAGGAAGAAATCAGCATCACTGCCATACAAGCCGATTGTCAATACTTGCGGTTCAGTGGGGAGCTTGTCGGGTTCAGTCGGATGGTATTCTTTGGAAACTTCATAAAGCCAAGCCTTCGGGTTGCGCTTGCTGTAGTTAAAAGCGAGAATATCCAGCATACTGGGAATTGTGGTTGTACGCATGACGCTGGTATCTTCGCCGAGGGGATTTGTGATAGTAGTAGCGTTGCGGAGGGGGGAATTTTCGGGGAGGTTGATTTTGTCGAATGCTTTGGGGGAGGTGAAAGAATAGGTCAAAATGCCGTCACAGCCCACACTGACAGCGGTTTCCTCAATGGTGCGGGTAAATTTCTGTTCGGGGGTCAATTGTGCCTTTGCAACACCTGTAATGACGGTAGACGGTAAATTATTATAGCCGTAAATTCTGGCGACTTCTTCTGCAATATCGGCAGGACGTGCTAAATCAATGCGGAAAGAGGGAGCAATGCATTCGTCGTTTTCCACCTTGATTTCGAGACTTTCCAGATATTTCACCATATCACTTTCAGGAATATCAGCACCAAGGAAAGCGTTAATCCATTTAGAATCAAAAGGAATATGGTTAGGAATTGGATTAGAATAATTTTCGTCAATGGTTGTTCCGACTGGTTCACCTGCACCGAGTTCCTGCACAAGCTGTAAAGCCCTTGCAAGGGTAACGGGCATAGAGGTTTCATCAAGCCCCTTTTCATACCGTGCGGAAGCATCTGTTCTCATGCCAAGTTTTTTAGATGTCTGGCGAACCTGTACCGGCTCAAAGTAGGCACTTTCGAAAACTACATCAACAGTATCTTCCATGATGCCGGAATATTCACCGCCCATAATTCCAGCTACTGCAATGGGCTTTTCAGAATCGGCAATAATCAGCATTTTGTCCGTGAGTTCACGTTCAATTCCGTCAAGGGTGGTAATTTTTTCGCCGTTCTGGGCGTTGCGGATGCAGATTTTGCCGCCTTTTACGAAACGCAGGTCAAATGCGTGCATGGGCTGACCGTATTCCAACATAACATAATTGGTAATATCCACCAGATTATTGATAGGACGAACACCGGAAGCTCTCAATCTCTCACGCATCCAACGAGGAGAGGGAGCAATTTTCACATTTCTGACCAGTCCGGCACAATAACGAGTGCACTTTTCCTTGTTCTGGATTTCGACAGTTAAAGTCTTTGTAATGTCCTCATCTGAACCAGTAAATTCAGGCTTGTTGACAGTCAGCGGAACATTGAAAGTTGCTGATGCTTCTCTTGCAAGTCCGATAACGCTCAGACAGTCGGGGCGGTTGGATGTGATTTCAAATTCAACGGAAACATCATCCACACCCAATGCGGATGCAACGTCCTGACCAGCCTTGCATTCTTCCTGCAATACGAAAACGCTTTCAGGGTCAGCATAGGGGAAATCATTCTGTGTCAAGCCCAATGTTTCCAGACCGCAGAACATACCACGGCTTTCCACACCTCTGACCTTTGCAGCCTTGATTTTCATGGACTGATTGCCCTCTGTGACAGTTGTCCCGATAGTGGCAACAGGGACGAAATCGCCTTCCTTGACGTTTTTCGCATTGGTGACAATCTGAACAGGCTCTTCTCCGCCCATATCAACACTGCAAACAAAGAGTGCATCTGCATTCTCATGTACTCGCTTGCTTAAAATTTTCCCGACTACGAAACCTTCCAAGCGTTTCTTTTCTTCTTCAAAAGCTTCTACCTTTGAACCGCTCATTGTCATAGCGGAACAGAATTCTTTCGGGGTAACATCCAGCTTGACATAATCGCCAAGCCATCTCATAGATAAATTCATTGAATAAAATCCTCCTTATCAAAGAATCGTTAAAATTTCATCAAGTGTTTTTCTTTTGGGAGCTGTGGGGGCTTCATCAGCGTAGCCAACGGCAATCAATGCCGAAATGCTTTGACCTTCAGGGAGTGAAATCAGTTCGGCAATTTTTTTCTCATCATAAATTCCCATAATCAGCGTTCCAAGTCCTTTGTCGTATGCTGTCAGGCAAACACTCTGACAAGCAATTCCAGCATCAAACGACTGCCAATGTGAACCCTTTGCAGTTGTGGGAGTGCCGTCTTTTTCATAGCCTGCGATTCCATCAATGGTGGCAAGGACAATCAATGCTGATGCACTGCGGATATTATTTCCATTTTTGGAAAATCCAAGAGTTCCCACTTCTGCAATCTTATCTTTCAATTCCTTGTCGAGAATGGCATAATAGCGGACAGTCTGTGAATTTTTCCAAGTGGGGGAAAATCTTGCAATATCAATAATTTCCTGAATTTGTTCCGCCGTGACAGGCTTTTCCTGATATTGGCGGATACTTCTTCTTTCTGTGAGTGCCTTCAAAGTTTCCATATTGCATCTCCTTATCTGAACTGTTCCAAGAAACGAACATCATTTTCAAACAGCAGACGCATATCAGAAATCTGGTATCTTCTCATGACAATTCTTTCCAGTCCCAGACCAAACGCAAAACCAGAATAAACACTGGAATCAATGCCACTGTTTTCCAGTACCCACGGATGCACCATACCAGCACCCAATAATTCAATATACCCCTCGTTCTTGCACATACGACAGCCAGCCCCATGACAGTTGAAACACATCACGTCAACTTCTGCGGAAGGTTCAGTAAATGGGAAATGATGCGGACGAAGACGGATTTTGCAGTCGTCTCCATACAGTCTTTGCATGAGTAATTCCAATGTTCCTTTGAGGTCAGCCATGGTAATGCCCTTGTCAATGACAAGCCCTTCCACCTGATGGAACAAGGGAGAATGTGTTGCATCCACTGCATCAGAACGATATACACGTCCGGGAGAAATTACACGGATAGGCGGTTTCTGTGTCTCCATGACATGAACCTGTACAGAGGAAGTCTGTGTTCTCAGCAGAATATTGTCAGTGATATAGAATGTATCCTGTGTATCTCTTGCCGGATGGTCAGGGGGGAGATTCAAAGCCTCGAAATTATAGTAATCATATTCGACTTCAGGACCGTCAGCAATGGAAAAGCCCATTCCTAAAAAGATTTCACGGATTTCATTTTCCACAATTTTGAGCGGATGCAGATGACCAGTTTCGGGCTTTTTCGCCGGCATGGTAATATCAATTGTTTCCGCAGCAAGACGGGCATTCTGTGCAGCTTCCTGCAAAGCCTTTGTTTTGTCAGAAATCATGGTTTCCAGCTGGGAGCGAACCTGATTCGCCAGTTGTCCCATAGCAGGGCGTTCCTCTGCGGAGAGTTTACCCATCTGTTTGAGAATGGCGGTCAGTTCTCCTTTCTTTCCGAGCAGTTTCACACGGAGTTCATCCAGTGCTTTCAGGTCAGTGACAGCGGAAACGGCTTCCCTTGCACGTTCCTCAATGGATTTGAGCTGTTCTTTCATACTTTCACCTCATTAAAATAATAAAATTTGATTTGTCAGCATTACTGCAACAAAAAACGACCTGCCCCAAAGGGACAAGTCATACTTGTTCTACCACCCATTTGGTTCAGAAGCCAACACTTCTTTGTCTTTAATGCAGACATACATCACCGCTTACAATATATCAATACTTCGGCAGTGCCACTCGTGAGTGAACTTCACAATTTCCGCCATACAATGCACTTTCAGCCAGTGTGCACCTCTCTGTGAAATGGGAATGAAAACTGCTACTCTCTCAGTCAACATGTTATCTGTCTATTATTATAACGCATTCTTTTGAAAAAAGCAAGTCTTTTTTTGAAAAAAAAAAATTATTTTGCTTGCAATTTGCTGTATTTTGTGATATACTAAGAAACGGATACTATAAGGAAAGGAACTGTCCGCTCTGGACAGAATAACGAAATATGCTAATAAACATTTTATTTCCATTATTATGGGGGATATTGTTTGTAGTGACGGGGATTTTTTTCAATAGCAAGAAACCACTGCAAACCAATTTACTTCATTTTCCGAAGCCGTTTCGGTGGATTGCCCCTGAAAATCATACTGCTGATACCAAATTTTTGATATGTTGTGGCGGTGTCATGATAGCAGGGGAAATTTTAATCCTGATGGTGTTATCACTGATAATCTCGACGTTTATGTTTCGGTACGGAGATTTTTTCAATCCCATAGCGGTTGCAGTGAGTGCATTACTGCCGTTTTTGTCAGTGATGCTGAAAATGGTTCTTCCGGAGGAAAAACAGTTGCATCAATTTGTGAAAGTGCTTACCTTGTGCGGACTGATTCTCCTTTCGGCGGAGGTACTTGTATTCAATGGCAAAAGCCTGACAACCGACAGCAATACCACCATTCTGACAGTTGACGATATTACCTTTGAAGAAAGTGACCAGCTTAAAAAACAGGGAGACAGTCTCATTATCAAGGGAGACTGTGAAATGTTCCTGAATACGCTTCCCCAGAATGCCAAGGGCTTTATTTTCCACATGAATCAGGAAATCAATGAGGATGCAAGGATTTTTCATGTCTGGATGGACATGGAGGACGATAATTTCCGCTATGCTTATCAGATTGTAGCAGATACCTATACTTTAGGGAATGAAAATTCATGCATGATGTCATTTTCTCCCTATGAAACATTATATTCCATGAAACTGCATTTTGCACAAATTGCAAACCCTGTCACACTGACGGAAATCGTGGCTGTTCCAGCGTTGCCATATGAATTTTCATTGCTTCGGTATCTGATTTTGATGACGATTTGTGCAGTTGTCGCTATTATTATTCAGTGCAGACTGTATGAGGTTGCTTTTGACTGGAGAAAGCCCCCACATCTGGCAATCGTGGGAATGATGGTCATGTTGTGTACATTTTCGGCGACACAATTTTATGATGTGGTAAAGGTGGAAGACCTCACGGAATATGAGAAAGATAAAAATTATTCATGGGCTGACCCCTATGCACAGACATTCCATGCCCTCAATAATGGCAGGGTTGCACTTGAAATTGAAGTTTCTCCCGAACTGGAAAAACTCGAAAATCCCTATGACAACAGCGCAAGACGTGAAAGTAATGCTCCGTCTGCGTGGGATTATGCCTATTATGACGGCAATTATTACAGCTATTTCGGAATTGCACCAGTTTTGACATATTATGCGCCGTATATTCTTATGAATGGGAAACTCCCCACCACAGGAATGGCGAATGATTTTTTTGCAACGCTTTCCATTTTCTTTATGTGTATGGCGTTATTGTCAGCAGTGCGGTTGATGACGACAAAGCCGAATTTTCTGTTATTATTGGCAAGTCTTCCGGCAATCACGGCATGTACAGGGGCATATTACTGCATGGAATTTTCTGACAAATACTTTGTAGCGGTTGCCTCTGCACAGTGTTATATTGCATTGACATTGTGGTTAGGATTATGGGGCATTGCCGTGAAAAAGAAGTTATGGAAATGCCTGTTATTCGCCGGAAGCGGTCTTGCACTGGCATTGACAGTGGCATCAAGACCGAGTGTGGCAATCAGTGCAGCAGTTTTGTTACCGTTCTTTTTTGGGATTCTGTTCAGAAAGTCGGAAACCATTGCAAGCCGTATGACACAGGCATTCAGTTTCGCTGTTCCGCTTGTGGCTGGTCTGGGCGGAGTGATGGCATATAATGCAATGCGTTTCGGTTCGCCGTTGGATTTTGGTGCAACCTATCAATTAACCGTAAGCAATGTCAATGCCAATCATCTGCGGTTGTCATTGTTGCCGGCATCGTTTTTTCATTATTTCCTGCAAATTCCGCAAATGCGCTCTTCTTTCCCCTATTTTGAGACAAACTGCGACCATCTGAGAAATTACGGTGCATATGTCTACATGGAAGGGGTATTTAGTGCGCTGATGAATCCTTTTGCAATGGCAGGATTTTTGTTAATGCCGACCGCTTACAAGCGCACATTAGCCGGATTCCGTCAGGGTGTGACAAATCGTCAGAGGTCAGTTGCCCTTGCATTGTGTTTCATTGTGCCAATCATTACGGCATGGATGGATTTCTGCATGGGCGGTTTGAATCTGCGGTATATCTGCGACATTACGCCTTTGCTGTTCATCGGGTGCGTAATAGTGTTATTGAGAACAACAGATGTCAAGAAAAAAATGTACCGTTATATTCTAACAGTGATTTTGTGCTTGTTGAGTGCGTTTCTGATATGGGTAATGTTGGCTGGACTGCGTGACTGCATGTTGCTGAGAAGAAATCCTTCTTACTATGATACCATGAGAGATTTACTCATATTCTGGCATTGATAAAAAGGGAAACTGCCAGTATTCACAGCAGTTTCCCTTTTTTTGCGTGTTTCGCCTGATAATCGGATAAAGCCGATTTCACCGCCTGTTCAGCGACTGCTGGACAGTGCATTTTATCGGGTGGCAAACCGTCCAGAGCCTGAACAATGTCAGATTCTGTCAACTGCATAGCCTGTTCAATGGTTTTTCCTTGAAGGAGTTCCGTTGTGACGGAGGAGGTTGCAATGGCTGCACAACATCCAAATGTCTGAAATTTTGCTTCGGAAATGATGTTATTTTTGATATTGAGGTAAATTCTGGTAATATCTCCGCATTTTTCACTTCCGGACACTCCGACAGCATCCGGATTCTCCATTTCACCGGAATTTCTTGGATTAACAAAATGTTCCAATACTTTCTGACTGTAATTCATTTCTGACCGCCTTTCCAGAGGGGGGAAATGTTCCGCAGTTTTTCCACACATTCAGGGACGACTTTCAGAATGTATTGCAAGTCTGTTTCATTGAAATTTTCCCCGAATGTGAGTCGTAAAGAGCTGTGAGCGGATTCTCTTTCCAGCCCGATAGCCGTCAGGACGTGAGAAGGTTCAAGTGAACCAGCCGAACAAGCTGAACCTGATGAAGCCTGAATTCCCTGCATATCCAACAGGAGAATCAGGCTTTCCCCTTCGATTCCCTCAATGGAAATATTTACATTATTGCATACCCTCTGAATTCTGTCACCGTTCAGACGTGTGCCCTTGATTTGCAGTAATCCTTCAATGAGCCGATTCCGAAAAGGTGTCAGACGTTCGTTTTTTTCCGCAATATGACTGACAGCAATTTCAAGGGCTTTCGAAATGCCGACAATTCCGGCTGTATTCTCTGTTCCGGCACGTTTCCCCATTTCCTGCCCTCCGCCGTGGATGAAGTTGGAAATATTGATTCCATTCCGGACGTACAGAACCCCGATTCCTTTCGGAGCGTGGAATTTATGTCCTGATATTGACAGCATATCAATATTTTGCTGTTTCACGTCAATTTCAATATTTCCGATTGCCTGCACTGCATCCGTATGAAATAATACACTATGTTCATGGCAGATT
>AUXO011113197.1_pt1 | contig 19359 bp, 11 predicted proteins | sample 768731 | NCBI WGS metagenome assembly AUXO01 (sample SAMN02715735, study PRJNA202380) | gut metagenome | biome: sheep rumen | host: Ovis aries | place: New Zealand: Palmerston North
ATGTCAGCCTTGACTATGCGGACGAGTATATGAGAAATACTGGCAGAACAGACTGGTTTAAGAAATCAGAGGATGAACGCAAGTCATTTCTCATAAACGCTACTAAATACATAGACCGTACATATTCAACAATCGGCTGGAAAGGACAGAAGAAATATCACAGAAGACAGTCACTTTGTTTTCCGCGTGTAGAACTTTATGACAAAGATGGGGATGAAGTTCTTGATATTCCAGAAGAACTTAAACAGGCCGTTTGTGAAGCAGGTTTTATTAATACAACCGTTGCTTCACTGTTTGATGTAAAGGATTCTGCCGGAACTGTAAAGAGGCAGAAAGTAGATGTTCTTGAAGTTGAGTATTACTCACAGGCTGACTCTTCTACTGGCACTTATGTGTCTCGATTTACAGTATTAGATTCTCTGCTTGCCGGTTTCTATAAGACAAGTAAGGATTACAGACGTTGTAAACGTGCTGTTCATACTGACCTTCTCGGAGGACGAATCTGATGGATTATACTGCTCTAAGACAATTTGCAGATGGTCTTATTGATGAGTTTTCCAATAAGCAGGAAGCAATTCTTCTTAAGGGAGAAAAGACTGTAGACCATATTACTGGAAAAATTAAGAAAACTTTTAGAGAGGTTTCTGCTGATTCAAGAGCCGTAATGATTTCTTACAATGAGGAAACTATTGCTCAGAGTGACGGAGTTCTTAAAGCAGGTGACGTAAAGTTTATAGCGCGATTTACAGAAGAACCGACTGAGGTTGAAGATAGAATCAGATATGCAAATGTTGAATATAACATCGTGCATTTTAGACCTATCGACCCGACAGGCGGTTATGTAGTTACTTACATTATTCAGGGAAGGAAGGCTTAATGGCTGATTTTAAGCTGACAATCAAAAGTGAGGGAACTTCTCGTCAGCGTCCATATATTAGAAAAGATGGGCAAGAGTTCACAAACTTAATGATTGGTGCTGTTGAAAGTAAGGTTATAAATCTTACTGGAAAAATGATTGCACAAGCAGGTCTAGTCGCTTCTGAAAGAGTTTTGTGGTTAGGTGCTATTTATTTTCAGCGACTAATTTCAAGAACTCCTAGAGATGAAAATTACACCTATTATGATGATGAAGGTAATTCCAGATCTCATAAAGATGATAAAGATTATATGCAGGATTATTGGACTGCAAGATACTGGAATTATCAGGGAATTACGGCCAAGTATTTAAGAGAGAGTTGTGGATGTAACTTTGAGACATTTAATGACCCAAGGGAAATCGAAATTATTTACAGAGAGTTTAGAGACAGGTTTTTTGGTGCTCCAGGAAGTAGAGGTCGCGCGAATAAAGAGTCTGGAAAGACTACATTAAAAAGCGTGAGATTTTACTGTGATTATCCAAAGGATAAGCAACATGAATTGAGATATCACCTTCTTGAATATGGTGGATTTACAGGAGACGGAATCATAAAACGAGGTGATAAACGTTATCACGGTGTTGTTGGTGACCATTCAGTTCAAGCACCTTATGGAATGACAGCACTTACAAATGCAGAGTTTATGTCTGGTCAGTTTAAGATTCCAAGTGGCAGAGTACTTAATAAGAACATTCTAAAACATATTGGGTTGCCACAGAATGTTACAGAAGAACTAGATAAAGTGACTTTTGGAAGGTCTACAGTATCAGGTTCTCTTATTGACGAGATAATGAGAATATACGGAGTTGGCATATGACAGATTCATATATTTGGGAACACATGGTTGAACGTTTTGAAGAAGTTATCCGCGAATATGATGAGTCTATTGAAGAACAGACTGGAGAGTCTCATTCTTCAATTATTATTAAACCTAATGAAACTGATACCAGGGATAAAGATGACCTCTGGTTTGAAATATTTCCTCTTCATTCACAGCCGTATCAGCAGGAGCTTGGTACAAGTGGACGAAACAGGTGGCTTTTTGGATTGCAGATAAATATAAATGCACCAAGAACAGCAATTATCGGCACTAACGATATTGATAAGGCTTATGATTTTATCGCAAGCCATTTCAAACGTGGTGATATTTTTGACGGAATTAGAGTATTGCAAATGCCAAGACGTTCTTCCGCACGAATTGACGATGATACTTACTCCGTGCCTGTGACTGTAATGGTTCAGGCAGACTTGGACAATTAGGATAAGACTATGGCAATTAGAAACCCTACTTTTAATCTTAAGACAGGTGCTGATTCAGATCTGATTGTTTCTCGCGAAATCACTCAGACTACAGACCCTAAACTTGGCAAAATCAAGCGGAAGGAAGGAATTTTCCGTTTTCCTTACTTGACTCGCCGAACTGGAGATACCCTTACAGGTACAACTGAAAACATCGAATCAAACGAATTGAAACACGGAAGAACAAAGTCTGCTCCTCGTAAGGGAACAAGTTCTTCAAGTGGAGACATCAACTTCGAATTCTCTTCTGAGACATTCGACGATATGATGGAGTCTGCTTTCCGTGGTAAGTGGAAGCGTTGGGTTAGCGATACTAAATCTCCTTCAAACAAAAAGAAGAACGCTTATGCAGACGGTTACTTTGCAACCAAGTGTGCTTCAACTGCTGCCGGACGTAAATTGATTTACGATGGAACAGGCTCTGGAGACGGTATCGGACTCGTTCACGTTGCAAACAACGGACAGGGATTTGTTGTTCACGAACTTAACTCAGAGACAGAGGATATTAAGTATTCTTTGCTTCGTAAGTATGGTGGACAGACTGGAGAAGATTTGTGGCAGGAGTTTACTCACTGTGCAATCAACACAATGAACCTTTCTGTTGAGATTAACTCTATCATTACAGGTTCATTCGGAATTATGGGTACAAACAACCCTAAACTGTTGAACTCTGACGAGGCATACAAGAACTTTGAAAGCCGTATGGCTGACATTGCAAATAACGATGACCTCAAAGACCGCGGTGTATTCAGCAACGCTGCTACTTACGCTGTAGGTGATATGGTTGTTTATCCAACAGATGGTAAGTGCTACAAGTGCCATACAGCAGTAGCAACTGCCGGTGCTTGGACTGGTTCAACAAACTGGACAAAACTTGAATCTTACGAATATTTTGATTCAATTCCAGACCATGCAACAGACACAATGCAGTTTACAGCTCGTGAAGGTTTCCTTTACATCAACGGTAAACAGATTGAGTTTGCTCAGTCTCTGTCATTCTCTCTGGATAACGGACTTACTCAGAAGTTTGCTATCTTTGTTCCAAACGCTATTTCTACTACACCGCTTGAACTCAACGTTACTGGCGATTTGTCTACTTACCTTGTAGGTGGAGAAAGCGACGCAAAACAGATGTTCAACGATGCTATTGCAAACGAAACAATCGAACTTTTGTTCTGTCTGCAGGATAAACTTGAAGACCCAACAGCACTTTATGTATTCCAGATCTTCAATGCTAAAAACACAGAAAACACAATCAACGGAAATGGTGCAGATACATTCGATGAATCATTGCCTTGGCAGTCATTCGGAGAACAGGCTTGCCGTGTATTCCGTATTATGCTTCCTCGTGTTACAGATATGGAAGCCTCTGAAGTTACAACATCTACAGGCAATCCAAATATTCTTGTTCTTCTTCCAAACGTTGAACTTGAGAGCGCAGATGTTGTTCCAAACGAGTTTACAATCACCGCAGCAATTGGCGATACAGATGTTACTGCTGATTTGGATTTCCAGGATGCAAGTCTTGATACAAATACAGCAAGTGATACTTATGGATGTATTCTTGTTCCATTTACACCAGTTACACAGACTTCCGCAGAGCAGGTTGTAAGTGTAACTGTAGACTGGCGTAACAGTACATTTGAAAAGAGTTTTACAGTTCCATCTGCTTAATCATCGATTAAGTTCACGTTTTTTTGGACTTAATATAAATCCGTACTTCGTATGAGGTGCGGATTTTTTTTTATTTAGAGGGCGAAATGTCAGAAAAAAAAACTGTCAACATTGAAGATTTCTTCACAGATGACAACGAAAAAGCAGGAATCTGGTTTGAGCCAAAGATTGACGGCGAACCATGTGGAATTGAGTTTCTTGTAACTGGTGCCGGTGCTGATGATAACCTCATTGAAAATGAGCGTTATGAAAAAGCAATGGCTGAAGCAGAAGATATCAAAGATCAGAAAGAACGTGTGAACAAGAAAAAGGAAATTGACGCGGAACGTATTGCAGCACTTGTAAAAGGCATCCGCGCAGCCAACGAAGGTGAAGAACTTAAGTTTGGCGGAAAGCCACTTGAATTCTCGGTTCCTATGATTAAGCAGTTGATGTTGAAGTCACCGCTTATCAAGCTTGAAATTGTAAAATTTGCGACTAAAACCGCAAATTTTATCAAAAGGGAGAAAAAAAGCTAAAGGAAGCAGTAGAGCGTTATTTCTACCTTTACCATTACCATTCAAAAACAAAGAAAGTCTATAAGAAAGGTAAGAAAACTGAAGAGACTATTTGGGTGCGTAATGTAGATACACGCGAAGACTTCATTAAGAAGTTTGGCGGTAAGGACAGGAAACTTGGAGAAAAGAAATTCTTAGAGGTCTGCAAAAAAGACCCTGCCTTTAAGAAACTTCAAGAAATTCCCTGCCCTCCTGAATATTCTTGGATATTCAACCATTTTATGACGATCTGGCAGAACGCTGAGTACGATATGATGGGAAACGTCATTTTTACTTATCGAACTATCAATGATTACGTCGAATGTATGAAAGTTCCTTTAACTGTTATGGATAAAAAGGAACTCTTTAAGATGAAAACCTGGGCGATGAATGCTATTTCAGAACTCAAGGAAGATAAGGAGTAAGACTATGGAAAAGAAAGTATTCGATATTGAAAACTTGTTTACAGAGAAGAATGAACGTGAAGGCGTTTGGTTTGAACCTGTGTTTGAAGATGTTCACTGTGGAGTCGAATTCCTTTTGATTGGAATCAATTCGGAAGAAGCCGGTACTGCAATGGCACATTTTGATGAACTTGCTGACAAAATACGCAAAGGTAATGAGGAACAATCTGTAAAAGACCAGAAACTTCGTGAACTTGACGCTGAACGTGTTGCAGCTCTTACAAAAGGAATCAGGTCAACTGACGGTTCTGAACTTCAGTTCAATGGCAAAACGATTGATGACGCTACTTTGAAAGAAGTGGCAAAAGAACTTTATCTGAACAGCCCGGATATTAAACTGGCTTGTGTGGATTTTGTTCTTAAATCTTCAAACTTTATGAAGATTAAAAAATAAATAATTAAGAATTGTACAGGCTATACGGACAGGCTCTGTATAGCCTTTTTTAATATCAAACGAAAAGAGGTATTAGTATGGATGAACAGATTAACTTTGGGATCAGTGGAGACGTATCAATTAAAGGAACAAACTCGGTTAAAGACCTTAATGCTGAATTTTCAAAGGTTCTTGAAACTATACAAGCCCTCAAAAAATCTACAAAAGAGACGAATGAAGCCTTAAAATCAACTTCAGTAAAGAAACTTATTTCAGATACTGATGTAAGCAATATGCTTTCATCTCTTGATGGAATGTTTAAGAAGGTTGAGTCTATAAGCAATAAAACCTTTGAGCAGTTGAGTCAGAATATTGAATCATCACTTTCTCAAAGTTTTGAAACAGCATTTAAGAAATATGATGAACTTTCAAAAAAATATGCGGCTCGCAGAGGCAATGAAGTTGCATACTCTCAGTATAGACATAGACAAAATCAATCTTATGGTTTTACGCCAATTACAAGTCAAGTATCACAAAGACAATTTGCACCTGCTTATGATGAAATATCAGCATATCGTCAGAGACATCAAAACAGTATGCTTTCACTTACTCAATATGGAGTAAGGAATTCAGGTAGATTAAATTTAGAAGCATCAGAAAGAAGAATTGAATCAATGGTAAGAAAAATGCGCTTTGAAGAAAAGACTGGCATTACTGATTCAATGTCTAAGGAAATTGAAGACTATGACAAACTTTTAAGTGAACTTGCCTCAAAACATAATGAAAAAGTTTGGTCAGACCTTAGAAAAGATACAGAAACAGCATTTAGAAAATACGATACTTCAGCAAAAAATAAGTATTACAAACAGCAGCACGATAAAAGAGTAAAAGACAGATATTACAGAGAGCAGCATAACGCACGTTATGAGCGATGGCAGAATTCTCCTAACTCTGGAAACTGGTATACAAATGAAACTGGATTTGCAATGGGGCCTAACCACGCTCCTTATGGTGAAGGACAACAACTTGCAGAAAGAGTTCATCAGGCTCAGAAAGAACGTGCAGAAGCGGAACAGAGAATTGCAGAACAGGCTCGCGAACATCTCAGACAAGTTACAGAACAGTCAAGATTCTTACTTACTGCAGACGCTGGTATAAAGAAGGTAAAAGATGAAAATCTCTTATCTGAAGAAGCAATAGAAATTGAGAAAAAACAGCAGTTAGAAGCGGAAAAAGAAAATACTGAAAAAGTCAAAAAAATGACTGAATTTCAGAAAGAAAAAATCCGTGTAGCTGATGATGAAAATAAAATAAGACAAGATAGAATAGATGTAGAAAGAGCAGAATCAGAAAGAAAGAGTGCTCGTGATAACAGTGGTTATAATCAATATCGCAATGCACATCCAGAACTTTTTGCAGTTGGTGCTCTTTATCATAGTAAACGATATCAGACTGGTCACGCTTTTCAATCTTTAGGTGGAGTTGCTTCTACATTAGGTTCTGGTGGAAGGGCTGTGGGTCTTGCACTTGATTCTCTTGGAGCTTTCTTTAAGGCTGTACCACTTGGAATTGCAACGACTATCAGTAATCTCGCAAAAGGAATTACAGAACTTGGAAGGGCTTCTGTGCAGGCTTACTCTGAGATTGAAGCAATAAAAACTCAGTTAGGAGTAGTTTTCTCTAATCAGACACAGGCTGATTCAATGTTTGGAAACATTGCTCAGTATGCAGTTAGATCTCCATTTGGAGTACAGCAGACTTCAGAACTTGCAGTTCTTTTAAAACAGTCTGGTGTTTACGCTTCTGACTTAATGAATACTCTAAAAATGCTCGGAGATACTGCCGGTGGTAATATGGAGAAAATGAAGCGTATTGCAAATAACTACGCTCAGATTATGGCCATTGGTAAAGCCTCTATGCTTGATATGCGTCAGTTCGCCTATGCAGGTATTCCTATTTTTGAAGCAGTTTCTAAAGAACTTGGCGTATCTCAGCAAGAACTTCGTAAACTCATTTCTGATGGTAAGGTAACTTCTGATATTATTGAAAAAGTATTTAAAGATCTTACTGGTATAAATGGTATTTTCGAAAATGCTACAGAAAAAGGTGCGAAGACACTTAAAGCAAGATTACAGAACCTATCTGACGCAAGACAGTTAGCACTTGGAGAATTAGGAGAGCGAGTTGTAAATTCTGGAAGACAAACTGGTAACGACTCTTATGTAATCAAAACTGTTTCATGGATGGAAAAACTTTATTCAGGTCTCGAATCTTGGCTTGATAGAGGAAACATTGCAAAAGATGTAAAAATTATTGCAAATCGAAACAGCCGTATTGATGAATTAGAAAAGTTAATAAGCTATAACAGTGATAACAAAGAAGTTAGAGAGCTTCTTGAAAGAGAGTTAAAATTAGAACTTGCAAAAAGAGATTATGATGTTGAGCGTAATACTTATGCACAATCTTATGATGCAAAAACTGGAAGATTAGAAAGGGCTTTATCTGCATTAAGTGGATTTGAATATGGAGATGTAAATTCCAGAATAAATCAATTAGGCGGAGCAAATGTAAGCTGGCTTAAAAACATTCCTAATGTTTCAATGCTTTTTGGTAATAATTTCTACGGCGCAATTGAAAAACATTGGTCAGACATTACAACTAGTGATGAGTATAAAGGTATGTCCGATGACCAGCAAAAAGAATTAAAAAATCTTTTTGAAGAATTAATTGCTGCCATGAAAGAATATAATTCATTGACAGAAGAAGATTTAAGGGCGAATAGAGAACGAAATCTCCAAAATGCACAACAGTCAGCTTTTGATCTAATGAATAAGCAAGGAAACGCTTCTGGTTCATTGCTTACTTCATTTCAGGAGTTATCTTCAATTTATAAAGGAACAGATTCTTATAAAGAGAAAGAAGAAAAGAAAAGAACTGATACACTCACAAAAGCTCTTGAAATACTTAAGGATATTAAAAAGAATACTGACGATGAAGGTCGTGTTGATATAACAAAATTCTCTGCATCTCAACTTTCAAATTATATTCAGCAAGGCGCGTTTACTGCTTCTGAGCGATTGAATGTAGTTACAGGCAATACAAGCGTAGATAAAAAGAATCGCGAAGACCTGATGAAACAGTATGGTCATATAGCAGAACTTACTGGTAACTTTATGAAAGTTGCATTACCAGATGCCAGATACTCAGAAAAGACTGCACAGTTTGAAGGCAGTGTATTAGATTCATTAAAAACATTGTCTGATACTGAATTTTATGAGCAATTCCCGAAAACTTACGAGCAGCAAACAAAGGCATTAGATGAACTTATAAATGGTCTTTCTGAAAATGACGGCAGAAGGCAAATGCTTCAGATGTACAGAAGCCTTCTGGATTATTCTTTAAACAGAATTGAAACAGATGTAACAGGAGCAGATGCAACAACTGGCGATTTAAGTACATCAAAGAATGAGTTCATTCCTCTCTGGAAACGCATACTTGCAGGTTCGACTGGTCTTTCAACTCAGGGAATGACTGGAACAGAACAGACATTAAAGAATTATAGAGATGACATGGCAATCAGAAATATGACTGCCGGAGTTCTTTCTGCTACTCTAAAAACAATGGGTGTAGACTCTGCGATGTCACTTATAAAAACTAGTGGCTATGCAAAACAGCTTAGAGGAGATGCTTCTAATACATTTCAGGTAGACTGGCAGAAAACTCGTCAGAGTGTAAAAGACTTTTCATTGTCATTATCTGCAGCAACAGAAGTTGTATCTGCTTACAAAAAAGGACTTGAAGATGAACTTGAAGTTTATCAGCAGTTGATTGTTGCAGGTTATACAGAATCTGAATCTCAAGACCTCAAAAATCAGAAAACTGTATCTTCAAAAACAATGGCAAAACTTGCCATGGATTCTGGAGAGCAGTTAGTAAACGCTTTTGGTGAGATTCTTACAACTAAGAGTGGAAAACAGTACAACGTTTCAGACATCTCTATTGTAAATGGCCAGTTAGTTGATAAACTTGGAAGTCCTATTGAAGAAGAAGTAGTTCTTACTGGCAGAATGTTTGAGTTTATCAAACAAGAAATGCCAAGACTTTATGAAGAATTGCACGAAGCAAATTTACAAGAACAAAATAACGCTGCTCTTGAAAAAATGTTCAATACACTTTCTTCAACCATGTTTACATCAATAATGCTTAAAGAACATGGAGCAAACAATACTACAAGATATATTGCAAATAATCCAGAATATATGGATTCTTTATTAAAGTCTGGAATAGCAATGTACCAGTCTGAAACAAGATATGATAAAAGTACAAAAAAAAGAGTTGCAAAATGGGATAAAATATCTGACTTATCAACTTCTGATATTTTACTTGCTGCAAATAATTACAATGGTAGTAACGATATCGATAGTGTTGAAACCCAGGCAAACACTGTTGTTAGACTTGTTCTTGATTCAATTGTAGAAAATCTTGATAAACTGCTTAATAGTTCAGAATACAAAGGTTTAGCAGAAGGCTTGAAAAACCAAACTAGAGATAATGCTGTAAATACAGCACTTCTTGATTTGACTTCTTTTGCAAAAAATATTTCAGAAGGAAATCGTGGACTTACTTCTGGTGGAAATGTAATAAATTCTTCTACAAGTTTATCTCCAGAAGATTATAAAGGGCCTCGTGGTGCAAGAAACTATTTTGCGAAATATGGATTAGGATACAGTCAAGATTATGATCTTGAAGATTTGTACATACAAGCCGCAAAGACAGAAAATATTAAAGGTCAAAAGGTAAATCAATTTGGAATTGACTCAAGTAGATTTGACCAGTATAAAGGCCTTGAAAATGAAGGAGAACTTATCCTTGAAAATCTTAATGAACAGGAAAAAGCTTGGATAAGGATAACCGCTGCTCAAAAAGAATCAGCAGTTGTACTTACTGAGTTCAGCAATACGATGACTGGTGTTTTAGCAGACTTTGGAAAAGGACTACTTGTAAAGCCGACAGAACAACTTACCAAAAATCTTGTTCTTGGTAATGAAGCGACAAAAGATATGAGTAAGGTTTATAAGTCTTTAAGTTCAGAAATTCTAAACGCTTCTGCTGCCGCTATGCAAAAAGCTGGATGGGAACTTGTAGCAAGAGGTGCTGCAAAAGATAGTATACCTATGATAGCCGGAGGTCTTGCTCTTGCCGGTGCTGGAGGTGTAGTTGCAGGTTTAGGTTCTGCGTTATCAGAATCAAATGATAATAAAGATAATGATAAAACAAAAAAGCTTGAAGATTTGAAAAACAATCTTGCAGAACTTCTTAAACAAGCTCGGGAAGACGCTATTTATTATGAAAAAACACTTCGTCATAAAAAAGCAGTTTCTGCAAACGAAGCATTTACAAAGAGTGTAAATGATGCAATCATAACACCGAGAGGAGATATTGTAACTACTGACCCTAAAGATTATCTGATTGCTACAAAGACTCCAAAAACTCTTGTTGGCGGCGGTGCTCCTACAATTAATTTCTCAGTAGTCGATAAATCTACTGGCATAAGAGTAACACAACAGAAGTCTACTTATAATGCTGAAACAAATTCAATAGACTTTGAGGCTGTTATTGAAAGTAAGGTACAGGAAGTAATTGCTTCTACAAAAGGTGACGATGCTTTCGCTGCACGAGAGGCAAGACTTAGAGGTCATTCAGTAATAGCTTAATACCCTCGCCCACTCTGAAGTCAGAGTGGGATTTTTTTTAAGTCCTATATTTTCTTGTTGTACTCTATCCCTATGTATATTGGATGGGCTACAAACGTAAATAAAGATATCCTCGATTCTACAGGTATAACTGTTGGCGAAGGAGCTACAGTTGAAGATTCTCTTGAAACTGGCGGTCAGAAAAAGAAACGTCTTGTAAGAGCAACTCCGTCTGATAAATACAGTGTAACTCAAAAGTTCAATTGTATAGAAAAAGGTGCTGACGGTTATACAGAAGTTGAAAGATTCTGGGCTTGGTACAAGTACGTTCATTGTTACGGTGTAAACCCATTTTCATTTCCTGCAATTCTTATTAATTCAAATAGACAAAATGGTAGTTCCCAAGAAGAGTATGAAAACATATTAGCCAGAATTGCCAATGGTGATCCAACCGCAAAACTGCCAGATAATGAATATTATGTAATTACATCTGCTGCGGAAGGTAATAAAGTTGGAAATGATATTGAAATTAAAATGACTTGGGAAACTTATGCTACAGGTGCATTTACAATCCCGGATGAAATCGTAGATGTAGACCATCTATTGGCATATAACGGATATGTAGATATCGTTTTGACTGGAACTCCTGCTACAGAACCTACTTCAGTTACATGGCCTATGACTATTAATGGCGTTTCTGAAAATGTAACACTCTGTGTTTTTGATGGAAGTGTAACTGTAAGATATTACTTTGCAGAAAAAACAGTTCCTGGTACATACACTGTAACAATAGCTGGAAAATCTAAAAATTTCGTGGTGGCATAAAATGAATGAAAAAAATATACAAACAATTGCACTTGAAGAACTTTGGAAACAGAACACAGATGGACATTTACCTGTTCTTCTTGAAATCTTTAACCCTGATATTAAATGGGGAGATGATGAACTTGAACAGGAAAATATGTATCTTCGTGTAATAGACGATTCTAATCCTGTTACTTATCAAGGAAAACGTTATATTCCAGCAAGATTTGATTTTACTCCTCCAGAAGAAAATGGCAAAACTATCGGCAATGCTTCAATTAATCTTTCAGCAATAGATACTCGTGTAGTTCAGATGTTACGTTCAATTGAATTACAATGCGATGTAACAGTAATGGCGATGTTCGCAAAAAAAGAGACATCAAACGGCACCACTTATCGATTTTTACCAATGGATAACTTGAGAACAAAAATGGATTCCGCAACATACAACAGAACTACAGCACAATTAAACCTTGTGTTTAAGGATGTTCTTAAATTGAATGTGCCTAGAGATAAGGCAACTAAAAATCAGCTTCCTTCGGTAAATATTAATGCTTAAGATTGACGATTTACTTGGAGTAAGATTTACAAATCATGGCAGAAGCATTGAAGAAGGTTTTGATTGTTATGGGCTGGCAATTGAAGTATCAAAACGGCTTGGACATGAATTAAAAGACGTATGGTATGAAAAAGCTTGCCCTGAAACATTTAGTGATAATGCTGATAATGGCATTGCAATAAATAAAATTGTCGAAACAAATGAGTTAGAATTTGGGAACCTGATTATCTTTTCTGACGGAAAAGGAAATATGGTTCATATAGGAGTAATGCTTGATGATGAACGATTTATCCACTCTGACTTTGGAGGAGTAAAAGTCATTCGTCTTGAAGATTATTACAGAAAAAATTGGAAGGTTTACAAATGGCAACAGTAAGAATTCAGAATAACATTTTGGAAAATAAGGTAGACACATTTTCTGTTGAAGAAGGAATTACAGTAGAAACTGTTATCCGTGAACATACAGACGGAAATATTTACGAAGGCTTACTGGTTGAGTGTTATGATGTAGAATCAGGTAAATCTTATTTTGCTCCTATTGAAGATGATACAGCAACATTAAATGCAATTGTACAGATAAATGGCAAAGATATAGGTCTTGATTATCAGATAAAAAATGAAGATATTGTTTCGATTGTTATAACACCTGCCGGTGGTGATTCTAGTGTTGGTTGGGGAATAGCAGGTGCTATTGCAGGAGCTGTAGTTGTTGGTCTTGCCACATGGTATATCGGTGGTGCTTTATACAGTGCTGGTATTATTGCCTCGGCAGTTACAAAAACTACAGTTGCATTAGGAGTGCTTGCCGGTGCAGTAACAGGATATGAACTTGGCAAGACAATAGCAGGTTCTGTAAACGGTTCAAAAAACAACACATCTAACAATGGTATAGATTCAAGAAAGCTTCCAGATGTAAGAGGAGCAGCTAACCAACCATTATTAGACCAAGCCTACCCTATGGTTATTGGTAAACACCTTGTAACTCCTTTTATTATTGGTTCTCCTTGGAATGAAATTTCTGGTGATAGAGGACAGAAAAATTATATACACTTACTCTACGCAGTTGGTTATGCACCTTTACGTCTTACTGATTTTAAACTTGGAGATATGTTATTAGCCCACAATCAGAGATGGAGTGGAAATCAAGATATGAAAAATATTTTCCACGGTACATTATCTGGGATAGATACTCCTGGTGAAAATCGTGGTGACATTGTAAATTTATGGGCCAACAACGATATTACTCTTGAAATTCTTCAGCAAGGACAGAATGGTGAGGCAATTGATTATGGCACGGTATATCCTTATGCAAAAATCCAGCAGGATATAAAAGCAAATGTTCTTTACATTGCTGACGGTTCTCTTGAAGAAATTGATAGTGGAAATAGTATTACTTATAAAGGATTAGGATTAAAGAACGGTCTTAGAAATAATGTCGTAAAATTCAGTGAACAGTATGCAAAGTCTGCAACTATAGAACTTGACTTCCAAAGTGGTTTGTATAAATCAAGAAGTGAAACAAGTGATGGTAACAGTGAAGTCAAATATTATAAAATTCCAATGTGGGTAGCATTGCAATGGCGTGTTTATTCAGAGGAAAATGATAACAGTGATGGAAGTATTGCTGGTGATGATGTTCCACTTCCAGAATGGAATCCAGCAAATAATTCCTATAATCCTGTTACATATCATGGACGAGTTGGTGCTTTCCGTGGTTGGCATACATTCGATTCTATTAATGATAATACAGTTAATGCAACTGTATACACAGAAGAATCTCGTTATCAGGATATTGCCGCCCATACTGGCAATAATCTTAGAAATGAAAAATATAGAAGTGGTGAAACAGAAGCTGTTGCTACTGCAAGTGGAACTATAGCCTATGATCCACAACCATACGAAGACCCTTATTCTTACACAAATCTTACTCTGAATTGTTCACATACAATGTCTGAAGTTATTCAACTTCAGAATTATGTTGATAACTCTTGGGTAACAATTCTCGAACTTCCTGCAGGTGGACAGTCTACATCTTCTTCAAGTGGAAGATTAAAGAGTAATACATGGCGTGTAAAAGTTGGAGATTGGACTTCTTATGAATTTAATATAAATGGAAGTTCAAATATTAATATTCCACAAACAATTTATGCAGCAGATATTAATGAAGGTTGGTTGGGTTCAAAAGTATTCAATCTTGAATCTCTCGGAGGAACCAATGATGACAAAGAAGGTCTTAATGAAATAAGATGTATTACCTCAGTAGATTTTGTTGAATGGACAAGACAGAATCTTTTAACACCTGAAGAAAGGGCTTCCTCAGATGTTGATAAAATCATTGCAAATAAAATGAGAGCTTATTTCTATGACGGTTTTAACTCTGCAAAATTAATAGAAATAAGGGTTGTGAGGGTTTCACCTTGTTATCTTGATGAAGAAGTTTCTACTAAAGATTGTTCAGCATTTAAGTTTTCTGATATTTTCACTTGGTCTACACTTACATCTGAAATACTTGATGGTGACGATTTAACAAAAAGAAACACAATTACTCAAAAACGTCCGCTTACAGATGAACGTATGAGAAAACTCTGTGTTGTATCATTAAAGGCAAAAACAGATAATGTTGACCAGCTTACAAATACGATAAAGAAATTTTCTTGTATTGCACAATCTTTCTCTCCTTATTTTGATGAGTCCACGAGACAGTGGTTTCCTGAAAAAGTATCAAAAAGGGTAAAGTATTATAAGCCAACTGAAAAAGTTGATGCAAATGGAAATAGAGGAGAAGCTGCTGTAACTCCACCATTTACTTGGGAAGCAGGACAGGAAATTTCAGAACAGCAGTTTTATGAAGATAGACAGAATGGAATAAAATCTATAAAAGTTTGTGCCGGAAATGATTGGGTAAGCCAAATTGTAAATAACGTAATTCGAACAAGTTCTCATATTGATTCTAAAGATAGATATTATATTCCATATGATGATGAAGAAAATGGTTCGTATAAACCTGGTTGTGACGGAACAATGAAATATTGTGACAATATTGTTTCTTCAATATTTTTACTTGCAGGTATTGGACCACATCTTGGAATAGATGCACTTGGTTACGAACAAAACTTCTATAACAATTCTGGTGTATTAAAAACAGATGTTGGAGATTTTGATTTAGCCGCTTTAGGAAAATGGAATCAAGAATTAAAAGATGTAAGGGATGGAAGTTTTTACACTTCTGACGGTTATCATTACAATCATAAAGGAGAAAGAATTTCTCATAGGGCTGGTGAAGAAGTCAGTATGTATTTTACTGCAAACGCTTACATTTATCAGCCAGAAACACTTGAGAGTATGCTTGCAAAAATTTCGGTCGCTGGACGAGCCATTTATACAAGAGATTCGAAAGGCCGCATAACTGTAATTATGGATAAACCGGAACAGTATCCAGTTGCACTTATAAACCAACAAAATACTCTTAAATCAACTTACTCTATTTCTTTTGAAGAATTACCTTCTGGATTACAAATTGTATTCCCTGATGAAAATGATGGTTACGAGCAGAATAACATCTATTGTATGAGAGACGGAGAAGACGCAGATGATCCTCGTGGTGCAATAGAACAGTATCAGTTTGCCTATGTTACCAATAATTATCAGATAAACTCTCTTGGAATGTACCTTCTTGCAAATAGAATTCTTAACAAAGAAGTTGTTACAAAGCAGTTAGGTATAGAAGGTGCTTCAATTGGACTTGGAAATCTTGTTTTAGTATCTGATGATACTATGCTTATCGGTACTGATACAGGTGCAAGAATCACTGAACTTATTCAAGATGATGAAAAAATATATGGATTCCTCATTAATAACTCTTATAAATATACTGGAGAAACAGAGACTGTAGACGGTGTTTTAAAGTGCAAGCAGGGCTGTATTGTTATGCAGCCAAGTCAGTTCCAGGAATATAAAATTATTACACTCAGACTTGCAAAATTAAATACTACGGTTACTGTAGAAGGCCATACTTATAAGGTAAAGAAAGGTAATACTAATACAGTTATTTTCGATACTCCTATTATAAAGACTCAGACTGCTACAGATGGTGATTTCTATTATTATAGACCTCAAGTAGAAAATCTTGTAAGTTTTGGTATTGTCGGAAAAATAACATCTGCATATAAAGTAGTAAAAGTAAAAGGTAACCCTAATCATACATTTGACTTTACTTTAATGAAATATCAGGAAGAGTTATATAATGCAGGAAAAGCATTGCCGTCTTTTCAGAACAATATGACCATTCCTGATAGAAGTGATGAAGATTCTTTTGCTGTATCAGAAAGTGTAAACTATTCAGATTTGGTAAAGGTCATTACTGAATCTACAGAACAATCTTCTGGTATTATATCTACAATCATAGACGGTACTGCTGATATTGAAAGTCCTTCTAACACTGCTGTATATGCTATAGCAAAAGAAGATAGAATAAGTATATCTTGGTCACCTCTTGAAAGTAACGGCCTGAAAAATATGATTAAGAAATATTATTTAGGTCTTTCTAAAGATAATGGAGTTACATGGATTGATTTGCCGCCTTCAACCGGCAGTTCTTATGACTATTTCTTTAATCGAAGAACAGAGGGTTATCCAGAAGCTGATGTACTTAGTACTTGGAAAGTTAGAGCAAGACCAGAAAATCTTTATGGTAAACAGGCAGAAGCGTGGGCCGAGACTACTGTAAATACAGACGCTTATGGAACTTGGGTTCCTTCAACTCCAAGTATTACAAAGACAATTGCTGATAGAGACGGAATTGATATTGCTTGGAATGTAAGTAACATAAACAGAAATGGAACTTCTAAATTTGACGTATTTGTTAGATATAACGGTGCAGACCACGCCGTAAATGTAAATGCGAATAATACTGCTCGTTTCAATTTTAATCGTAACGCTTCAAGACGACAGGATGCTTACCCAGAAGCAACTGACCTTGCAAACTGGACTGTAAAAGTAGTTCATAAAAACGAATCGGATTCAGTCGGAGTAACTACTTCTGCAAGTGTATTTACTGATAACTATGGAACTTGGATTCCTGCAACTCTTAGTTTTGCTTCAAAAATACCTAGTGAAGGTGGAATATCTTTAACTTGGAATCAAGCAACAGGAAGTGGTAACAAACAGTTGTACGGAACACAGAAATACACCGCTGTTGTAAAGTATGCAGACAGTGAACACTCTGTAAGTGAGACCGTAATGGGTACACTTTCAACTAATTCACTTTCCGTAAATTACTACTTCAACAGAAATCGTAATGCAGACGGTTATCCAGAGAAGAACGCAACTGCAACTTACAAAGGACTTAATAAATACACATTTGTTCTGAAAGTAGAAAATGAAAGTGGCAACACTCCTGTATCTTCTTCCGAGGTAACTTTTACTTCTGATGAGTTGAATTATTACAAGACTTGGATTCCTTCTGTTCCAGTTGCTACTAAAATGCTTGCAGATGAAAACGGAATTAATTTTGAATGGGATGACCCAAGCGACTGTTATGGAAACAATTACTATGTACTTGCTATACCAGACGCAGAAGGTGAGATTCCGCAGAGAATTGATTCGCCAAGATTCTATTACACTTTCCTTCGAGAGTTTAATGGAGTTGTAAAAGACGGTTATCTCGAACCAGACGAACTTATAGATTGGGAGTTCTCTCTAAAGGCTGTAAACAATCAGACCTCAAGAGAATCAAACTACACTACTGATAACGTTGATGTTTCTGCATATTTAGGCTGGACTCCAAATGCTCCAGTTGTAAGTATTCGTAACTCTGGAAGGGCTTGTTCACTTGCACCTGTAAATCCAGAGAGACGTTATGGAAAGATTATGTACAAGATTATGGTATGTAATCCTGCCTTAGACCGAGAAGAAGTTGGCGGAGAAACCGTATATAAATATTATCTTCCAACTCCAACGTCAGACCCATTTGGTGATGAAGAAAACTATAAGAAAACTCCACAGCAACAGCCACAGTTGAATGTGCCGATTCTTGCAGATTCACCTTATGTACAGACTATGCCACTTAAAGACCAGACCGCAACCAAGTACAAGAAGTATTCTTTCAAGAACGATTCAGCACCTCTTGATTACGACCACGGTACAATGAAACTGCTTGTGTATACCGATGACCTGCCACCTGCAACCGCAACACAGAATGACGTTTACATTGACGGTGTACTCGTAGAAGATGCTTACTGTTGGACTGATTCTGTAAACTCTCTCAACTATATTTCATTTGAAGTAAATATGCCTTCTCCACTTGATACTACTTACTGGTGGAAAATCGCTTCTTATAATGCTGTTACTGAAAGTTTACAGTCAAAGACCTCTGCTTATGTAGACGCACAGACAACCGCTTTTGCTACTTCTGCTTTTGACGTTGTAAAGGCAGGTATCACAGAAAACGCACTTGCTCCAGACGCAGTAACGACTGATAAAATCGCCGCAGGAACTATTACAGCAAATAAAATCTTCGTAGAAGCACTGTCCGCTATTTCTGCAAACCTCGGTGCAATTACTGACGGTTCTCTTGTAGGTAATCAAAACAACTACTGGTATCTTTCAGACGAATACAACGGAACGCAATTAGTACATCGAGCAGGTGACTTCCAAGTAGGAACTCCAGTAGGTGATTACATTAAGTGCGAAGGTTACATAGATTCTGACAACGTACTTAAATACAACATTACAATGCACGCAAGTAAGTTTGAAATTACCGCTATCGGTACTGTTGTAAAAGGTGAATTATTTGTATGTCCTCAAAATGCCGTAATAGACCCAGGTACAGGTATTCCAAATACTTACTTTGCAAGAATAAATAGTAATGGTGTATATATAAACGGAAATATCTATCTTACAGGAAACTTATACGGAACTGCTCAATATGCCTGTATGTCAAAGTTTAATTATGGAACAACAGCATATCAGCCAACTAATAAAATAAAAATTAATATTAACCCAGAAACTTCGTGGATGCTCTGCTTTGTTGTAACTCTTTATCA
>AUXO012894581.1_pt1 | contig 19354 bp, 27 predicted proteins | sample 768731 | NCBI WGS metagenome assembly AUXO01 (sample SAMN02715735, study PRJNA202380) | gut metagenome | biome: sheep rumen | host: Ovis aries | place: New Zealand: Palmerston North
CTTTCTTTGCCTTCTTCTTGGCGATGCCGTTCTTGATGGCGGCGAAGCCGATCATACCAGCGATGCCAAGGATGGCGCCGAGGCCCATGCTCTTCAGGTCAATGCCCGTGTTCTTGTTGCTCACTTTCGTGTTCTGCGGACGGTTGTTACCGTTCTGATTGTTGTTCATGTTTTCCATGATGTTTGTTTTTTGTTTGTTAATATTGAAATTGATTTTTGAAATGTTTTCAATTGTTTATATCATAATAATTCAAAATAGTTTTTAATCTAAGTTTCCGTTTTTTTTATAAATGAAAGGCCGGCCTTTTCCTTTTAGTCAATTTCCATAAACCGGCCTTTGCCTTATCATGGAAACTTAGGTTTTCCTCTATTACATATATAAGGATTTTGACCCCTTTTCAGACGGTCAGTTTTTTAATCCCCAAAAATAAATACCCAACACGAAAAATGGTTAGGTATTGTTATTGAGCCGAACTTATTAATTTTCATTGCTCATATATAAGGGTTTCAGGGGGTTTTCAGACGGTAAAAAAAAGGAGTAGAATTTAATCATACTCCTTTGTAATCCAGTCTATATCGTCTATTATAGCTTTTAATAAAGGTAACTAATCCACTCTTATAATGTCGAAAATGTCCTCTTACGTTTATAGTCGTATTAGAATAACTTCTTAAATAAGATTCATTAAGCCAAGTGATATTATTTGGGGTTTTGTCATTAGTATTGTTGTCTTCCTCAATCTCAGTAGATATATTTTCAGATTCTGTAACTAAAATTTCTACAGGTATTATTCCTCTTAAATATTTTACAGATAATAGGATCGTCAAAACATATTTTAATATTTGTTTCTTTTTTTCAGAAAAATCAACCGTTTTTATTCTACCACTCTTTACTATAAGATATTGTTTACTCCCAGTAAGAAATCTAATAATCGAATTATCATTTTTGTTAAAAGATAATTGTATAATTTTTATTTCTCCAGTTTCATTAATATCGTAATGGTAATATTTTTTATCAGGTGATATTATTATTCCTGAAGTCTTGAGACTAATATATTTCTGTATTAAGTCTTCAATACTTATTTTACACTTATTATGTTTTATAAGACCCCTAAGAAATCCGAATTTATCACTACATACATAATTTTCAAAATTTTTAGAAACTACATATACAGTATCGTTTGCTGGGTCAATACAATGGACAAAATCATAAATCGCTGTTGGATTATTTAAAATCATCTTATACTCTCTGTGAGATATTTGAGAGTAGATGGAGTTGATCAGTTTTTCTTTTTGTAGCTCAAAAAACTTTAATTCCGGATAATTGTCATAAATAGTTTTCATTGTTTTATAATTTTGTTTATATTAAAATAAAAAAAAAGAGAAAACCAACAATGATAGTTTCTTCTTTAGGTTTTCTCTACATATATAAGGGTTTCAGGGGGTTTTCAGACGGTGATTTTTAAGAGCCCTGAATCCTTAAGTTCTTGTAGTATTTCTAGGTTTTTGCTAGCCGGATCTAAGGTAGCGCAGAGGGAATCCAGGAGAGTCACATCTTCTTCTTTTCCCCAGGTAACCAGATCTTTTACAGTTTCGGCCACACAAATATCCTTACAAAAGCCACAGATATCGATACTCAGGTTTTCCCACTTTCTCCATTCCGGTTTTACTCCAATCATAAATTCTTCTGTGAGGGCCGAGTAAGCTTCATAACCGCAATCTTCACCTTTTCTTTGATAGAACACGCCCTTTTCTTTCTTAATCTCCCAGTCTGAAAAAGCGTCGACGAGGATATCAGGAAAGCAGTGTCCCCAAGTTCCGATAATGCAGTGATCAGGCCAAATAGTTACTCCCTCAGCTCCATAATACTTAGTATCGAGTTCTTTATCAGCCACCAATTCAAAATCAGAGCCAACTTTTTTCACCACCCTAGTTCCCGGCGCTGGTTTATGAGTCCAACCGTTTTGCAGGGAGATATGTATGCGGCGGTGAGTGTCCTGGGTGCAAACTAAGTGATCATATTTCTGGCCGTCTGTTTTTATATAATCGGCCAGTTTTTTAATGGTTTCTTCTGCACCCTTAACGTATAGACTGCCGCGAGGATCCACAAAATCATTCTGCGGGTCTATAATTAATAAAATCTTTGTCATATTCTAATTCTTTTTACTATTCCTATTATAAACTCCTGATAAAGTTGATCTAATTTCTGAGCTTTTTCATCTAGTTTCGTGGTAAGCTCAATTAGTTTTTTCTTATCACCCATTTTAACACATCCCCAGTATTTCTTTAGCTCTTCTTACTTCATCCGGGTCTCCTGTATGTTTTCCGAGATCATCAGAAAGTTTAATACAGGGGATCATAGGTTGTTTGTCGTTCATTCTACATTCCTTCAACTTCATTACGATATTACAGGGCTTTACACCAGGGACATCGCAAGTAAGAGAAGTACCTATACCAGCAGAACAACCTATTTTACCTGAACAATACTGAGCTATGTCCTTATATTTTTCTACAGTCAAGGCATTAGAAAAGACTATAGTTTTAGTTCTCGGGTCTATTCCAAGTTCTTTATACCGGGAAATAGCACGATCAGTAAATTTATATTCATCTCCGGAGTCTTGTCTTATACCGTCAAAAAGTTTAGCATGTTTTTTAGAGAAATTCTTGAAAAATGCTTCAGACCCGACTGTATCCGTAAGATAAATTCCTAGATCTCCGTGGTAAGTATCGGCCCAGGTTTCCATGGTATAGTAGTTTCCCATTCTATAACCGTGATGAGCCATATTGAACATTACCATAAAGTGAGACATAGTGCCGAGGGGTTTAACGCCAAACATTTTAGCAAGATACACGTTTGAAGTACCAGTGAAAAGTCCGGGCTGTATATTCTCGGCCATATACCTAACAACCTCTTCCTGAATTTCATAAGAGGCCCTTCTACGACAGCCCATATCACCCACTTTAAGGCCAAACGTATTAATCATCTCTACTTTCTTGGCGATACGATTAATAACCTCGGCATGATCTATTCCATTTTTCATCTCCGGTTCATGCATAATACCAGAGACTGTAGCTAAGATTGGGATTTCATAGAGGGCAGTTTTATAGAGAAGATCTGTCACTTCAATGTGTAAATGTCCCTCCTCATCAAGCCAGAGATTAATCTTATCGTAGTCAAATCTAAATCCCTTCAACCATTCCCAATAAAAACCAGGGATATAGGGAATATTAGATTTACACCAATCAAGCTCATTATTCTTGAGTTCTAAACACGTTAAATCAAAAAGCTCAGATCTAAGACGCTTAACCTCTTCTTCTGTATAGACCGTTTTATTACGATCATTGAAGGCTAAGGTTCCAGAGGCGTCAGGATATTGCTTCATGAAATAATATGATACACTAAACAAATATAAGTCAGTGTCTAATATACTACGTACTTTCATATTTCAAATTTTGTATCATATATAAGGCTTTCCGGGCATAAAAAAAAGAGGGCCAAGAAATTAATCTTGAACCCCCGAGTCAATCAAATCAGATTGTAACTACTATAGACAGATATCGTTTTCTTCTGTTGTAAGAGTAGATAAAGGTTAATATCATCTCCCCAGTTATCTTTGATCAGTACAAATCCATCTTTCGTAGGATCTGTGAGAACCTGACCTTGATTTGTTTCTGTATTTTTTCCTGGATCTGGATATCTGGAAGTAATTTTAACTCTCCAAGCTCCCTGCTCTCTTTCATCATTAGTAAACAGGTTAGTGGGAGATACTGATTCATCACTTTCTTTTGTTTTGTTACTCTCCTCCACTATTCCTATTTCCACACCGTTACTATTATTCTTAGCCTTCTTAGTCGTACTTGGGGAGTCTTTACCACCAAACCAGTCAGAAAGAGAAACATCAGCCGGTTTATTCGCTTTAATTATTTCTCTCACTTTTTCCAAGTCATCTTCTCCGTATCCAGAGAACCTGATAGCGTCATAGATATAATTACTTCTAGGTATATTCATCATACCACGATCACCACCAATATTGCCAAAGATATTAAATTCTTCAACAATAGACTTCAGAATGTCGATAGTAGATATTTCGAGTACATCTATAGTTTCGAGAATCTCATCCTTCTTAGATTTATCTCTGAGATTATCTTCCAGGTACTCTTCAACCGCCTCCTTAGGAAGATTAGTAAACTCTTGTATATACCTAATTCTTCCCGGTCGGCCGAGTAAGTTTTCATTAATGTGAAGCTTATTTGTAGTCAGGACGTAGAGCTTTCTACTCCTATTATATACGCCATCAATAAGCTTAAGTAGATAATGTGCATCCTCTTTTTCCGAGAATGTTTTTTCAGCCTCATCAATAAGAATGACAGCCTCAAACGATAATCTCGGTATAAACTCTAAGACTCCCCCATCGAAGCTCTGATTTACAATAATCACGGGGAGACCGATCTTATTACAAAGAAGTTTAGCAGCGATTGTTTTCAGTTTTGTTATCCTGAGAGCTTTTTATCTCTCAGCTCAACCACTTCTTAATTTGTGATTGCTCAGCATACGTTTTTACCCACTATAATACTATGTTGGGGTAGCGGACGCTCTTGGATAGGTTATATTCTATTTTTATAGTTTCACTATCTATGCGTTACGGTTCTGAGGGTTTATTACTTTCCTCAGTTACCACGGCATTAACATCACAGTCTTTACCGTTTTCGCCCACTCTATCCTCCTCATATTCCTATGAAGAGAGGCTTTTTGTTAAAAGTTACTTTAACCTGCAACCCGTACCTTTTATCCCATTGAAGATAACACCCAGATTCTTTCCTGAGTCTTGATATTCTTCATTATTCCAAAGGTCATATACTCGCTGTATTGCTTCTTTTCCTCCGGTCTCATAAATCTTGAAATCGAAGGTAAATTCATTATCTAATTTTCTTAAACCAAGTCTTGCACTTCTTGGATCAGGATCTTTTACTAATTCCCAGATCCCCTTTCCTAAGGCTGTATGAAGGACTACATCACCAGAGATTGGATAATATATTCCATCATCTAGCATCCATTTATCATCTACCATATTGTTTAAATCATGTTGTTTAATAAGTTATACAAATCAATATAGTCTACTCTACAGTTCTCTGCGGCATGCTTATCTGTATCAGGTTGACCATTATACCCCGAATAAATACCTATACTAACTATATCTTCTCTTTTTATAGGTTTTTTAGGGTCATCTATAACAGATAGCATTAACGATTCCTTACTTTGTCCTATTACCGATCCTACCAAGACTTGACAATTAGTAAATGGAACTCTCAAGAATGAACTTAAGGAACAGCAGAAGAAATTCAATGCTATTTCCCATCCATTAGCTCCATTTGTACTTGGTAATAGATTTTTCGGTATCATAATATAGATACGCTCCGGATTAAAGGCGCTAAGTTTTTGCCACACATCAAATCTAGGAGCGAGGTCATATATATCTCTAGGAAGAAAACCTGGAACTTGATTAGAGTTTAAAGTCTCACAAATACAATCTAAGAAATCTATAAATATTACTTTCTTGTTTCGATTTATAGGTTCCTTTTGTGTAGCACTCTGACCCCATGTATTAGTATTCCCTCCAGGTTTCCATGTACTTACTCCACTTCCCCACATGCTTCCCCCTATACTATTATTGGGTTGCTGCCATGGAAAAGTAGTGCCTCCTGTTTGTTGTGGTTGTCCCCATCTTGGAATACTAGACTGCGTTCCAACACCGGGGAATGGAGGTGTACTCATTTCTTTCTTTCTCTCCTCTTCTTGGTTAAATTTATTGTCAAGATAAGCTTCAATTACACCCTCATCTTCATCGGCGAAAGAATCTGGAATAGAATCCACATCATCATCGTCGTCATCGTAATCGGGTGGAATATAAGTTTTATCTATCATTTATTACACTCTAAACAGAGATTTTAGGATACACAACCCGTTTTTACTGGTACACTCAGAATGTTCCGGGTTATAAAAACTACAAGCATATCCGTCTGGACCACAAACACAGTCAATAACCTTATTAAGATCTACTAATGGATGTGTTTCTAACAATTGTTTGTATACGTCTTTGTTAACTTCCTCAGTATATTTTAAGAAGTCTTCAATACTTGGAAGAAAATCACCCATATACTCATCATTAAGTAGATCATCCGCAGTATCATCACGCTTACCACCACTAAGACAGAAATCATTGAAGTTAAGATCTTCATTATTCAAATCTCGTGGATCCCTAACTTTATCACAGATATCATACAAAGGACACTTCTCACAAAGCAAATCCTCTGGATTAACATCACTTCCGACGGGAGTAAATCTAAACTTAAAAATTTTCCCATTTACAGGGACTTCTACGGTTCTGATTTTTTTAGCCATATTATAGTTTGTTTATTTTCTCTATTATAAGGAATTCAAGATTGACCATATAAAATCGTATTGCAGGTTTTCTTAATCCCGAAATACAATTCACCATCATATAACTCTACATCTAGGTCCGGATCACTTGTATATTTACCAGAATTAAATGGTGGAACTATGAAATGATAACCATGAAAAGTAGGAATCTCAGCTATAATATTTATCCCCTCTTTCTTAGCCCAGTCTTCAATAGGTTCTTTAAATTCTGGGTTATCAATATCAAAGAGCCATAATCTTTTTGTTTCTGTCTCCGGTCTAAATGCTACAGAACTCGGGATTCTATAGTTTGCTGCATTCCAATTCTCAGTCTTAATTCTCTCTAGGTAAGTAGAACAAGCCTCAATAGTAAATTTTTTAAGAGAACGCGGAATTAAAGATATATAAACCCGCGCATCCCATTTATCTGCTATCGACTCGGATAAACCTAAATCCTGTCTCAATCTGTCCTTAGTTATTAGTCCAGTCCATTTTTGCGCGGGACTTTTACCTGTATCTCCGCGTTTTAAAACCTGAGCGAAATAATAAGTATCTGGGTTTGGAAAATTGAGAAGAGGCAAAATCAATTCTATATTATTAATCGCCATATACTCTTACCTTAATATTTTTCTTTTCCAGTGACATTAAACGTCCCTCTACTTCCTCCGTTTGATTCCACTCCTCTTTCTTGGACATTAAGTATCGAAAAACTATATCACGCTTCTTGTTTCTGGCTTCCTCTAACTCTTTCTTCCTTGTTTCTAAAGTAAAATCGTGAATATTATTATCTACCCAAGTCCTAGCATTAAATAAAGAACGAGACATTTTAAAACCTATTCCTTGAGATATATAATGTACAACTTTTTCTCCCACTATGGCTTCTGGTTCGGTTTTCTTAGTTGGTGTATCTAGTTTCCCCGGAGATAATGATAGAGCCTTCTTCCAAGCCTCCTCCTGAACAAGTAAGTTAAAGCAGGATTTTAAATACTCTTTCTTCCCAACACCCCTAAGATAACGCTTTCCTATTACTGGTATATTTTCTAGGTCTAAATAAAACTCCATATCACCTAGGAATTTGAGATCGACCAATTTAGCACCATATAAACGAGACCTTAACCTGGGAGAATTAATCCTTACTATCATTTCCTTCATCCAGGTTGCTCCATCTTTAACAACACATAAGGACATAAGACTTGACTCTTCTCCCCGTATAAGTAAACTCAAGTTAGCTCTCTCCTGATTCCCCTGTATAGATAAAATAGATCCCCAAAAACCAGTCCCGGCCGATAAAGATTTCGACGCAGAAATTTTGGTATAGTAATGATCTAAATATTCCTTGTCTATAAATATCTTAGCCTTATCTTTAACTAGGTCCTGAAGAAACTGATAAACACTATATCTCTGCCTATCATATTGCGTCGGTCTTAGTTTTCGGCCGGGTAAATAAATAGACCCATTAACAAGATTAGCGACTCTTTCTTTTAACTTGTCTTCTGTAACCTGATCATAGAAAGCGGCCGTTAATATCTCGTCATCTATAGCCCGAATAAGAATTTCAGTAAGGCGGGGATTATTTTCTGAGTCTACGGAAATACTAAGTACCCTCGAAAGTAAGTTAATTTCTTCCGATGTATACTCTCCCCGCTTATATACATCTTTGATTCGGGCTAGGGTATAAAATTTTGCTCCGGCCGCTACTAAATAATTAGGTGCAGTAAAATTATAGATACCACACAAACTAAGCTCACAATCAACTCCAGTACCAATAACAAAGCAACGTTGATAAGGTAGTCTATGTTTTAATTCCACTATACTACCCTCTCCTAACTCAACTAATTCATATTTTACATTTTTCAACTTCATAACATATATAAGGAAATTGAAAAAACGCACTCTAGACGCCACGAAACTCTTACTTATGCACTAAAACTAGATAAAACTGGGGATAGTGCAGAATGAATAATAACAAAAATATGTAAAAATATGAGTGAAGAAATTAATGAAGAAAAAGAAGTTGTCCATGGTTTTCATCCAGATACTATAATTTGGACGGTAGAAGGACAAAAAAAGATTTCAGAAATTACAGAGCCAGTGAAGGTTTATGCTAGGGGAGATTATGGAATTGATTACCTCATGATTGGCCCAGCATACGAAAGTGGAGAAAGCGAAACTCTAACATTCACACTTTCTAATGGCAGCAAAATCACAGTAAGCCCAGAAACTAAACTTGATTGCGGTTTTCAGGGTTGGGTCGCTGCTAAATACCTGGAACCTAGAGAGAAAATTGTGATCTTTACTGATGATATGCTCGTTGAAAGAAGTATTAAGAGCATAAAGAAAAATGAAGAACCTATTAAACTCTGGGCTGTTCCGGGAAGTAGTATGATTATCGGAAGTGGCTCTGGTTTTTGTGTTAAAATTTAAAAAGGAGGATTTATGACAGTAGAAGAATGGTTAGGAAAAGACAACACACTAGGAATTGACATCTGGACTAGAAAGTATGCCTTACCAGGAGAAACATTTGAGGATTGGCTAGATCGAGTTTCTGGCCATGATGAAGAAGTAAAGAGACTGATTCGAGAAAAAAAGTTTCTCTTTGGTGGTAGAACATTGAGTAATAGAGGAACAAATAAAGGCAGCCTGGCAAATTGTTACTCATATGGGTATGTAGGAGATTCTTTAAATGAAATTCTTGATGCTAACACTAAGATAGCTCAAACATATAAAGCCCAAGGAGGACAAGGATTAAGTCTCAGTAAAATTAGACCAAAAGGAGCTCCTATTAAAGGTGGTATTTTTCAATCTGATGGAATTACACCGTTTATGGAGATGTTTAATACAACTACAGCATGTATTAGTCAGGGTGGATCAAGAAAAGGCGCTCTTTTAATGTCCTGTGATATATGGCATAAAGACATAGAGGATTTCATCACAATTAAAGCAAGGGAAGGAAAAATTGAAAAAGCAAATCTTTCTGTAGAAATTGATGATGACTTTATGAACGACGTGATCAATGGAGTAACTTCAAGAATTATTAAAAGAAGTTATGGTGGTGAAGAAATTGAATATGAAGTCAATCCAACTAAGATATTCAATTTAGTGTGTGAATATGCAAAAAATCACGCCGAACCAGGAATTCTTTTTACAAAAAGACTTCGAAATTATAACATTATGGAAAAATGTGATAACTATGAGATAGAAACTACTAATCCATGTAAATCAAAACCTTGCATGGCATTGTAGAGATACAATGAAATAATATAAGGATAATTGCTGGAAGGGAGAATCTTAATCAGCAGCCAACATAATTTGGTACAACGACTAAATACACCTTACTTCTAATTAAAGAAGATGATATAGTCTATGTGTTAAAAAAATTTATAACACTCGGGGGAACAGCCGTTAAAAAAACATTCTTGCTGTAACTTACTTAGTATAAATCTCATTAGTTATGTTAAGAACCCGTATACAAAAGATGCAGAGTTCAGTTTCAAAGAATTTAAAAAAGATATTCCAACTATTTTACGAGCCTCCGATACAATAGTAGATGAAAACATACCATTTCATGCCCTCCAGGAACAGAAAGATGCTGCCAGAGAGTTTAGAAATTGTGGTATGGGTATTATGGGATTAGCTGATACCATGGTTGCATTAGGTCTTAAGTATGATTCTGATGAAGCTATTAATCTTGCTAAAACTATAATGAAGGAATATTTCAGAACTGCCGTTTATAGTAGTGTTAATCTGGCTAAAGAGAAAGGCAGCTTCCCAGGATATAGAAAAGAGGTCTGGGATTCTGAAATTATGAAAAACGCATTTACTCCCGCAGAATTAGAGGAACTAAAGAAAGAGAATAAACTCAGAAATTGTAGTTTGCTTTCTGTAGCTCCAACCGGTTTAGAAATTGGATCGGTATAAATCTAAAAAATGCTGGAACAGAAATAATCTAATCAGCAACCTATTTTAGGATCAACGACTAAAGAAAAGAGAAAAAGATATAGTCTAAGTTATTATAGAAGTATAATAAAAATTGCGATTGGAACTATGCTGGGAGTATCTGGCGGAATTGAGCCGTTCTTTGCTATCTCGTTTAAGAGACGCACTGTTTCACTAAATGGACAGGAAACTATTTATGAGGTTGATACACAGGCTCTGAAAGACTATAAAACAATAAATAAAACAAATGAAACTCCAGACTATTTTGTATCATCTGGAGACATAAATTATAAACAAAGAATTAAGATGCAGGCTGCTGTACAAAATTTCACAGACACTGCTATTAGTTCTACTATAAATCTGCCAAAAACGACTACTGTAGACGATGTCAAAACCATTTACATAGAGTCCTGGAAAGCAGGACTAAAGGGCGTAACCATAAACTAATATGTGGCATAAACTAATAAAGTTTACGAAAAATCTTATAGAGTGCTGGAAACTTAAAATATTTAATAATCAGCATCAAGACATAAAAATTATATATTACGGATCAGTTATTAAACCTGATCATGCAAGGATACTAATATTCAAATATACCAATGGAACCTCTCTTATGAAATTATCTAATGAATACGGATACAATATTGCAACGATTAGGTACTTTCTCAAAAAGAATGGGATATATACTAGAACAGTAAAGGAGAGCGTTATCGATAGTATTAAAACCAAAGAGATTCTTGGAGATGATTTCTTAAGGGAAAATATTATTGGTTGGTTATTAGGAGATGGTGGTATTAGGATTTTTAAAGGAGCAGTTAATCCCGTATTTAATTATACCGATCAACACAAAGATCATATATTATATGTGAATGATATTCTAAATAAATATAATATAAAAACAAATATCACATATAATAAGCATAATAGCTGCTATAGTCTTCAAACCGAGGCATTACCATACTTTAAACAGTTTTATGATTTATTTTATGGATACCCAGGTTTAAATGAAAACGGTCAAAAAAGGAAAATATTACCAGATATAAAAATAACTCCTATTATCCTAAGAAATTGGTTCATCGGCGATGGATGTTCTAGCAAGGGAACGAAAACACATAACCATCGAGGTGTAATTGCGGATAAATTTAAAAACGACTTTATACTAGAACAATTAGTTAGTCTATTCAATACTTCTGATGGTGGTAGAGTTACTTGTTGTTCTGATGGACATAATTCTATTTATGGATACAAATATTATTTCAATAATAAATCCTTCATTAAGATGTTAGAGTATATAGGAGAGTGTCCCGTTGAGAGCTATAGGTATAAGTGGATAACTAAATCTGAAAAAATATAATTTATGTTTTGTTCAATGACTATATATAGGACTATAATAAGTAGGTGATATAGTCTAAATTTATATAGAAATATATAAATAAAATGATATGTAGACGGTAGTAGAGATCCAATTCTTTCAACATCTGGTTTTGCTGGTGATAAGGAAGAATTTAAAACTACTACTGCTCCGAAACGCCCGAAGGAATTAGAAGCAGATTTTTATAGAGTAAAAGCTGGAGGTGAGAATTTCTTCATCTTTGTGGGCTTAATGGATGGCAGACCTTATGAAACGTTTGCTATCCCGGCGTCTTCTATTGATGACATTCCGCTTACTTCTCATGGTAAAATCGTCCGAAAGAAAAAGCGGCAATACACATTCTTATCTGACGCCGGGGATCTTTACTGGGATAATATTTCGTTAGACCCAGAAGATTATAAGGAATGGAGGGCTACTACTTTACACGTTTCAGCAATGTTACGTCACGGTATGCCTATCCAGAGTATTATGAAGATTGAGGATAAGTGTAATGGAATTATAACTTCATTTAACAAGGCCATCTGGAAAGTTTTATCCAAGTATGTTCCTTCCGAAGATACTGAAGAACTGTGCCCTCAATGTGGTACCGGTCATATTATCAGGGAAAATGGATGTGAGCACTGTGATTCTTGTGGATGGTCTAGATGTAATTGAGAATAATGAATAAAATAAGGACAAATGAATTTTACGTCATAAATCAACCTAAGTATTCAAGTATTTGTATAGTGGATTTGGGGGGAGTAAATTTAAAATCTCCCCTCTCCACCTTACAACATGAAGCCCTAGATAAATTATATGACGGACAGGACTTAGTATTTATATTCCCGAAGATAGCCATGAAGTATATAAATCCGGAGAAGTTTGCCACATTATATCAGGCCAGTATGTATGTTGTGTCTGATGATAATGATGCTTATACTTTTATACGGACCTTAGATTATATACGAGAGGTTTTTAAGGGACATCAGCAGTTCATATACCTCGCTTTATCCACGTTCGAAAATCTAGACGCAATAGAAAAGCTCAGAGATATAAATATGATGAGCTTAAATTCCTGCGTCTTAAGAATCGAACGTTATCCAAGCGAGGAATTTTATGAGGTTTATAGTAAGAAGGGATGGAGATTAGTACGGGAAGAAATGCAAGGAATACACAGAATTTATTATACCCCCGATTCCTTAGTTCGCCTTAGTTTTAGTGGGGTGAATATATTAAGGAGAATCGGAAAAGAATATTATAGTACTTTCAAAAATAACCTTCATGATTTCATTCCATGTGCTATTAAATACTATGGCCTTGAATATGTAGATAAAGAATTATGAAAAAACAAAGAGGAAGAAATAATAAATATCCTGAAACAATAGAGACATGGAGACTAGGAGAAAAAGTACCTTCCTGGCTCAGTAATGTTTGTGCGGTTAAGGAGGTGGATGGTAGAAATGGAGATATGAAACTAGATATACGAGAAACTGATGAAGGTTATGAGTTAATTGCATCAGGGGTTAATCAGATTCTAGTTAAGGTATCAAGTAAGGAAGATTATATATGCTTCGGTGATTCTAGAGTTTTTTCATTAACACCAAAACAAATAGAATTACTATATGATTAATTTATTTGAAGTTAAAAATTACCTCTTAGATACCATAGATATAGATGAATTAAAAAATGATTCATCTCAAGAAATCTATAGACAGAGAAGACAAGTTATTGACCAAATCTCATATGGATATACGGATGAGAACAACGAGGACAGTCTTAGAATATCAACCCTAGCAAGTATATTACTTGACATTATTGATTTTGTACCGAAAAGCTATATGTTGTTACCAGGGGGATTTATACAAGACTCTTATCATATATTTAGGGATATTGTATACACTAGGGGAACTAGTATTAAGGATATAGAATTAAGTATTGCAAGATTCACAGAAATATACTGTGGGGAATTGGGTTTATATAAACTAGGTCTAAGGGTAACTGGAAATTGGACAAATAGTTGTACTCTATTTGAAAAAGTAATTAGAGGTTTATCATTATGTGGTTGGAAAATAGAAGAATATGATACCACTAAGAGAAGATTAATTTTTAAAAAAGAAAAGGAGATAGATTAATTTCTATCTCTTTTTTTTATTTCCTGAAGCAAAAAAAATTGTCCCACCTAGATTCGAACTAGGACGAACAGAACCAAAATCTGGTGTGCTGCCATTACACTATGGGACATTTATTACATATATAAGGAATTCAGGCGAAGTCGGATGAGGTAAAACGTAATCCATCACTATAGAATTCGGTCGTCCTAGCGCGGTTCCATTCCCACTCCAGAACAAGTTCACCTGAATTTTTTCTATAATTTAGATAACTGAGGTAATCAAATCCAGCATTAAATTTATCAACTGTATCTCTCCAAAATTCTCCTGGATCTTGTAATTGACCATACTCATCGTAAAAATTATCCTTATTAAGTACTAGAAATCTATTTATGTCTCTCCTAGTCGGTTTATAATAATCAGGGTTATCTTTGAATAGAAACTTCCAACCACAAGACCTTTTTCCTATATGTACAGTATTAACAGTCCCATCTTTTCTTTCTAACTTAACATAAAAATTAGTTCCCATCCTTGCTTTTACCTGATAAATAAGTTTCTAGTAGAAGATTTTGATAGTTTACTATTTCTTCCGCACTTTCTCCTAGTCTCTCTAGTTCAATACTAACATCAGATAGTGATCTTAAGAGTTCTGAGTCTGTCACATTGGTATTTTCTATAGACTCAAACATTATATTCTTACCGTCTATTCTTGTTTTGTAACTACAACGACCTGCCTCAAATTTTCTGAAATTAAGAAGATTATAAACCCCTCTAACACAGCAATCAGCATAGGCACAGTTTTCACATCTCCCAGGACCTATCCACTCCACTACTTTTATCTTTTTTCCAAGGAGTTTAGAGAAGAATACGTCTTTATCTTTTCGCTGTTTCTGAAAATTAGGAGTTGTGTCTGGTTGCGGTTCTCTATTTATAACTTCTCCTAACCAATCATAATAATCAAAATCCATACACATATAAGGAAATAAAGGAGAATAGTTTTAATCTACTCTCCTTCTCCATAAATTATACATTCTAGAATAAGTACGTACCAAGTCAAAGTAATTAAATAAATCAGATATCTTAGCTACTCGTTTTATTCCAAGTTTCTGATAAAGCTCAGATAATCTTTCTTTTATTTCTTTTGAGCTTAAGATTTCTCCATACTTAAACACTTCATAAATATGCTCCTGTAATAATTCTTCCCCTGCATATCCATCAACCCTCTCTAGCTTATCATGTTCAGGTAAGTCTGTGTTTTGGTTTCTTACTATCCTATCAAGACCCCCAAATACCTGATAATTTAACTTAAACCATGGCGGTAAAAATGTAAATATGTCTAGGTCTATCTCTAGTGTTCTTAGTAGTGCCAGTTTATTTTCTCTCCCTTGTAAATTAACCAGCCTTTTTAAAAACTGCTTTTTCTCTTCCCCTAGATCTTTATATTTTTCACACAGATTAATAATATAAGAACCGAAAACATCCTCCAAATAATTAAGTATATCACATTCATATACCATAAACTTCATATACTTAATCTCTTTCGGTTTTTCAATTAGTTCAAGAGAGTATAAGAGATTTAATATTTCCCTATATTCCCCAAGTATCCTATCTACATCTCTTCTATAAATATACTTGAGAGGAATCTTCGGGGGTGCTACTACTGAGTCTTTCCATTCTTCTAGGTACTTTAATAATCCAGGTTTATAAAGATCTGTTCCAAACCCTAAATATTTCCACGGTCTTATATTGTTCGGATCTAAGTGGTCCCAAGGAAGTATAAGTATTAATGCAAGATCTGGGTTTTCTTTGTCTGATACTATATACCTATTTTTTAAGTCTCTGTATATATAAATCATCTTCTGTCATATATAAGGATTAAAAGAAAAAGAAGAACCCCTTTAAGGCTCTTCAATTTTTCTGATGTGTACTCCTTCCCATTTCCCTTTACCTTTTTTATCAGTATGCCAGAGAAGATCTATTTTATTCTTAAAGCGTTTATTCATAGTATCCTCTATTGTATAAATACCCTCTATACTTGGATCATCTGAACAACTTAACATTACTTTGTCGCCGTAATTATAGTGGGCTAATAAATCTCGTGATACAGCTATCCATTTTATCTCATCTCTCTTTAATTTTTCTAAGTCTATTCTTTTTCCGGATGCAGTCACGAGAGGATCGCCCCAGCATTGTTCGGCGACAGGATTATAATAAGTCGCTGATACATAATGTCCAGGTAAATTTTCACATAGATCTTCCTTAGATGTTAAAGAAGTATCATCCTCTGTTTCTCTGTCTAGGATCAAATGTGCAGTATACCCGAGAGATATACTAATTATTGATGCCCAGAAGATCAAATTTAATGATTTTTTTAACATAATTGAAAAATTTATGGATATTTAAAATAAATTAAATACCCTGGTTTATTCATATATAAGGGTTTCAGACCAATATTTTTCCGATTAGTAAAATTAATGAGAAGTAGATAGCCTACTCCTCTATTCATTATAAAATCTGACACAAAATCCTTACACATCTTATAATTTTACCTCTAACTGGTTTTCAAATTATTTAGTCTCTAGTAAGGATATTGTGCGTTGTAATTTATTGCCTGCCCTGGTTGAGGTACTTGTTCCAATATAAATGGACTCACCCTTCTCCAACCAGGTCCACATTGTTGTGGTGGATAATAACCAGAATAACCACCCCCATAAGAAGGATAGCTATAATTGTTATTGTTATTACCACTAAAAGCACTAATACTCTGAGCTACAGTAACTAAACCCTGTGTGAGAGCATATAATTTCCCACACGTATTTTGGGCAGCCTGAAGCCCACTAATAACCACACTCCCGGTATTAGACTCGGCACTTTTATTATTTGCCTGTTGTCCCGGATCACTAAAATCATTTGGGTCTTGTTGATTTACTTGTGCATTATTATACTTTGTTGCACCTTCAATACCCTTGAATATGGCCAGTCCTGCACCTAAGGCAATGACTACTTTAAGGCCAATCTCTAAAGCTTTTCCCCAATTCATTCTTTTTTCTGGTTCTTTCTTTTAGTCATAATTTTTAGATTTTTGAATTTGAATTTTAATTTTTAGATTTTAATTTTTGAATTTTAATTTTCCTTCAGTATATAAGGATTTCAAGGTTTCTTTTAAATAGTCCCAGATTCTAGGATATATGTATTGTTCTTTTATAGATTCCTCAATGTCATCAAGAAATCCATATAAAGAGAGACAGTATAAATCAAGAAATGCCAATGAAGAAAAGAAGTCTGGAGTTAATTCAGATAACTCAATGGCGCAATCAATAAAAGTAAGCCCATGCTCATATTCATACATAGTCTTAAAGGAACATTTGCCATCAACATAAACAAACCTATTACCATGAGTATTAGGGATATCATAACTTAGAATATCATAAATTGAGTAACTTCCGCCTTCATCTGATTCTATTTTCGGGTTCTGTTTAAAGAAAAACGTAGAAACCCAATTAACCTGATTAAGAATATTATGCTCACTCAGTTCTTTTCTACCAATTTCTAAGTACTCTTTTCCATCAATTTCATGGTAACCAATTAATTTATCACCAAGATCATTAAGAAGGTTGGAAAAAACAATTGGATTACAGTCTTCTTTTATTTGAATATATGGATTTCTTTTGAATTTCCCTAAAAAATCTTTAACACAATAAAGACTAAAAGAATCCATAAAAATCCTTCCTTATATTTATCATAATAGAATCAAGTTTTCTAAGATCTGGAGATTCGGGTAGTTTAGATCTAGAAAAAGACTCTAACATCTCTGCCTTCCTTTCATTTACCAGTTCAGTTATCTCTTTCCAATCTACTCTATGCTCTTTTACATCAAGAAGAAACTCCCTATCTATCCCAGACCTATCTAGGATTAAACCTCTTCCATCTGCCATTTCTTTCGCCATAGTCATAAGCCTTAAAACATTACACATATTCTTGGCATTAAAATCATAACCAGATTCAAGTTTATAGCGGGTTTGATTTCTCTTCCTTACCCAGTCCCAGTATCTCCTATATTTTGTACAGTGATCAGAATACGCACATTCATTAAACTGAAATGTACATAATGGTTTTAATCCTTTTGGTATACTAGAAAGACGAAGTTGAGATGAAAGTGGATCGGTTTGACTTATAATACCCCTAAAGTTGTGTACCTTATGAAAAACATGCTTCCAATTTCTCTTATCAGCTCCCCAATCATAGAACAACGCATAAGATTCAACGCTATGAGAAAGTTTTGATATTCCACAATACTCTTGACTTAACCCTCTCTCCTCAAGCCAAGTTAAAAGAGGTACCGTTTTCTCCGATATTAGGACATTACAAAAATGAAGTGGCGTTTTTCTTTCTCTAACTTCATCTGGATTTATATTAATGGCCTTGTTTAATCCCTTGGCCCTGGTTATTTGAGTCTCGGCATAATGATAAAAAGTATTAAAACATTCCTTCGTTATAAGTTCATCCCTAATTTCAAAAAGAGGATTTAATATCGGATTATAAGACAACCTAAATTCTTCCGGTATAAATAAAGTCTCAATGGCATTAGGATTACTTTTACTTAACTCTTCTACAAATTTTCCTAACTCATCCCAAGAGTCATCAGATTTTTCAGATAATACGGACTTTTTATAATCAAGCCCCAAACCTAGAATCCACTCTTCTGGCGCTATGAAAATTCCACTCGTATCAATATCGGAATCTTCAGTCTCTAACCCATGTAACCTACTCCCTCGTATCCCCTCAAAAAGTAAGTAACCGTTATCTCTTAAATATGTAAACATAATAAATCGAGTTGTCTAGTTTCCCCGGGTTTTATCGATTCATAATAGTACCAGGGTAAAGTAAATCCGGAACAAACCCAATCTTTACTTGTTCCAAAATTAATTTCATACTCATCATCTAACCTAGCCCAAACAGTAAGAACTAAATCATAAATAGTTTTAGTTCCCATAGTATCTTCATGTTCCCTAATGTAACATATTTGATATGCCGAGTATAAATATTTACACCTATAATAACGTTTATCTAATATTACAGAGTTTAAAAAATCTACTAAATTGGGATCCGTCTCTGAAGATATCTGAATTCTAGGATCGATAAACTTAACATAAAAATCAATCTGATAACTTCCCGAGTAGTAATAAAGAAGTGGTTTACAGGTCAAAAAGGTTATCATGAGATACTCCTGATCTTCTCCTAACACAGAAAACTTCTCAGCTGTTAATGTTAATTTTAATTCGGATAGGTAATTATTGGGCTTCTTTATATGATGAATTATCTTATGTCCACTACATGCCAATAAATCAAGAACCCTAGAATTTATTTGTAAATGATTAGACTCATAACACCAAAACACATGTATCTCTTTATTCTCAACAAGACTGAATCTCTCAATCTCATAAACTCCCTTTGTAAAAAGTTTAGATTTTACATAAACAAATCTTCTTAATCCCATTTTTTAAGAGGTTCTACACATATCTCTAATTTTTCACGACCAGAAAA
>AUXO013805893.1_pt1 | contig 19346 bp, 17 predicted proteins | sample 768731 | NCBI WGS metagenome assembly AUXO01 (sample SAMN02715735, study PRJNA202380) | gut metagenome | biome: sheep rumen | host: Ovis aries | place: New Zealand: Palmerston North
GAGGTTAAACAATATGGAGGTGCGCCAGCAAATATATTATGGATGGTAGTTGATGACACCCGCTACTGTTTTAAGTTTAATCATGAGACGGGCAAGATAGAGTGTCATGAGGGTGGGCATAATGGAACCCTGATAGAGACTTTTGATAATGAAACGCCAATCTCTAAAGTAAAAGCGTTTTTCGCAGGTTTATAGTATTTCGGTTATCCTCGGAGGATTAAATATGTACCCATGGCATTTGCTAGGTTTCTGTTAAAGAGATAAAAGATACAATACATCAAAGCTAACCTGATACAAGACTAAGAACATGCTACGATTATATATTTTTTTGCTGTTATCCTGTGTTGTCATCAAAATAGATGCACAGACTTATGTGTATTCAAATGCCGATGATGGGTTCGTCAATATACGTGCTTTGCCTTCTGCAAATTCGAATATAGTTTCTGTTTTGTACAACGGAAAAGAAGGGGCGTTTCTTTTAGACTCAAACAATAAATATTGGTATAGGGTAAACAAAGGTGGAGTTATTGGATATGCTAATAAGAGATATGTAAAGTTGCTAGATAATCTGGGAACTTCAACCCCTAAGACTATACAACATAAAGCAAAAACGGCAACGGTAAAAGATAAATTTGATAGGCTGAATCCAGGAATGACCATGCAGCAATGTTTGGATATTTGCGGCAATCCAAATGATATAAGTACTCGACGCTCTTATGGTGGCGAAAACCAGAGTTGGTTTTATTATGAACAGAGAAATGGAAAGAAAATTCACAACTCACTTCATTTTAAGGATGGAATACTTACAGCGATTCATACTTATTAAATAATTGAATGCAGCCATAGTCAGGAAGTTGATATAATTGAAGAACTTCATGTTTGACGACAGTTACAATATAGAATAATATTCATTGGAATGAACCAAGATAAGTTTCTCGACCAATTTCACTATTTCAATATTCATGCTGGTATTGACTCAGTATATGGTAACTGGGCAGTATCAACGGAAGGAGATGTTGTTAATTGCTTATATCCATATGCTATTTTGTCATTCCATATTTATGATGTGGATTGGATTGAGATAATAGGAAGAAAAGTATGGTTTAGGTCAGAATGTAAAGAGAATCTAAAACAGGCTTTAGATAGAGCTATGAATCTAATCAAGGCAAGAAACGTATACTCTTTTTGAGAAAACTCATTTTACTGGTGCGATGAGAGTTTCTGGAACAATAGCGAAAAGAATAAGAAGATTGTAGCATGATTCGATAAATTTAAAGTTAAAATATTGATATCTAATTATCTTATGGACATTATAAATAATAGAAATTATAGAACTAAAGATATTATTGGCAAATATCTGATAGCGTGTTGGGGGCTTTTGCTATTATTATTGTCATCGTGTGACGAAAGAAGTAATCCTATTGATAATGATTCTAATTCAAGTGAAGAGAAATTGAGTGATATTGATAAGATAATGGATAATATTATCAAATGGAATACATATGCAGCAAGTGATTCTGTTGTGAAAAGTTATGAATCTGAAATTCAAGATGATGGTAGTTGGGTTGATATTAATTATGGAGACAATACTAGAGGGTGGGATCCACAACGCCATTATCACAGGATATTACCTATGGCTTTAGCATATATTAATCCTCAGAGTAAATATTATAAAAATGAAGGACTATACAATAAGATAATACTTGGAATAAATTATTGGATTACACTTAATATAAAAAGTCCAGATTGGTATCATAATCAAATAAATGAACCTGAATTTATGGGGATGATATTAATAACTATGCGTAAAGGCGATAAAAAGATACCTTCTGAGATTGAAGAACGTATTATAGAGAAATGGCGTAACAATGAATCTAATCCCGAAGAGATGACAGGAGCCAATAGGACGGAAACAGCTCTTCATTGGTTGTATTTCGCATGCCTTACTAAAGATGAAGAACTATTAAAATTGGCTATTTATTATTTATTTGAACCTATTCGATATGTTGAAGACGAAGGGTTTCAAGTTGATGGCAGTTTCTTCCAGCATGGGCATCAACTTTATATCGGTGGATATGGAGAAGTGCTACTTGAGAGTGTCTTGCAATCTGCAGTCTGTATAATGGGTACGCAATATTCCTTGCCAGAGGAGAAATTGGCTCTTTTGAGGGATTATGTAATCAATTCATGGGCAAATGTGATAAGAGGCGAAGTCATGCATTGGAATGCAATTGGCAGACAGTTAACACGTCCAGACTTTCTTCGCTACCCAGAGCGTAGAATACCTATTATTGAAAAAATGATAGAGGTGGATGCTCAATATGCTCCAATTTACAATCAAATAAGAAACAGGTTGCTTGGAATATCCTCACCAGATGCTAATTTAACTCCATGCCACATCCACTTTTTTAGAGGAGACTATACTGTACATGTAGAAAAGAACTACACGTTTAGCATGCGAATGGCATCTACTCGTACAACAAGACAAGAAAGAGCTAACGGAGAGAATGTATTAGGACACTATTTATCAGATGGAGCGACCGCAATAACAAGAACGGGCAAAGAGTACCTTGATTTGATGCCTTTTTGGGATTGGAACAAGATTCCCGGAACAACCGCACCAAAAGGATATACGCCGATAACCTATCAAGGTTATGGTACATCAATATTTGCAGGTGGGGTAAGTGATAAAAGATATGGTTGTTCTACGTATAAGTATTACGACGATTTCAAAGGTATAAATACAGGTGCTTCAAAGGGATACTTCTTTTTTGAAAACGAGATTGTGTGTCTGGGTGCAGGGATTAATTCTAGTCATGAGACAGCACAAACTACAATTAATCAGTGTTGGGGTGAAGCGAGTTTTGTAGCAGGCAAAAACATGGAGTATTCCATGTTTGATGGTGATATTGAGCAAAATGAAATCAAGGATTATAACTGGATCTTGCATGACAAGATTGGTTATTATATTCCAGAAGGACAGAAAATTGTAGTAGAGAATAAGAAAAAAACGGGAAATTGGAAATGGATTTCTACCCATCAGGAAGATAAAGAAATGGTTGGTAAGGTTTTTACTCTTGGAATAGAACATGACGGACCGGTCCAGAATGGGAAGTATTCGTATGTAATAATTCCTAATTGCGAAAGATCTTCTCTTTCAGCTTTCGCAAAGCAGAACGACATAGAAATTTTGGCGAACACAGACTCTGTGCAGATTGTGTATCACAAGAAAAAGAGATTATATGAATGTATATTCTACAAAGCATGTAAATATGAAGGTCAAGCATACATTACCAGCAATCAACCTTGTGCATTGCTTATACAAAAGCTAGGAGGTGCTTATTCTATTCATATAGCGGATCCTAGCCAGTCAAAACGTAAAATATCCATTGGAATTCAAGAAAAAGATATGGATGAAATGATATATGGGTCTTGTGACTTTACTGGTATTGATGACCAATACGCAGGAATGACTAAAGATTTTGTAATTAGCCGATAAGGAGCAATGTGCATTTAATCTTTTATTACCTTATGCATGTAGCAATTAAATTCTATAATTGTAAGACTGCAATTGTTTTATTAGTATTGTGCTTCTATATATATGAAGTCTTTGCTCGAAATGGTGTTTTTGAATGCAGAGGCCAGTTTGAAACTGTTTTGATTGATAATAATGCTTTCTGCGCAAAAAAACATGCTAACAAATTTAAGATGACATATGTCAAGGTAAAAGATGTGTTTAAAGATATGGTAATCCCAAATACCTTGTATGAGATAGGAGAATCATATAATTTGGGTGGAAAAGTTCTCTATATACCGGAGAATAGCATACTGTATATTAGAAATGGTGTATTTACAAATGGGAGAATAGAGGGTAATAATACTCTTGTAATATCTACAAATAGAGTGATTTTTGAATCAGGCCATACCACATACATCGCATACATTAATGATAATGGAAAGTATGATTACGTTACATGTGGTAATGGAGCAATAACCCTCTCTGGAACATGGAGTAATGAAGTATGTGGTGATAAATGGACAGGGCTAAAAGAAAGAAGCCCATATTGTTCTTCGATAGCAATAAATAACTATATTACATTACACAAAATCAACTCTCATATTGTAATACCCCAAGGGAAATATATTATATATCAGACTATTTACAATAGGTCTCATACTATTGATTTTTCTGGATCTCTCCTAGAATTGGCAAGATTTGAAGTTGTACAAGAAACAGATGCGCGAACATATCCATATTTAAGAAAAACAGCAATAAAACATCCGGGCGATCTATTAAGAGTTGTGGGTGATTCTGTTATAATATCAAATCTTACGATAGATGGAGAGTCTTTAAGAAATAATAATGTTGCCTCAGGATTGGGGGTTGAACATAGTATACGGATTCAAAGAAGTCGAGGTGCATTATTGAAAAATATAATAATTCGTAATACAATTGGCTGTGGGGTAGCCATGAGTAACTTATCCTCAGATATAACTTTTCAAAATGTTGTGTGGGATAATATAGGTGAACATGGTGTCTATTCTCATGCAAGGGAAGGCATTATTCGGTTTAATGATTGTACTTTTAGAAATTGTGGTCAGTCAAAAACAATTTATCGTATTCGAAATGGATTTAGCGCTTGTGTTAGGCCTTCAACAGTAAAAGATGAAGATTTGATGAAGAGGTCGGTTCGCTATTTTTATAATAATTGTAAGTTCATAAATGATGGGGAAATACCAGTATTGACCAACTTTAGCGGAAGTACATATACGGAGTTCAATAGATGCTCTTGGATTGGTAATATTTTAGGTTATTCAGAAAATTCATCATTACCCGAAGCATTGGGTCATAATATCGAGTATGTTTTTCGAAATTGCGACAATCCTGTTTCGAGATATTCAGGACTTAATACGATTCGGAAATTGTATAATTGTTTTAATGTCAGAAATCTGTTTGAAGACCTAGGGGAGGCGCACAATTGTAAGTGTATATGGTCATATAGTGATGTCTATAACAGATATTCAAATCAACTGATTCCTGGGATTGTAAGAATAGATTCTTGTATATTTAAGGCTGGTAGAGATGAAAGACCTCGAGTAGTAATCCATAATGCGAGATCAATGGAGTTTACCAATTGTGAATTTGATTTTGATATCAACGATTTTAGAACAAATTTTAGGGGGCTTTTATTTGTTCTAAAGAAGGAATTGAAACCTGTATCAATAAGTTTTCAAAAGTGTAGATTTAAGCATTCACTCTCGAACCTACTTGATATTTCAAACATACGTCTTCTGATGTCTGATTGTACCAACAATAAAGGAAAATTATTGAGATTTGTAGACAGCGAGAAACAAAAGGATTCATCAGAGCAATGGCGTTTTATAATTAGTGGAAAATAAAATGAAAACAATATTTGCTAAAGAGCAATTTAAACTATGCATAGTACCTGTGCCGAGCGACTATCCCCAATCACAGACTCATTGCGGGGTTGCAGAAGTCGATGGCAAAATTGTCATGACAACATCACCTTATCCGGCAATTAAATATAGTCGATTCCTATTATTGTGTATTGTCTTTATTTCTAAGTTACGAAAAATAATAGGGTTAAAGAAAATAGTAAACGCAGAAAGTTATGAAAATCCATGTATATATATATCGGAGAAAAAGGATAATGAATCAACTCGGTTTAAACTAATGCAAGAACGCCCATTGATGGAGTGCCCAGACCCTTACTATGGATATCCTGCTTTTAACTCAGACCCTGATGTTTTTGCTGAAGACCAAACAGTTTATGTTTTAAATAGAGCTGTCTATAGAACTAAGGTGGGGAAAAAACGTGAAGATATTAAATACAATATAAGGCTTTATTTAATTACTGGTATAGTTGATGGAGATAAATTTCGATTACAAAATATTGAACTGTTAAGAGATGATTTTGAACGGAAAATTATATCACCTTGTTTAACTAAGTATAAAGGACGTTACGTTTTGTTTGAGTTAGAAACTGAATCTTATAATGATGGTAAAACATTTGAAGGTTTGTTTTATCAATCTTTCGATAATATTGAGAAAGTGACAGAAGATGTTGAGTGGAAAAAGATAGAAGTAGAAAGTGATGATTACCTTCCGTGGCATATGTCGGTTTTCTCTAACGAAGGTTTATTGTATGCTGTTGTTGCATGCATTAAAATAGGAACAGGACATAGGTGCTATCAGATGTTAGGAAGATTTTCGGAAGATTTGAAGGTTTTAAAGATTTATAAGACTCCGTTGACAGATTATATGTCTTATAGATCATCTGCAATTGTAAAAGATGAACAATTTTTATTGTATAATGCGGTTGTTCGAGAGAAGATTAAAGGTAGCAAATCTGTCGATGGTAGGGATATACTGATGGCTAAAATGAATTTTAGTTTATTAATACAGACATTGGAAAGTGCTGAATAATGTATGAGTAGGATAGCATTTATTAATGCAATAAGAGGATTTTGCTTTTGTTTTATATCAATTATGTATTATTCCCTAGTTGTCGTATATTTTTTCAACACTGTTTTTTGAGAGTATTATAACTAATTGATCGCTAAATAAGATAAAACTTTTTATGATAAACATATTCAACAAAAGAGAATGTTGCGGCTGTAAGGCTTGTGAAGATATATGTCCTAAGGAGGCAATTTCGTTCTCTACCGATGAAGAAGGGTTCTGGTATCCAAATGTGAATAAATCTACATGTATAGATTGTCATCTTTGTGAAAAAGTGTGCCCAATTCTACATCACGAAGGTCTGAGTGATGGGAATAAATCTCGTCCAGAGACATTCATATTGCAGCATAAGGATGTTGAAGAAAGGTTTAATAGCACTTCAGGAGCTGCCTATCCAGCTATAGCCCGATGGTGTTTGGAGAATGGCTACTATGTTGCAGGACATATTTTTAATGAGGATTATACAGTACGAGGTTATGTGACAAATAATCCTGATGATCTTGAGATTCTGAGAAAGTCAAAGTACTTGCAGAGTGATATGAGCGGGGTTTATGCTGCGGCCAAGAAGCTTCTTAAGAATGGAGAGAAAGTCTTATTCAGTGGTTGCCCATGCCAAATAGGCGCAATGAAAACATACCTTCAGAAAGATTATGATGGTTTACTTACAATAGATTTCACTTGCATGGGTATAGACTCTCCTTGGGCTTTCAAAAAGTATATTGAGTCTATGGAGCGAATTTATGATTCTAAGTTAGTTTATTTCAAGTCAAAAAGCAAAGAAACAGGATGGCGCGACCTTACTAATAAGATGATATTCGCAAATGGAAGAACGTATTTCGGAACCCGTGCCGTTGACTCTAATCTTAAGGCCACATTCATGGATATACTTATGCGACCTTCCTGTTTTGAGTGTAAATTCAAAGGCGTTCCAAGAATATCAGATATTACAATAGGAGACTACTGGCATAGACGAACCTTATCAGAAATTGATATTGATGATAATAGTGGAACATCGTATTACATGGCAAATAGTGCCAAAGGTTTAGACTTTATTGAAAATATTAAGGATAAATTCCGTTATGAGGAAAAGGATGTTGAGGTGTTGTTTAAAGGAAATCCCTATATGTTCAAGTCTTTGCCTGAACCACAAAAGATAAACCGCTCAGGTTTCTATTCGGCATTAAAACACAATGATTTTAAGCAAACAGTTGATGCCCTATATGCTAAGGAACATAAACAATCAAAGGCGAAGTTAACGATAATCAATATACTCAGGGCTTTCAAGAGATATCATTTGAACCCTCTTAGATGCATACGTTTTTTATACTATAATGTGATAAGTTCGAAAATAAAGGTTGACCTGTCAACTTCATTGTTCCTTATATGGGATAGCTTAGAATTAGATATTTCCAAAGGAGCTACAATTGAAGTAAAGGGTATCTGTACTTTAGGAAAGTCTAAGGGATGTGCTGGAGTAATTTCGCTTGGTCGTAATTCAAAGCTTATAATTGATACAATTGAAACGGAGGGCGCTGTAATAAACATAAAACTTGAAGAGTGTGCCGATGTAGCTATAGGATATAGGACTACTCTTGGTGAAGGATGTGAAATATCCGCTTTAAAATCTGTAGAGATAGGAGGTTTCTCGTATGTAGGGAGGAGTAGCAAAATTTCAGATAATAATGATATGACTATTCGGTCTAATGAAAAGAGTATAGTGGCAGAGAAAATACGGATAGGCGAGCATTGTCTAATCGGTGACAATTCAGTAATAACAAAAGGCGTAGAAATGGGCGATGAAGTTATTGTTGAACCAAACTCAAAAGTAGTAGGTAAGATAGAGCCTCGGGTCATTATTTCTGGTGTACCTGCTAGTGTGATTGATAATAATGTTTTATGGAAAAAATAAGTGATTTATATTATGACAAAAGAAGAATTATTGAAGCTGTTTAACAGTGTTTTGAATGAAGATGGTAATCATCTGGTGACTGCTGAAACCGATTTTAAAGAGAGTGATAATTGGTCTTCTTTGACAGCATTCACTATTGTCTCTGAACTTGAAGAGAAATACGGAATACAGTTAAGAGGTATTGAAATAAGGCGTTGTACAACAGTCAGCGACCTTCTTGAACTAATCAATTCAAAAGGTTAAGTAGATATGGTATTAGAGAACTTTCTTAGCTCTTTCCAAAAACACTCACAACAGAATGCGTTCTGTATAGATGAAAAATTCTATACATATGCGCAGTTTTTGGAAAGAATTAATGGCATCAGAGAAGCAGTTCATATCACAGTTCCTTTAGGATGCCAAAATGTTGGAATAGTGGTTCGCGATAGCATTGACGCGTATGCGTCGATTTTTGCTCTTTGGTTTGAGGGGAAAACTTATGTTCCTCTGCTGCCAGAAGCTCCAGTAGAGCGCAATCGTCAAGTAGTGAAAGAGTCTGGGATTGAGTATCTTCTTGATTCTGGTACTTTGGGACAAGAGATAGGTGTAAAGATAATCTCAACTAAAGAAATTGCATCTTTAGAAACAGTAAAGCCCCTTTGTGGTTACGATGCTGGCAGAAATGCATACATCCTTTTTACTTCTGGAAGCACAGGAAAACCCAAGGGAGTTCAAATAACCCTTGGGAATGTTTCGAGCTTCATCGAAGCCATGTGGGCAGCGGGTAGCGGGCTTACAGAGAATGACCGATCACTTCAGATGTTTGAGTTAACCTTCGATTTCTCTGTTGCCGCTTATACTATTCCTTTGTATGGAGGTGCATGTATCTATACCATACCTAATGGGGAAATAAAGTATCTGTATATTATGGATTTGATGGAATACCACAAGCTTACTGCTCTATGGTTTGTGCCGTCTGTTATTATTCTGCTTCGTTCACGATTCTCTCAGATTCTTTCCGAAGACGTGCGTATTTGCTCTTTCTGTGGAGAGGCTCTTCCTATAGATGTCGTTAATGAATGGAGAAAATGTATACCCAACGCAATTATACGCAATTTCTATGGTCCAACAGAGGATACGGTATTCTGTACTTACTATGATGTGGATGATGAACATCAGAAAAATCATAATGGAGCTGTAGCCATTGGAAAATCTATGATAAGTGGCGATTTTATTGTTGTTGATGAGGCTAATAACGTTGTCTCACCAAATGTCAGTGGCGAGCTTTGTCTTTCCGGTAGTCAACTTTCTCCTGGCTATTGGAGAGATGACGAGAAAAATGCTCAGGCATTTTTCCTGTATAATAACAAACGGTATTACAGAACAGGTGATTTATGCTTTGTAGATGAAGACGGTGACTTACAGTATGTGGGTAGGATTGATTTCCAGACTAAGATAAATGGATTCCGAGTTGAACTATCGGAAATAGAACATTATGCAGCAGAAAGTCTTAATAATGAAAAAATCTGTATTTGCGTTGCATACCAGAATACAATTGGTGCAACTGAACTCGGTTTAGCAATTCAAGGCGATAATAATATTGACACTGAAATAGTAATCGAGTATATTCGTAAGAATTTACCTCCTTACGAGGTTCCCAATAACGTTATACTATTGTCTAATCTACCTTTGAATGCCAATGGTAAAATTGACAGAAAGGCTATTGTACAACTTTTTGAAAATGAGTAAAACAAAAAAAATATACAACGGTATTAAGAAATTACTTAATTATTCTCCTTGGATTTTTAAGACAATATACTTCAATTTCCACTATTTACCCTTTAATCAAGCTATTAAACTTCCAATATTATTAAGGAAACCAAAGTTCATTAAACTTAAAGGCAAGGTAATTATAGACAGCCCACAAGTAAAATTTGGGATGATTTTGATGGGAAAATTGGTAAATACTTGCAATCCAGATGCTGGTACAATTTTTGACCTTGATGGTACTTTGATTTTTAAGGGAACAGCGGTCTTTGCAAATAATTCTGCTATTATGATCCAAGATGATGGGACAATTACACTTGGTGATCATATGGACTGCGCAGGACAACTAAAGTGCGCTAAAAGCATTGAGTTTGGCAAAGATTGTGTAGTCGCATATAATAGTATGGTGATGGATTCCGACTGGCATTCACTTACAGATGTTGTTACGGGCAAACTGGTTAAAAAGACTGCCCCGGTTAAAATCGGGAATAATAATTTTATCAGCTTTAATTGCTTGGTTACCAAAGGAACAGTTACACCTGACTATTGTACGTTTACTTATAATTCACATTTGTGCAAAAAGTATGATGTGGAACCTTATTCTTTACTTGGTGGCAATCCGTGCAAGTTAATTGATGAGGGTTTTTTCTATGACCGCACCAACAATTAATCTCAAATTATAAAATGGCTGTACTATGCAGGTTAAGGTAAATCAGGCCGAAAAACGTTCATGGTTAGAAGTGGATTTATCACAGATAGCTTCTAACCTTCGAGCATATAAGCGGGCATTGCCGTGTGAGAAGGAAATAATGGCGGTAATTAAAGCTGATGCTTATGGGCATGGTGATGTCAAGGTAGCTCAAATGCTAACAGATAATGGCGTGAAGATGTTTGCTGTTTCAAATATCGACGAAGCTGTAGGGCTCAGGAAGGCGGGTATCCGAGGACTGATTCTGATATTGGGCTATACATCTCCTATCTATGCTGAAGAAATATTTAAATATGATATAACACAAACAATTGTTTCAGAAGAATATGCTTCTGCTCTCTCAGAAAGAGGCTACAGGGTAAAATGCCAATTTGCAGTTGATACTGGAATGAATAGAGTGGGATTATCATATTCAAATCCTGTCCATGTTGCCACAGTGGTACAACGGTATTGTAATGTTTTTGAAGTTAATGGTATATTTACCCACCTTTGTGTTGCTGATAGTGATGCGAATGAAGACGTTGAATTCACATGGGAACAGCTATCTAGGTTTAAAAAGGTGGTCGATGCGATTGCTCCACTAAATCTTCCTTATGTACACTGTCTTAATACAGCTGGTGGATTACGTTATTCTCGAAATAGTGATTTTGAGAGTATTGGTAAAATAGTACGTCTGGGTATCGGCCTATATGGTCTTCAGCCTGATAAGGTCGTAGATTATCCGAAAGAGATTAAGCCAGCGATAACATGGAAATCAGCAATATCTATGGTTAAACATGTAGGACCTGGTGAAGGAATCAGTTATGGAAGAACTCACATAACCAAGCGTACTTCTGTAATAGCGACTGTAACAACAGGCTATGCAGATGGGTATAATCGTTTACTTTCCAACCGTGGTTTTGTAATGATTCAAGGAAAGAAAGCGCCGATTGTAGGTAGAATTTGTATGGACCAGACACTAATTGACGTAACTGATATACCAGGTGTTAAGATGGGAGACATTGTTACCCTTATGGGTATTTGTGGAAATTTGCATTATGATGCTAATGAGATGGCAAATGACCTTTATACCATAGGTTATGAGGTTATTTGTGACATTTCAAAAAGAGTTCAACGTTTTTATATCTAACCGATTCTGATATGGAATATTTCGAATTGTCAAATGGTAACAAGATGCCCAAAATAGGGCTGGGAACAGACAATGTTTTGTTTGTACACAAGTTACATACGGGAAAGACTGCATTCACAAGACGCGCTTGGTCCTTCTATTACCGCCGAATAATGCAGAGTATTTGGAATCGTGAATTGTCAGATTCAATATGTGGCGCATTTAGAATGGGGTATAGACTTATTGATACTTCTGCGGCATATCACAATGAAGAGGCAATAGGTAGAGCTGTAAAAAAGAGCGGGGTGCCACGGGAAGAATTGTTTATACAAACAAGAATTACAAATCGACAGCAATACAATCACGCAGTCAGAGAGAGTTTTTTCTGTTCTTTAAAGAATCTTGGTGTTGAGTATGTTGATATGTACATGATTCACTGGCCAGTTACAGATGTTTATTTGGATACTTGGCGTGAGATGGAAAAACTATACAAAGAAGGATATATTAGAAATTTAGGAGTTGCCAATTGTCATCAGCATCACATTGAGGATATTCTAAAAATTTGTGAGGTGCGTCCTGTACTTAATCAGGTTGAGGTACATCCCCTGTTTACGCAGAAGCTTCTTATCAATTATTGTAAGTCAGAAGGGATACAAGTGGAGGCTTATTCTCCTATAGCTCAAAATAATGATAGGCTCCGAAATAGCAAAAAATTAAAAAAAATAGCATCAAATCATGGTAAGTCATTGCAGCAGGTAGTTTTGCGATGGCATATCCAAAATGGAGTGATTCCCGTTCCGCGATCAACAAATTTAAAAAGGCTTGCTTCTAACATTGACGTATTTGACTTTTCTCTAACTGAGGAAGAAATGAAGATTATAGATGCTATTAATATAAATTCACGACTCAGATACGACCCTGATAATTGTGATTTCACAGAACTATAATTTTTAAATATAGATTGATGAGCGATAATAAGCGCATAGCAAAGAATACCATCTACCTTTATTTCAGGATGATTCTGACAATGCTGATTGCATTGTATACTTCGAGAGTCATTTTGGAAAAGCTCGGCGTTGATGATTATGGTATTTATAATGCAGTAGGAGGAATAGTTGGTTTTTTAAGTTTCTTGAATAGCGCACTATCTACAGGTAGTTCACGATTCCTCACGTTTGAACTAGGAACGGGGGATAAAGACAAATTGAAAAGGACATTCTCGTCACTTCTGACTACACATATATTATTAGCTATATTAGTAGTATTAATAGCGGAGTCAGTAGGGTTATGGTTCCTATACCACAGAATGGTTATACCCGCAGAACGCATGCATGCGGCTGCTATTGCTTTTCATATTTCCATTATTACATCAGTTCTTACAATAACACAAGTCCCATATAATGCTTCGATTATATCACATGAAAAAATGAATGTTTATGCATATGTGAGTATTTTCGAGGTCGTTACAAAGTTGGGAATATGTTATTTAATAGGAATAGGAAACATTGATAGACTTGTATTATATGCACTAATGATTTTCTTGATACATGTGATAATGATTCTATATTATGTAATATATTGTCGGAATTATTTTCCAGAGACGAAATGTACCTTTGCATGGGATAAAAAAGTACTAAAACCAATATTATCTTTTTCGGGATGGAGTTTATTTGCAGATGGTACATCTGCTCTATCGAAGCAGGGTGTTTTAATCCTTCTCAATATGTTTTTTGCACCTGCAGTAGTGTCTGCGCGAGCAATATCATTACAGGTTAACAGTGCAGCCAATCAACTAGTGAATAATTTTAGGACAGCAGTTAATCCTCAAATTGTGAAATTATATGCAGCAAGGAAATATGATGAATCAAAGAGTTTACTTCTGTTTTCTACAAAGGTGTCATACTATTTAATGCTGATAATAAGTATTCCTTTATTATTCATGGCAGACCCCCTTTTACATTTTTGGCTTGGTAATAATGTGCCTGATTATACTACTATTTTTCTTCAAATTGTAGTCTTGCAAAGTCTTGTTCAAGTATTTGATCGTTCTTTTTATGTGCCACTATATGCAAAAGGAAAGTTGAAAGAAAATGCTATACTAACACCAATCTTAGATTTTTTACCTTTTCCCATTGTCTATTTCCTTTTCTCTATTGGATATTCTCCAGTTGCATTGTCATGGGCATATCTTGTTTCAAGTATAATTATAAGTTTTATAATAAAACCAATATTGATTATTAAGTTAGTTGATTACACTTGGCCAGAGATTGCATCAGTATTTTTCTCTTGTATCCGCGTCACAATTTTTTCGGTTATTCCAGCCAGTTTATGTTATCTAGCAATCCCCCCCATTAATATAGCATTTTTCTTGGCTGATGCTTTTGTGATGATTTTTGTTACATTAGTTTCATCTTATTATTTGGGTTTGGATAAACAAATGAGAATTAAAATAAGATTATTCATTAGCAAAAAGATGAAAGGAGTATAAGTTCTTATGGCTAAGCGTGTTGAATATTTTGATTTGCTACGTGGCATTGCTATTGTTTTTGTTATTATTTGCCACTCATACTCTGGAAATCCAGAAGATAATAGTTTTAATGAGGTACTTTATCTTCTATTGAGGCAGGTCGTGACTTGTGCCGTTCCAATCTTCCTTGCTGAGTCAGGATTCTTCCTTGCTAATAAAGAATTGAATAATTTTAGAAGTTATTTTGATTTTTTAGTATCTCATTCGTTCCGAATTTGGCTTCCTATGGTAGTTTGGTCAGTTCCATTGTTCTTTATTCGTGATCACAATAATTATGTTCTTTCAATCCTGTATATGCTTATAGGCGGATATAGCATTTATTACTTCATAACACTAATGATACAGTATTATGCCATGCAGCCAATCTTTAGAAAAATCGGCTGGGGGGGGTAATTTTGTCGATAGTTATAACTGGTGTTTTTTTGGCAATAGATAACTACTATACATCGATTAAAGGAAATCATTTATCATTGTTTGTAGAATGTGCACCATTTGTAATGTGGTTGGCATACCCTTCTTTAGGTTATTATATAGGAAAGAAGGGCAGAGATTATAAACTTTATCCCTGGGTACTTATGATGGTGATATGTCTCATAGCTTGTTTTTATGAAAGTAAATGGCTTTATAGTTACCACGAAAATGGCTTGGGAGCAACAAAAGTTTCAGCCATGTTTTTTTCTGTTAGCACTATTTTTGTATTGTTTAATAAAAGAACTCAAAATGCACTCATGACCGGCAAAGCAAATAGGTTTTGGTGCAATATATTCATATTTTTGGGGGAAATGAGTTTCGGTATTTATCTTATACATAAATATTTTCTGGATTATTTCATTTCGATATTATTCCAAGACACTATAGTCAGGTCGCTTCTCACACTCTTGCTTTCAGTTGCATTTATATCACTAATAAAGATTATCGTGCCCTCATCTATGTATAGGTACTTGGGCCTAAAATAAATGATTAGTATGAGAATAGGAATTATTACACATTGGAAAGACATGGATAATTACGGGGCTGCACTACAGTCTTATGCGCTCCAACGTTATCTTCGTGATTTAGGACATGAAGCATTTGTAATACGTTATTATCCAGAATCTCACCGGAGCACTTTGCTTGAAAAAATATTCAACCTCATAAAAGACCCTTTGTTACTATTCAAAATACGAAGAAATAAGATTATTAAATCCAAATTGGCCATTTGGAACAAACAAAGGGATTTTAATAGCTTTCGTTCACGAAATGTCGTTTTTTCAGAGATTATCTATCGTGGAATTGATGAGTTGAGAGACAATTATCCTGTTGCTGATTTGTATATAACAGGTAGTGACCAGGTTTGGCATGGATCCTTGTATAATGAGCAGAACAAAGCCTTCTTCTTGGATTTTGGTCCTAATACAACAAAAAGAGCTTCATATGCTGCTTCATTCGGACGTAATTATTTTCCATGCGAAGATGAGCGTTATTTTAAGACCATACTTTCGAAATATGAAGCGATTTCGATGAGGGAAGAAAGTGGTATAGAAATATTAAAAGAAAGAGGTATTCAGTCTATCCGTTGCCTGGATAGCACTTTATTGTTAACAAAGGAGCATTACAAAGCTTTGATGACACCAAGAAAACACATGGAGAAGTATGCTTTTTTCTATACTGTTAACGTAACAGAAACTAAGGAGATATATTGGGAACAGATAAGAGACGTTTTTAGTCATAAAGGGATTAAATGCATTGTAACCACTGGCAGCGGATATAAACCTGCGGATGAAATTTTCCAAGGAGCAGTGTATGATTATGCAACAGTAGAGGAATGGTTGGCTAATGTTTATTATTCTGAGGTGGTGATAACTGCATCCTTCCATGGAATTGCTCTCTCAACTATTCTTCAAAAAGATTTTATTTATATGCCATTACAAGGAAAGTATAAAAAAGGGAATGATAGAATTACGGATCTTTTAGAATCGCTTGGCCTTACTAGTAGAATCGCCACTGATTGGAATCAAGTTATTTGGTTGCTTGAAGAAAAGATTGATTATTCGGCCTTAGACAAAGGTGAATTTGACACATTGTTGCAGCAGAGTAAACTTTATTTAAAGAAACTGACAGAATAGAATTTGATGAGGATGAAATTGGCTATACTTACAGCTGGAAGCTCTACCCACACCAAGGGCATAATGAACTTTGTATGTGAGGAGGCACGTCAGATGAAAAAAAAGGAATCTAAAGATTTTTCTTGTGATGTTTACATGATAAGAGAAAAACCTACCAGATTATTAAACTTTTTTTTAAGAATTAAAGGGAAAGGTGTTGCAAAGGCAACTGATGAAGGGCAACCTACTTTTTCAGTTGACGGGGTGCTTTTTCATAATATATGGGTAAAGGAAGGATTATTGAGTTTTCTTGTTCGAACAAGATTATTGCACCTCCCATTTAACAAAAAGAATATTGAGATTGTAACTGACACCTTAAAGTCATATGATTTTATTTTAACTCATAAGTCGCCTTGTCAGTTTATTGGTTTAGAGCTGTTTAAGAAGTATAATATTCCATTTGCAGCATTCTGGCATGGAACTGAATTAGCAAGTACCACTTTTTCCAATAAGTATTCATATCGCCTTACGAAAAATATATTAGAAAACGCTCAAAGTAACTTTTTTGTGAGTAAAGCCTTGCAGAAAATAGCTACAACAATAACAGAAGTCCACAATGGACAAGTAATATACACAGGACCTTCTGATATGTTCTATGAATATTCATTAGAAAAGAAGAAAGAATTGAGGACTGGTTTTGGAGTAGCTAATAAAGATGTAGTAATTGCTTACGTGGGGAATTTGATACCAGTGAAGAATGTCCTTCAACTACCTCCGTTGTTTAAATGTATTCAAGAAAAATGCCCAGAGAGGAGTTTTAAGTTTTGGATAATTGGAAATGGCGTATTGGAGAAGGAATTAATGGGGCAACTTGAACTTTCTGGCGTTGACTTTACTATGCATGGTAAAGTTAAGCCCAATAAAATGCCTGACTATATGAATTGTATTGATGCGCTTCTTCTTATTAGCAAAAAAGAAGGTTTGGGGTTGGTATGTCTTGAAGCTATGAAATGCGGTGCAAATGTATTTGGTTCTCTTGCTGGAGGTATACCAGAAGTTGTGGGAGATGAGCATTGCGCAGTATTGGACGATTGTTTCGTTGAGAATTTGTCTAATATAATAGTTATGTCAATACGTAACAACGAAAAGAGGAGTTATCCTGGGGATATTTTCTCATGGGAGACAGCAATAAGTCAAGTTTTGAAGAGTATAAGCGAATGAAGAAAATTATTACACTATTGACCTCTGCGGCCATATTCTTTGACCTGTTTTCCCCTTTAAGGTTATATTTTGAAGGTGGCAAGGCATTGATGATCCTACTCCCAGTACTACTGATAATTCTGTATGACAGATTATTTATACGTAAATATTTTCTTCCAGTAGCATTATATGTTATTGTATGTTTTATACTATTAGCATGTGGAAATGAGTATTTTCAGCTTCCCTATTTGATACAAGTATTATTTGCATTCTCATGTTTTGAACATTTTTTAATTACAAGAGATAAGGCATTTGCTAAAATAGTTCTGCTGACTATTTTTTTGACTATATTTGTTACTATAGTAGTGTCAATACCTTTATTTATTTCTATGCCAAATTTATCGCGCATAATGAACCATGCGGAAGAGGAGGGTGTTGTAGAACCAATACTATTTTGGACAATCCAATATCCCACAATTCATGCACTGCCTGTCTATTCAATACCGTTATTTTATATAATCAAAGAAGGGAAAGGAAAAATAATACGCTTACTGAGCCTTGTTTATGTCATAGCGATCTTCATCATAATGTTTTTTGCCGATGCTACGACGGCTTTAATTGTGAATTTGATTGTATATGCCATTTTGCTTCTTTATAATTCGAAGTTGACACCTAAAGCTAACCTTGGCAGGTTAGTAGTATTAGGGATTGTCTTGTTAATTCTGCTCAATAAAACAATTGTCATAGGTGCCCTTAAGATTGTACAGCCAATTTTCGAGGGGAGTTCTACATACAAAAAGATTGATGAAATAATACTGTCTTTATCAGGACATGGCACTGAAGGGGATTTGGAAGCTCGAGAGGATTTATTTAACCGATCTGTGGACAGTTTTATATCAAACCCATTGCTCCCTGAAATGAACATTAACAATATAGGAGGTCATAATTTTCTTTTTGATCAAATTGTCGCAATGGGAATAATACCAGGCATAACGTTTATATGGTTTCTGTTGGATCGAATAAAACGTCCATTTAGGTATCTATCTTCAAGAACAAAACCCTATTACTATATGAGCCTTTTGGTACTGTTGCTCATGGGATTTACAAAAAATTTCTTTCTGCTTTTACCAACATGCTGCATTGCTCCTATGGTTTTCATACTTGGTGAATGGAATGTAATAAAGATAAAATAATAATATTTATGTTAAAAGTAATTATTCGAAAGATTAAATCCGCGCCAAAATTTCTTAGTCGTCGATTAAAGTATGGGTTTAGATGGTGGTTGAGCAAACAAGCAAAGCACTCTGTGCTATGTTGGATGATACCAGGCCTAAGGCCTGTCATATGGCGTTGGTGTGGTGCTAAGGTTGGTAAGAATGTATGTATTGGTTGGGAAGTTTTTCTCGATGTAATGTATGCAAACTATCTTACTGTTGAGGATGATGTGTGGCTAATCAATCGGTCTTACATATTATGTCATCGACGTGTTATGGATGATTACCATATTGGCGATCGTTACAAAGAGTGCCCTCAAAAGCCACGTCCTGTAGTTATAAAAAAGGGGGCATCTATAAGTACG
>AUXO011768885.1_pt1 | contig 19344 bp, 10 predicted proteins | sample 768731 | NCBI WGS metagenome assembly AUXO01 (sample SAMN02715735, study PRJNA202380) | gut metagenome | biome: sheep rumen | host: Ovis aries | place: New Zealand: Palmerston North
TTCGTCTTTGATTTTGGAATTAAACGGCAAAAGAGTGATTGTTGATCCTATTTTTGACAATGCGTCTCCGCTTCCAATTATGTTTTCTCGCTGGCATAAAAGCCCTATAAAACGTAAAGATTTGCCAAAAATTGATTATGTTTTAATCACGCACAATCATTACGACCATCTGGAAAGGAAAACGGCTCAATTTTTGAAAAAATCACATTTTATTGTTCCGCTTGGTGTGAAAAAAACTTTAATCAGTTGGGGTGTCAAGGAAGAGAATATCGCAGAACTTGGTTGGGGAGAGAACTTCGTGGATGAAAAGATTGTTTTTAATGCCGAACCAGCGATGCATTTTACGCAGAGATTTTTGACAGATGCAAATAAAACGTTATGGAATTCATATGTAGTTCAATCAAAAAATAGTAATAAAATTAAAGCGATTGATAAACAAATATTTATTGCCGGCGATGGTGGTTTTGGTGAGCATTCAAAAATTATTGCCGATAAATACAAGAAAAATGGCAAGTTTGATTTGATTGCCGTTGAAATTGACGCTTGGAATGTTCGTTGGCCTTTTGTGCATATGTTTCCACGTGAAAATGTTGAAATGATAAAAATTTTTGAACCAAAGCGTTTCCTTCCGGTTCATTATGGCGTTTTCCCGCTTGGAATGCACGAATACGGATTATCATTAGAGTTTTTACTGCAACTTGCAGAAGAAAACAAAGTTAGAGATTTTGTTTTAACTCCTGCTATGGGTGAAAAGATATTGTTGTAATATCGTGGTTTATCGCTTGACAATAAACAAGCGAGACGCAGGCGTTGCTCGTGAATTTTTACATCAAAACATTTGGTTGCCAAATGAATGAATACGACAGCGAGAGGTTGGTAGGTTTTTTAAAAAAAGAAGGTTGGCATCAAGTGGATGAATATGCCGGTGCCGATTTGGTGATTTTGAATACTTGCAGTATCAGGGAAAAGGCAACACATAAAATTTACTCCGAAGTAGGGCGAATAAATATGGAAAAGCAAAAAATGAAAAAGCAAGGACGCTATATGGTTATTGCTTTGCTTGGGTGTGTTCCAGAGGTTGAAAAAGAAAAAATGTTTTCAAAAGCACCGGCTATTGATATTTTGCTCTCTCCGCAGTCGCATTTGAAACTTTTGCCTTATGTAAAACAAGTTCTCGCGGGAGTTGAAATAAAAAAAGGAAATGCCATTGCAACGGACACGCATTTTGCCGATTTATCACTTGATGCCAGTTTGAAGTTTGATTTTTTAGCAGAGGAAAGACTGAATTTCAATGGTGTATCTGCATATATTACAATTCAGGAGGGATGCAACAAGTTCTGCACGTATTGCGTAGTTCCAAACACAAGAGGTCGTGAGTTGCCACGTTCTGCGAACGATATTATTAAGGAGGTTGCAAATGTCGTAAAGCAAGGTGCAAAAGAGGTAGTTTTATTGGGGCAAAATGTAAGCAGTTATAAATACACCGATACGGATGGTAAAACTTGGACGTTGGTGGACTTAATTAAAGAAACTGCAAAGTTTGATGAAGTTGTTAGGATTAGGTATATCACCTCGCATCCAATAGATATAACGCAAGATTTGATTGACTTGCACGCGAAAGAGCCAAAATTGATGCCTTATCTACATTTGCCTGTTCAATCTGGTAGCGACACAATTTTGAAAAAAATGAATAGAAAATACACAAGCGAGTTTTATTTGGATATAATCGCAAGGTTTAGAAAAGCCGTGCCAAACATTGTTTTTTCATCGGATTTTATTGTTGGTTTTCCAAGCGAGACGGAGGATGATTTCAACGACACAATGGGACTTGTGAGAAAAGTGAATTATCAAGCACAATGTTTTTCGTTTAAGTATTCACGGCGTCCAAATACGGTTGCAAATACAATGAAAGAGCAAGTTGACGATGATGTCGCAGGTGCAAGGTTGGATAAATTGCAAGCATTGCTTGAAGAGCAGAGAATGAACTTTGCCAAATCTCTTGACAGGAAGGTCGTAAATGTGCTGTTTGATAACATAAATATGCAGGATAAACTACAAGTTTGCGGACGCGACGAGTTTATGCATTTGGTTGTTGTAAATTGCAAAACCGAAGGCGAAAAACAGGATTTTTTTGGTAAATTGTTGAAAATCAAAATTGTCAAAGTTGAGGCTAATGTGTTGATTGGAGAGAGAATTTAAGAACCACTGCCATCACCAATACTCACGCCTGCTTTCTTTTTTTCTTTTTCATTGTTGATAGTGATTAGGTTTGTTAGAATTGCTGGCTCTTTTTTTTGGGGTTTGTTTTCTGATTTATTTGTTGTTAAAGTGTTGTTATTTTTTATTGTAGGGATTGTTTTTGCGGTTATATCATTTTTTTTGTTGACAGCGTCTTTCGATTTTTGAGTTGTCTCTTCATTTTTTTTTTCTGTGTTTTCATTTTTGTCGTTGTTTTGTTCTGGTTTTTTTTCCATTTCTGGATTTTTAAGAAATTTTGAGAATATGTCATTTTCTAATTCTTTTCTCGACGGCGTCTTATTGTTTGTATCTTCTGAAGGATGATTGTTAATGTTGAGTGTCGGGATAATCCTTTTGTTTGGCGTCATATTTGACATTGGTTGATAAGCTGACTGACCATAATAAAGTGGATGAACCGGTGGTTGCATAGGTTGTATTATTGGTGCTGGATATCCATATCCGTAAGGCATAGTTGACATTTGCGGAGCTTGATATACTGGTTGTGGCATCGGCATTTGCACGTATTGTGGTTGTTGCATCATTAATTGTTGATTACTTTGCGGTGGATTCATAATGTTGTTTGAAATATTTGTTTGTGCTTCCTTTTTTGGATTTTCTTTTTTTTCTGGTTGTTCCTGCGGTTTTATTTTGCTTAAAATATCTTGTGGATTGAATTTCTTTTCCATTTTCATTGCTTCCATTTTTTCTTTTGCTCTTGCTTCAATTTTTGCTTGTTTGGCTTTTTGGTATGCAATTTCTTTTTCTTCTTGTTTTTTCTGTTCTTTTTCAAATTTATTTTTTTGTTCTTTTTCTTTCGCAAGTTTGTCGTGTCGATTTACTAAAAAATAAACAAGAAAAACTATTCCTGCTATAATGCCAAGACCCAAGACTGTTATTCCAAGACCGACGAAGTCAAAGTTAAATCTATTTCTGGAAAAAATGTTTCGCAGATATGTAGCACTTTTATGTTTAAGTTTATACAATTTCCCTCGCCAAAAACAACGCAACATACCAAAATATTATAATATTTTTGCTTTTATATTCAATTTAATGACTTCCTTTAAAAAAATATGGACGTTTATTTTGTTGTCTTTATGAGTGAAAAAAAATATTCAAAAATTAAACAAAAAGTTAAACAAATAAAATCGCAATGCACAAGAGAAAATGTTGATCCTGTTAGAAACGTTTTTGCCATAAACTCGCTTGGTGCGATTATTGTTGTTTCTGTGATTTTTTATATTTATATTGCTGGAATAATAAGTTTATTCGTTGGCGATGCAAACCTTCATTTTATTCGTGAAATGATGAGGATTTTAGAATGTGTTTCTATATCAATAGTATCATATTTTTTTGGTGGAATTGTTAAAAAAGAATACACAAAAAAGCAGTAAAAAAAAACTTCCATTTTATTTTTTATGTTTGTAAAATTCATTGCCCGTAAGGGATATAGTAATAAACTTAACTTTTGAGGTCGTTTGGACTCGGGGGCGGTACCCGACATCTCCACCAGAAAAAATTATGGGGATGATTTAGCTTCGACAGGCGGAGGAGATTGTTATTTTACTTGGTTTGACTAACCAGAATAGGTCGAAAATGTAAATGGCAGAAATGCTAATAGCGGAAACGCTAATGTGATTGATGGTCGTCGGTTCTTTGGACGTCGTGAAGAGGTCTTGGAAGAAGCTATGGCTGCTTAATTTTTCAATTAGGCTAAATCACTGGTCTTGAAGGACCTTAAATTTCAGGGGTGGCCACGACCTTGCAACAGAATGTGGTGTTATAAAACGTTTTGTGATAAGCGATGTGAATGCGAAAGAATCACCAAATCCAAATGAGATTTACCCACTAAAATGTGGTTTAAAATGTACTTGTTATCTCGAACCATTACTTGCAGAACAGAAGGTTGAAAATGTAGAAGTTGGCGAATATTCTTATTCTTATCCTGATTTTGCGGAACATATTTTGCATCATTACAAATGGCTTGGAGATAAATTAAAATAGGAAAATTCGCACAAATTGGAAAACAAGTGCGTTTTTTTATGAACGGATGCAATCATAAATACGACTGCATTTCAACTTTTCCATTTCAAATTTTCAAAGGTTTTCAAGTTGATGGCGATATGCGACCTTCAAGTTTTGATGTTATAAAAGGTGATACGATAATTGGCAATGACGTCTGGATTGGCGATTATACAACGATAATGCCTGGTGTCAAAATTGGCGATGGTGTTATCATCGCAACAAATTCGCACGTTGTCAAAGACGTCCCAGCATATTGTGTAGTTGGTGGAAATCCTACAAAAGTGATAAGAAAAAGATTTGACGATGAAATGATTGAATTGCTTGAAAAATGGCAATGGTGGAATTTACCAGTTCAGGAAATAGATAAAATCGTTGTGCCAATTTTAACAAATAGCGATATTGGGTTTGCAAAAAATGAAATCAAGAAATATGTAAAACTCGTAAATGAGAATTGAAGATTATATTTTTTAAAAAAAAGTGGCATAAGAGTTTATGCATTATTTAATCTTTGAATTTTGTTTGTTTGTGTTTTTATTTTGTTTTGTTGGCATTTTGCACGGGGTATTTCACATTGAAGACAGAATTGAGATGACGAAAAATAAAAAACTTTCAATGTTTCATAACATCAGCGAGCAAGCCCTTACAGCTTCGGGCGTAATTTTACTTGTTGATTTCGTGAAGTTATTTCTTTAATCGATTGATTTGACACGATTTATCGTTGATAATAAAACTTTTATATTTCCAATGCAGACATGGCGATGGAAATTAAATACAACTCACAAGACGACGAAAAAAAGGAGCAGGAAAAATGGTTTAATAGCGATGTTTATCATTGGAGCAAGGACAAACCACAGGAATTAGATTTTGTAATTGATACTCCTCCACCAACCGTGAGCGGGTATTTACATATGGGGCACGTGTTTTCATATTGCCAGACGGATTTTGTTGCTCGCTATCAAAGAATGTGTGGCAAGAATGTGTTTTATCCCATTGGGTTTGACGACAACGGGCTTCCAACGGAGCGACTCGTGGAAAAAACACACGGCGTCAAGGGTGCTTGGATGAATAAACAAGGCAAAAAGCAGGAGTTTATTGACCTGTGCTACGGCGTTGTTAATGAGGCGGAAAAGGAGTTTGAAAAACTATTTAAAACACTCGGCATTTCCTACGATTGGAGGCAAAAATATCAAACGATTTCAAAAAGCACAAACGACTTGGCGGTTGAGACGTATAATAAACTAAAAAATGCAGGGCTTGTGGAACAACGACAAGGGCCGGTTTATTGGGATGTCGTGGATCAAACTGCATTGGCTCAATCAATTATTGAAGACAAAGAGGTTGCCGGTGCAGAGCATTATTTGATTTGGGATATTTTTGATACATATGATAGCAAAAAACCAACGGAGCAGGCGGTAATAATGACGACAAGACCGGAACTTCTGCCTGCTTGTGTTGCGGTATTTTACAATCCGGAAGACAGCAGATTTACACATCTCAAAGGCAAGTTTATACAATTCTCAAATATCACAGAAAAAGTGCCTTGTTTGCTCGACGAAGCAGTGCGAATTGACAAAGGAACTGGGCTTGTGATGTGTTGCACTTACGGAGATTGGCAGGATGTTGAGTGGGTGAGAAAGCATAAACTGCAAAGCAAAATTATTGTTGATAAGGAGGGGAGGTTTCAGTGTAATTTTTATACTCAAAATGAAAAAGGACAATATCCAAAGGCCATCGAAGCGAGAAAACAGATTTTGGAGAAAATCCAAGCAGAAGCACCAGAAAAAATTAAAGAAATCAAGCCAATCAAACACATAGTGAAGGTTGGCGAGAGGTCGAAAGAGCCGGTTGAAATCATTGAAAGCACACAACTTTATGTAAAAACTCTTGATTTCAAAGAAGATTTGCTTATTTTGTCAAAGTATGTAAATTTTCACCCAGCACACTTGAAAAACCGCCTTATTCAATGGATTGAGGGGTTAAATCAAGATTGGTGCATTTCCAGAGACCGCTTTTTTGGGATTGAAATACCTGATAACGGCGACTTACAACAAGTTTTCGACACTTGGTTCACAAGTTCGTCAAGCCCTTATGTTTGTAGGGAGAGCGAGCGATTGAAGCGAAGCAAAGGCGAGTATGATGAGAGGTTGAAAAACACAACCGCACTTCGTCCGCAAGCCCACGAAATCATTAGAACTTGGACTTTTAGCACAATGTTGAAGACATATTTAATTGCTTTAATTGATAACGACCTGCTTGACGAGCGGGCGAAAAACCGCCACAGAATTGCAGATTGGCTGGAAAAAGATTTGGGAGAAAAGTTTATAGTTGAAAAACTTATTCCTTGGAAAGATGTAATGTTGTCCGGCTGGTGCTTGGCAAAAGATGGGGCAAAAATGTCAAAAAGTGCTGGAAATGTCATTACTCCAACGAGTTTGATACAAGAAAAAGGGAGCGACATCGTCCGCTATTGGGCTGGAAGTTGCAGTTTGGGCGTTGATACGGCATTCAACGAGACCAAATTCGCAGACGGCAAAAAGTTGGTGAATAAGATTTTGAATGCCACGAAGTTTGCCTTGATGCACTTTGAGAGGCAGAATTTACAAGAAAAATCGCTTGCGGAATGCATAAAACTAATTGACAAAACCGCCGACAAATGGATTATTAGCCGTTTGGTTGAAGTGATAAAACAATATCGCAAGGCGTTTGACGAGTTTGAATATTCCGTTGCTAAAAATGCTGTTGAACGGCTATTTTGGGATGAATATTGTGATAATTACCTTGAACTTGTGAAGGCTCGTGCTTATGCCGATGATTTGTCTGCTTTGGCGACTTTGCGGGTGCTGACGGAGGCATTTTTGTTGCTTTTTGCCCCTTATGTTTCGCATTTGACGAGTGCAATTTATCGTGAAATTTTTGACAAGGAAGTCCATAAGTGCGGTAGTTTTGCAGAACTTTTTGCCATTGATTTCGCTGATAAACAAGCCGTTGAAGATATGAAAACAGGGCTGGAAATTATCAACTTTGTTCGTCAAAAAAAGGCAGAAATGCAAGTTTCAATTAAAGTTCCAATCAAAAAACTGGCCGTCAAGTCGCTTCCAGAGGGCATTGCAGAGGACATTAAAGCGATGTTGAGTGTGGAGAGCGTTGAGGTGGGAGGTGAATTAATGGTTGAGGTTTAAAATTTTAATATAAATTGCTCGTTTATGAAAAAAACAGAAGAGATTGAAAAAATTGTAAAAGATAAAGTTCAAGAAAATGTTGATGAAATTGTGAAAAATGCTTTACAAGATGCCAATCTAAAAGATTTGATAGACAATGAAATTAATAGCCAAATAAAAGCAACAGATTCTTTTGCAAATTTAATAAGAAATTTAACACATAGCCATTATTTGAATAGTCCAGTTCCAATTCAAACCGTTCAAGAAGTTTTAACAAAGGTTGAAAAGAGCAAAACAGATATTCAAACATTAACAAATGCATATTATAATATAATAAAGAACAATAACGACACAATAAATAATATAACAATAAAAAACCAAGATGCTTTGACTTTACTAAATAAAACAACAAATGAAGCAGAAGATATTAAAAATGATTTATCAGCTTATAGAAATCAGTTGGTAAACGGTTGCTTATTCCGTGCATTTGAAGTACGAGCAAAAATTTATGATAAAAAAGCACAAACACAAGAAAGATGGAGCATTGGGTATTTATGGGGTTTAGGTGTTTTTTCATTGTTCAGAATTGGCTATTTTTTGTTTGTAGAATATAGTAGAGAAGATTTCCTCTTAAAAGGAAATTTTTGGATTTCATTATTATTTTCGGCATTATTTGCGATATTGCTGTCTGTATTATCTTATTTGTCATCAAATAAATATCATATGAATAAAAAACTTGCAGAAGAATATTGGCATAAAGCAAGTATATTGAAAAGTTTTGTTGGATATAAAACTCAATATCAACAAAATATGGAAGATGCGGAATATAAGGTATTCTTTGAATATTTAGTCAAAGCAATTATGTTAAATCCTGCTGACAAAATAAATGTATTTTTGAATAAAAAATTACCTATTGAAAAAATTTTAGAAACACCAAAAAATATTGTTGAAGGTGTAAAAGAAGTCGCAAAGAATGTTGAAAGTTAAAAAACCAATCTCACAAGGTTTTTTGCAAGAGTTGCTGTTAAAACTGGCTGAAAAGGATAAATAAATTACAAAAACCAAAATAATCATTTGCATTTTATATCCATTATACGTGCATAATAGTGCATTTGTTTATGCAGTTCTTGCAGGGTATAAAATCCTATTTCAAAGCACAAAAGCAGGTTTTGTTTCACGTTTTTTCTATATCTGCATTGATAACGAGTGTTGATTTTTTTACAAAAAGTGTCGTATTTTCAATGCAACAAGTTGGTATTTATGTTTGTAGTTTTTTTAATATCTTGAAGGTCAAAAATTATGGCGTCAGTTTTGGTATTTTGAACGAAGGCAACCATTCTGGCTATGTTTATCTTATTCTTGTTTTGGAAGTTTTGATAACTATGTTTTTGATTTACTCGTTGAAAGATAAGGAAAAATATAAAAAACAGGGGCTTTTTCTGTTAGCTAATGCTTTTATCATCGGCGGTGCTTTGGGAAATATTATTGACAGACTTTGCAATGGTTATGTGCGTGATTTCTTGGATTTTCATATTGGCGAGAACCACTGGCCTTGCTTTAATGTTGCGGACATTTTTATTTGCGTTGGCGTTGGAATTTGGATTATTTGTGAGTTGTTTTTCAGGAAGAAAGTTTTTGAAAAATAGCAATGCAAACGCCAAGTCGTAGTGTTAAAGTAAAAATTGATTTATCGCAGTTATACAAAGAAAAGCCGAAAAGAGGGGTTAAGCGAAAAAGTGTTGTTGGCAAAAAAAAGCAACGTTGTAATAAAATTATAAAATTAGCAGACATTGATTTTGAAAAGATAAAATATGATAAAAAAATAGATTTTCAACATTTTAGAGAATTTGTAAAAAATGAGAGTTTTGTTTGTATTTACAACGAGAAAAAGACACTTTTTACATATAAAATAGAAAAGAAAAGTGAAAAAAGTGAAGCAAAAAACAAGAAAAAGCATCAAGTGGTTTTATTGTCAAAAGCAGATTTTACGCAGTTGTTGTTGAATTTGTTTGGAGATTTTATTAAAGATTTTTGCCAAAATACGAGAAAAGGGCAACGGAGTGTTAAGCATTTTAATTACAAAAAGTTCAAACTTTTGTTTCCGGTTGTTGTGGTCGCGAGTTTTGGTTGTTTATTTCTTCCATTTATCGGCACATTTTTGAAGTCCGCTATAATTCTTTATTATTCAACTTGTATAATCTTGAAAAGTGCTTTTTTGATTTATGGCTCAATAAAGCGTGATGATTTCGCAGTTTTGAACAATGAATGTATAAACGATTATAGCAATGAAAAACTACCAAAGTATACTATTCTTGTACCGATGTTTAAGGAAAATGAAAAAACCATATCACAAGCACTGAATTCGTTGAAAAATCTTGTTTATCCGCAGGAATTGTTGGACATAAAACTGGTTCTTGAAGAGGACGATTTGCAGACGAGGGATATATTGAAAAGTTTTTCTCTGCCAAATAATATTGTTCCCATTTGGACGCCTTATTTTGAACCACGGACAAAACCAAAAGCTTGTAATGTTGCAAGTCTATTTGCAGAAGGCGAGATTTTAGTAATATACGATGCGGAGGATATTCCTGAAAAGTTGCAGTTATTGAAGGCTTGCGAAGTTTTTAAGAAGGAAAGTAATACTCAAATTCTTCAAGGATGTTTGAACTTTTATAATTATCGTCATAATATTTTAACGGAGTGTTTTAATATTGAATATAACGTTTGGTTCAAGATTGCATTGCAAGAGTTCGCAAAACATGGCGTTACAATACCTCTTGGCGGAACGAGCAATCACATAAAATACAATTTTTTAGAAAAACACGGCTTTTGGGATAGTTATAATGTGACTGAAGATTTGGAACTTTCTGTTGTTGCGGACAGGGAGAATGTGAAAATTTCTCACCTAAATTGCGATACAAAAGAATGGTGTGTTGTTGGTATTAAATCTTTTATTAAACAAAGAACAAGATGGTTGAAAGGTTATTTATTGACATATTTGTTATATTTTGCAGAAAAAAGAAAAGGAGTAAGAAAGTGGCTTTTTATACATTTGATTGTGGGCTATGGAGCTTTGTCGTTTTTATTTACTCCGTTTTTGTTTTTAAGTGTTTTAACTATTCAAAATAACCTCCTTGCTTCTTTTTGGTTTTTAGCGAATTCTATTTATTATTTAACTTATATTTTTTTATATGCCTCTCTTTTAAGGAATGCTGATGTTGTTCTGAATTGGAAAAGGCTTTTTATATTTGCGATATATCCTTTTTATTTCATTTTGCACGTTATTTCATCATATTGTGCAATTTATGATATTTATAAAAATCCGTTTAGGTGGGCAAAAACAAGTCATCTTAATTAAGCACGATTTTGAGGCGGTGTATTTTGTTTATTGTTTTGCTCTAACTGATATTTTATGAATTTGCTGTTGTTTATTTGTTTATTGAGATTTTGAGCTTGTTGTGTTTGAAGAATATTTGTAGCGTGTTGCTCCATTTTTTCTGGGTTAACAATAGGCGTATGTTGCTCTTGATTGTTTGGTTTTGTGTCTTCGCCTAAAACTTTGTCTCTAAACTCTTTAAAGAACCAAGGTATAATGAGACAACCCGGGAATATTGCGAGAAAAACTCTTATTGGTAGAGGTGTGATTTTACTTTTCTCCTTTTCTGCTTCCAATATCTTCTTATCATTTTCAATTTTTTTATTTATATCTTCATTATTTTGAGTTGATATATCTGCAAGATCTTTATTGGTTAGATTTTCATACCTCCGTTCCAACTCTTCGCCTTCGAGGCCATTTGTGATATTTTTTTCTATTTTTTTAAACAAACCTTTTCCATTGAATGCACTAAATTCTTTATCTGACTGAAGCTTATTTGTAATTCTTTCTCTTTCTTTTTGTTGTTTTTGTATTCTTTGAAATAAAAAATTCACCATTTTATTATGGAATGTCAAAGTTGGTTGTAGATTGTTTAAATCAAGAAGTCCTGCATCAGTATAGAGTTGTTTGATTTTTTCAAACAATTGTTTGTTTTCTTCTTCATTTATGTTAAATGTTTTTCCATCGTTTATAGGCTCTTCTTTGATTGTTTCACAGACCGCATCAATTATCTTGTCAAAGACGTATATTTCTTGTTCTGAAAAATCGGATTCTTCAAGTGCTTGCAATGTTTTTTCTGTCAAGTTTCCGTTTTCATCCATTAGTCCTTCAAGCGAAAACCCATTAAAAAGTAGATGATGGTTTTCTGAAACCATTTTTGTTATTATGTCAGGAATTTTGTCGTCAAGATATTTTCTCAGCATATTTTGATGATAAGGGCTCAATTTTTTCGTATCTATTTCACTTTGGTTTATTATGTCCGCTCTTCTTTCTTCTTCTGGTAGTTCAGAAGCAACACCGGTATTATCAATATCTTTGTCTATTGCATCATAAAGTTCGGTTAATTTGTGTAAATTTTCTTCAAAAAATTGTGGTGTATTTTTAGCATCTGTTTCTTCAAATATAGTTATAAACTTTTCTTCTATACCTTGTAGTGTGGCATCTATATAGTTTTTTCTGTCAGTGATTTCTTTTACGATATTATTCAGTAATGCTATATTTTTTGTTGCGTTATTATACTTATCTTGATAAATTTGCCTTAATTTCATTTCTTGACCGTTATTGTATAATTTTGCAACAATATAGCCATTAACTTTGTCTTTATGTGTGAAAGAATCTTTTAATTGTTCTAATTTTTCTTTTATTTCATCAAGATTGTCGAGATTTACAACATCCTCGTATTTAAACCATTCTTCATTATTGTCTAAGCGATTTGATAAATCTAAACCTTCTGGCATTTCTTTTGTTGTCAGTATTAAGTTATCTAATTTAATAGCTTCCGTTATAAGCTTTCTGTATTTATCCATTTTATCGTCCATTTTATCAAGATCTTTAATGTCTTCCAATGTTTTTTTCAATTTGTTTTTATCTTCAAAAAATATCTCTGCATCTTCTATTTCTTGTTCTAAGTTTTCAATCTGTTTTGTTAGCTCTGTTGCATATTTTTGCACTGCTTCGCTCAGTGTCATGTCGTTGGTTTTTATTTGTGCTATGTATTCATCCGGAATGGAAAAAAAGTGCGATTTATGATCATTCAGTTTAATTTTTAGATCGTTAAGTTTCTTGTTTCTGTCCTCTCGGAATTGTGCAAATGTTGTATCGTTATCTATTGAAAGGCTACTCGTATTCGGCGTCGTGTATGGTGTGTATTGTTCGCTTGGATGCTTTTTGGCTTTTCTGAGCCCATCTAGGCAACGATTTACTTGATTTATTTCATAACTAAACTTTTGGAAAAATTCGTCTTCTTTTCCATACATTCTTGAAAAAGCACTCAAAACAGAGGCGTTAATTTTATCATCAATAAGGCTTTCAATTATAAAATCTTTTTTGCCATTTTCCTCTCTATAAGATTGTTTTTTAAATCTTTCCACGAAATCATTCTCTAATTTTTTTGCCGGAGGTGTTCTTTTTTCTCGCGAAATGTTATCTTCTGACATTATACCTTCTATCAAATATTTCGTGTACATTGTTTTTGCACGCTCTTTTGTAAGTTTTTTGTTGCAATCATCCGAATCAGCTTTCATTTCATCTGGGAATGCATTTATAAAATCTGTATAATCTTTATCAAATTTTGATATTGGTTTTTTTCTTACGACAATTTGTTCAAGTTGCTCTTGGTTTAGAGACAAAACTCCATTTTTATGTTGTATAATGTATGTCGTCTCGGGATCTTGTGTTTTTGCATAAGTGTATAGTAGGCTAAGATCAGATGACAAATTTGAATCATTAGCACTGAGAATGACTATATTTTTTTTTATTTCTTTACCATCATCGTTTAAAATTTTCTTTGAGGCAATCACGGCTCTATTTTTAAAGTTAATCGCCACATAATCGTTGTCTTGTGTTTTTTCTATATCTCGTGTAAGCTCAGAATTGGATTTGTTCCCTTCTATATTTTGTTGTGTTTTTTCCAGTTTCTGGATTCCAAGCATCAAGAAGTTGTTATTGTTTGTTTGGTGGAAATTGCCAAAAGGTTTTATCTTCATTCCGCATTCGATTACATTGCCAATTGCGGAAAGCATTATTTTAGTGCTATTATTGTTGTCGGTTGTAATTCTTTGCAGACTATATTTTCTTTGTATTTTTTTACCTTCTGTATCTTTTTCTTCAATATATGTTTTTAAAAATGCTTTTCTATTGTAATCCAGCCTATCATTGATTGCCACTTCTTTAGATTGCTCGTCAGACAAGGCCCCGTTCTGTATTGTTTCTTCTCTTTCATTTATTACATCAGTTCTGAGTTGATTAAAGGTTTTGTTGATTGTTTTGAGAATATTACTTATATATTGTTCTGCTTTTCTTTTTGGTTTTTCTTTATCAGAATAAGATATTATACATTTTTGGCATAAAATATTTTCTATTTTTGCATCTATATTTTTTCTCACCGTGTCTATTGTTTCTGCGTTTTTATTATCAAATTCTTTCAAAGAAGTTGAGTTGTCAAGTGCATTTTTCAAATATGGATCTAAAACATAGTTTAGATATTTTGAGCTTTCAAATTCGATTTCTTTAACAAGTCTTCCTTTTAGATCGAAAGGTATTTCTTCGTCTTTGTTTATTATTGATATAGCTATATTTATTTTATCTGAAAACTCTTCTTTTAGATTTTCTATTGTTTCGTGTTTTTTCCATTGCATCATTTCTTTTAATGAGTTAAATTCCAAGTTTGCTTGAAAAATTTCTTCTGATATTGGTCGTGTTATTGTTCCAAATAAGTCTTCTATTTTGTTTTTTCTTTCGTTTTCATCAGTTTTTGTTAAAATTTCGTCTATTTTTGTTTTGTTAGCTGCTATCCATGTTTTTAATGCATTGTCTGTTATTTTATTTCGTAAATTTTGTCTATATAAATGTCTTATCAAATTCAAGAAATGATCGTATGAATATTCCGGATAGCTGACCACATTACCATATCTGCCAGATCTTCCTGTTCTACCGAAGATTTGATATTGTTTTTCTTTTGTTAAATGTGTTTCAAAATTCAGTATGCGTGGTTCGTTTGGGAAGTCGCAACCAACGCCATATTCCATTGTTCCAAATATAAATAAATTTTTTGGGTTCTTTTTAACTTTATTTTTTATGGTCTGCATCGTTATCTCACCTTCCGAGCTTTCAAGGGCGAAAATTTCCGGTTTTTCAATATTTGCAAATTCAGATGGGTTTATAATTGTAAAAGTTTCGTCTAAATATTTACCCATTTCTTCTGCAATACTTTTAACCTTTTTTGTTCCTTCGAAAAAGCTTAAATGATACGTAGGAATTTTGTTTATTGATAGGTCTTTAAGAAGTCGTTCTTCGTGCTCTAAAAGAAGAGTTGCAATTTGTTTTATTTCTTTGTTTTGACCAGCTGGTTGGTTTTTAATTTGATTTAAAATACCTTCTGTATTTGATACAATGTCTTCTGATTTTACACCTTTATTTTGTAATGCCATAAAAAGCATATTAGCAAATAAAATTGCTTTGGATTTTGTTGTTATTTTACCATCTTTTTTCTCGTCATCCTCTATTAGTGTTGATTGTTTGAATTCATCTTTTCTATTATCCACATTGACACTCTCAAAACCTCTAACTTTGAAGTTATTTGAAATCCATATATCATTGTCTTTTGGCGTAGCTGTAAAACCGACGACCTTGTTGAAATACTTATGCAAATGCAAGGCCACGCTACTGTCAGTCATTACGTTTGCCATTACTTTTTCAACATTATTCCCTTCTTTTTCTATCTTTTTTCTCACGAAGTAGTTAACAAAACGAGAAAATCTATTGCTTTTATCTGTTATTTTATCGTTTATTATTATTCTATAATCTGCATAAGTTTTATTATTTTTGGTGTAGTAAGCTATGGCATAGTTTTTATCTTGTTGCATACTAATTGCGTTTTCGTAATCTTTGTCAAGCTCTTCAAGTATATTCATTATTGTTTCTTTTTGTCTTTCGTTTAAAACGTCATTTATTGTTTTCGCAGGGTCGTTGGTTTGTTGCAATAAATCTTCTATATCTATGTCTATTCTTATCTTTAAGTATTCAAATACGGATTTACATTCCTCTAATTTTTTTTTCATTTCGTCGGTGTCGGCGGAAGAGAGTTTAAAAAACTTATCTGCTATTTGATCTTTTGTATAATAGGCATTGGTTTCGTTTACGCCTCCTCTGGCGTTGAAGTAGAATTCTGCTAAATCATATTCTTTAAAACCCATTACTTCCGAAGGCTTTGCATTTTTATTTGAGGAGAAAGGGTCAACGGATGAGTCTATTTCGTCTTGCAATAAAACTCCTTTTTCTTTCATTATTGTTAAAAATTCTATTCCTTCTTTGGATTGTAGTTTTTTCTTTCTAAAAAAGTCTAAATCGTTTGCTGTTGATAGCAAAACGTTGCACATATTTTTGTTTTCTATAATTTCTTTGATTTGTTTGTCGTCCGTAATTTCTTCTTTTGTATTTGCACGATATATTGATGTTTTTGTTACGATGTAAATATTTTTTTCTTCTATATCAGGGCATTGTTTTAAATCTGCAAGATGTTGTTCCACGAGCACTTCATTTGGTGCAATAATAACAGGGGTTTTGCCTTCTTTTAGAGAATTAAATGCTGTAAAGTCTATGGTTTTCGTTTTACCAGTTCCTGTTTTCATTCTGATTACAATTTTTCTATCATTTTTTGCAAGTATAGAAGGTCCTAATTGTTCTGGACGTAACAATATATTATTTTTTTTCTTGTATTTCGCCAAATAGCAGGCATATAATTGAAGTTGCTCTTTTTCTGTTAATCCTTTATCTTTCTTTTCTTTATTTTCTTCATCATTTTCTTCAACTTCTTCTTCATTTTCCTCTTCTTCTGTTGCTTGCTTTATTTTACTATCCAACTTCTCTGACAGGATATTTAATTCATCTTCATCTTGCAACAACAACCCTGCCATACAATAAACATATTGCAGTTGTCTTTTTAATTTTCGTTTTTCTACGTCGGATGTTTTGATATCAAAAACAGTATCATCGATCGCTTTAATGAGGTTTAAACCAGATGTATTAAATATTGTTGAATCGGGTAAGTAGCTGTTTGAGTCGTATTTTTTGGATAATTTTTCAATATCTTTGGCGATATTTTTCGTTTCATCGTATATGTTAATTATATCACGTGAAAATTGTTTATTAGCCTTTTCTATTTTTTCAAATAGCTCTCTATTTGTATCCAATCCATCAAGTTTTTGACATTCTTGCGTTAAAAATTGTCTTTCGTGTGCTTCGATTGAATATTTTGCATTTCTTTTGAGATTTTCAGCGTTTTCTTTTTTCTTTATAAGTTTTAGAAGTTCGCTATGGCTATAATTTGTTGACAAGATGTCTTCTCCTAATATTTTTTCTATTTGTGTTATTTCTTCAAAGACTTTATCAGATATATCTTCTTTATCTATTTTTGATAAGTATTTTAAAGCTCTTGTTCCAAGCTTATTACTTATTTCTTGTGCCGGTATTTGTTGTAATATTTGCCTGACATCTTTTATTAAATAACCATTTTCTAAAAGAGTTTGTTTGAATTGTGTAATGAAATTTGAAACGTTTGTAATATTTTCTTGATTTCCTTCAAATCTCGCCTCTTTTAATATGGCATTTAAGTTTTTAATATATGCAATTCCGAACAGCATATCTTCTTTGAAGCTATTAGCGATATTTACTCTCTCTGCTTTATTATTCGCTTTTTCTATATTTAAAAGTGCTTCATCTATACAATTACTGAATACATTTATTAAAAAGTTGTGATCTATCAATGCATTTTTTTGTCTCTTAATGTCGCCATCTAACTCTTCAAGAATTTGTAATGTAATGCCGAGATTTTTTTCTATTGCACTTATGCCATTCTCTTCGCTTATATCTTCTCTTATTGAGTTTATTTTTGCGATTTTTCTTAGTAGTTTATTTTTTTGATTTTTGTTTAAGAAAGTTGAATTAACGATGTTGTTTATACAATCTTGAATTCTTCCAACGGAAACTTTTTTAGCTTCTTCCAGAGGTCTGGTTTCATCTTTTTCAAAAAATGCCGTTATAATGTCGTTATTTAAAAAAGTATTAGCAAGTTCTTCAATATCTATTTTCTTTTTGTTGCCCTTGATGGCGTTGTCTTGACACATATTATCAATTATTTCCAAGAAATGTTTTACATTCAATAACTCATTTGTTGCACCGGGTTCTTGTGATTTATCATATATTTTTTTTAACGCTCTCGTTAATGCAACGGCATCTTCTTCGTATTGAACGCAAATTCTATTTATATGAACGATGTATTTTTTTATTTCTTTTTCCAGACTATCGTGATTTGGATATGCTTCTAAAATTATTTTTTGAAAGAGCTCACTCATTGTTTGTCTTGTTTTAAGATTAATGTCGCTGTTAAAAAATCTATATTCATTGTCAAAATTATTTTTTGATACGAGTATATTGCTTAATGTTTTTTTATCATTTTCCGCTATGCCTGCAACACTCTTTGCTATTATTTTCTCACATATATTTTTTGATGGCCTATTGGAAAGAAGGTCAGAAACGTATGCGTAATCACTTCTCTCTGATAATGTTTTTTCAATTGTAAACTCCTCTAATTTTTCTTTAACGTAGTTGCTACTTAAGAAGTTTTTTGTGATTTGTATATCGTTTGTATTGCTTAATCCGTTTGAAAAGGCAAGGATTTCTTGCAGATGAGATCGTTTTATTTGTTCTATAAAAATTTGATCAAGACTTTGTGGGTTTGGTAAAAGTCTAGCAACATTGTGTTCGGCATTTGCTTGCGCGTGTGTTGCGTTAAGATCTTCTTTTTTCGTTCGTGCAATTATTGTCGCTAGTAATTTGCCAAATATAGGTTTTTTTAGATTACCTTTGTTCGTGGTTTCATTTAGGAGAGAATTTATTGCCTGCATAAACTGCAAACTATAATTGTTTGGTGTATCGAAATCATAATCTACATAATTTTCTATTATTTTAAAATTATTATCACCGATGGCTTGTTTTATTTCCGATAATGTTTCTAAAAATGTTTTTGCTCTTGAGAATGGAGCCTCTATTTTTGGTATTATTTTTAATAATTTGTCCGCTGGTAAATCAGTGTTTTGAATTAATTTTATATTTGTACTGGAAATTTTTTCTATTTCTTTTTCAAGCTTGGCTATAAAATCATCATCCATTTTTTTTCCGTTTCCCCCACCATTTATAAGAATGTTGTAAAATGCTTTCTTATATTCCAACCCAAGATCTTTGTTTCGCATTATTTTCAATCCATAAGATATGATCTCGTTTCTTTTATTTATTAAAAATCGCTCATAATCATTCAGACCATTCTCCTTCAATCTTCCATCGAACCATCTTTCTCTTTCTTGGAATAAAAATGTCATGAAATCATATTCGATTCCATTGATAATAGGCTTGTGGTTGGTTGCTAATGTCGCACCACCAGTAGCATTTTTTGTTGGTAAGTTTGTTCTTATTATTTTGTAATTCTTTTTATCAATATCATCTTCATTTTGCAAACCGACAGTAGTTGTATTTACGTCTTCCGCAGTACAAATTTCAGTAAATTCTTGTTTTGCCAACGTTAAAGCATCTAAATTGGCACGAGGATGGCTCATTGTCATTAAAGAATATTCAATAGATGTTTTTACAATTTTCTTTTCTTTTGGACTTAGTGGGTTTTTGAATAGATATTTCGCGACTTCTTCTGGATTATTTATATCAATATCGCCAACATTTTCACCAGCAATCATTCTTTGCCTTATTACTTCGGCTTGTGCTCTATATTTGGTTTTTAATAGAGTCGTGTAAAATATCCCTGCCGATTGCTCTCCGTCTTTA
>AUXO011283704.1_pt1 | contig 19329 bp, 14 predicted proteins | sample 768731 | NCBI WGS metagenome assembly AUXO01 (sample SAMN02715735, study PRJNA202380) | gut metagenome | biome: sheep rumen | host: Ovis aries | place: New Zealand: Palmerston North
ATTTGACTTCGTCGAGCTAAAGGTTCTTGCGAAGCAATAAAAACACCCCAAGAGCCGCCTTGGGCGGCTATCTCTTTTATATCCTTCGGATAGAAATCTATCAAAAATCTATTAAAAAAATCTTGGGGCAAAGCCCTGAAATGAGCCTCTCCCGACCTCCCCTAAAGGAAAGGTACAATGAAAAATGGTTCATCCGACAAATGCATAGGTCTTATCGTGTAGAGAAAGGATTTATTTGGGGGGCAATAACGCAATTTATACAAAACAAATCTCAAAAACACAAGATTTTGTCTTTTATAAAAGATAAAATGAATGAGAGGTAGCGGGTAAGCGCAGAACAAAAAACGGGGATTTGTTTTGTGCTGTGTACGGTTTTCGCTACCTTTGCAAATCGTTAAATCATTTTGACTCGATGCACAAACTTTTCTATATTTTATTATGCATGATGGTTGCAGGACTCTGTGGCTCGTGCCATTCAACAGAGGAAAAATTTTCCACCAGTGATTCCACCACACTCCGTTTGGGAGTGCTTCCCACGATGGAATGCCTGCCTTTCTATTATGCAGATTCGACAGGCTTGTTTCAATCACTAGGCGTGAAGGTGCAACTGGTCACTTTCGACGCGGCAATGGATGCTGACACCGCTTTTGCGAACGGTTCCATTGATGGCATCGTGAGCGACCTTGTGAAAGCTTGCATCTTAATAGAGAATGGTGATTCTGTCCACGTGGGCTTTGTTGGTGATTTACGTATGTGGCTTGTTACTTCAGCCAAAGCCCGTCTGCTAAAAACGGAGAGCGTCAAGGAGAAAATTATCGGTATCACCAGAAATTCTGCAACAGATTATTTTGCCGACAAATTGCTGGCTTCAGTAAAACTACAAAGTATAGACCTAAACAAGCCACAAATCAACAACATCAGATTGCGCACATTGATGGTGGATCAAGACCAGTATGACGGAGCTATTCTTCCAGAGCCCTATGCCAGCGAGGCTGTAGCGCGAGGTGCGAAACGCCTGAACGGGACATCTGACATGAATCTGAATGGCTTGCTATGTGTTCTGTGGAATGATTCTGTCAGCAAAGTTCATGGAGAGGACCTCAAAAAGATTCGGGGAATATATGACCTTGCCATTTCTCGCCTTAACGCAGACTCTTTGGTGAAAGTGTTGGATTATTTCCCGGCTCAGCACCGCATGTATTTGCCTGACACATTGTTTCATTATGCACCACTCTCCCCCAGCCTACAATTCAACGATTCTATGATGAACGATGTGAGAGAATGGGCAAAAGAACGTGGACTGATTCAATTAAGTAAATCTTCAAATCGCAAGTAGAAGGTGAACTACACAGACATACAGACAAAACTGAAACAGCATAATTTGGCTGTGACATTTCCTCTGCTCCGCAAGAAAGCTTCGGAAATTGGGAACTGGGCACTTTCTGAGCAAATAGAGGGTCTTTGGGCCACCTATCAACAGATGCTGCAGTTCACGCTTCAAGGTATCAATGATGCACAAGGCAAGCAGATCCGTATTGACATCTGTGAGAAATTGCAACTTGCTGCCAACCGGCTGGAACGTCTGGAACGCATCATGCAACACCCCGAAGAGAAGTATGCAGCTGTCGCCAAAGAAATGGAGCGACTAGATTCATTCGAGACGATTGTGGCCCAGTTGGAAGCACAGGCTCGCGAGATAGACGAAGTGCAGCATGATGAGCTGCTACGCGAGACTGTACGCCAACACCGCATAGCAGAATTAACGGAGCAACATGACCTCCTGCTGATGCAGCTGTTCAATTGGACCTGGACGAGTGAGGTGTGGCAAAATGTTGATTCAGACCTGGCCAATCGACTACTCTTCTCCGATGTCATTCCCGTGCACGACAAAGCAGTATTTGTCAGTGCAGTCACATTGTCATTGCTGGAATATGCAGATGTGGCTAAGCTTCTGTTCCTGCTTGATGGTTATTTGGTAGAAGATGACCAAATTTCACAGCGCTCCATCGTAGGATTCTTGCTTGCCTTTCATGTGCACTACAGCCTTTTTGATGACAATAAAGAAGTAATAGACCGGCTTGCCATCTATCATGATGATACTTCTTTCATCCACGATTTGTACGCTGTGATGCTACAGCTTCAAATGAGCTGTGTAACTGAAAGCGTTACATCAAAAATGCGCAATGACATCATGCCAGCCCTGATGCGTGGGGTGATGTCCAAGAAAAGAAAAGATTCTGACACCGCCTCTAGCAACCTTGATCCAGAGTCCTTTATTGAGCATGGAGAAAATCCAGAGTGGATGGGCGATGAGCGAATGAACAAAAAGATGCATGAAATGGCAGAAATGCAGCTGGAAGGAGCAGATGTCTATTATGCAACTTTTTCCATGATGAAAGGTTTCCCGTTCTTTAGCCAGATGCCCCATTGGTTCTATCCTTTTTCACTGTCTGGACATTATGTGCCTGAATTGAACAAATTCACCAACGGTAATGTGAACAAGTTCATTCGGATGATTTTGAGCGGAAGCCCTTTCTGCAACAGCGATAAATACTCCCTCTGCTTTTCATTTGCCAACTTTGGCAATATGGCTGAGAGTGCCATTGAGGCACAAATCAGCAGTCAAATCCCAGAGGGTATGAATCTGGATGAAATGGCAGAAAGTGAGGAAATGCAGAAACCCAAGCGAGCTGATATCAGGAGACATTATGTATTTGACCTGTATCGCTTCTACCATAATTATCCTTATAAGCATCAATTCGAGAATCCATTCAACTTGCTCAAAAAGGAGCCTGTCACTCCATTCAGCCATCCGCTATTGCAGAAATTGCTTTCCGGTACACTTGATGAAATGGAGCAATACGCAGATTTTCTAATGCGCAAGGAGTTTTATCCTGCAGCTCTCAACATTTTCCAAACTTTGGCCACCAATGAGTTTGACGCATCACTAGCAAGTGTGTGGCAAAAGATAGGATTCTGTCACCAAAAGCTTCAACACGCAGAAGAGACCATCCATGCCTATAGGGTGGCAAATAGCCTCAAGCCAAATTCCAAATGGACACTCCGTCATCTTGCCACACTCTGTTCCTCAACAGGACACGTGGAAGAATCCGTTTCGTATTACCAGCAACTTCTGGCCATTCAACCAGAGAACTTGAAATTTCTTGTTGGAACAGCACAATCACTCATGCAATGCAAGCGCTATGATGAGGCCTTGCCCTTGCTGCATAAGGCAAACTATCTGGATGAGCAATCTCAGCAAGTGAAAGAGATGTTAGCTTGGTGCCTCATTATAAACGGACAAGATGCAGATGCCTCCAAATTCATTTTAGACTTGCTGCAAGCAAATCCCATGAATGAGGAAGCAAATCTCTTGCTCGGCATTGTCATGATGATGGATGGGAAAATCAAAGAAGCCTATACTCAAATACTTCCATATCGAAGCGAAGAGAATTATACAAATCTTCGCAAGAAACTTGATACATTGTGCCGTCATCGCCATTTGGATTCCACGACAGCAACGCTTCTGATGGATGCGTTAATGCTACAAATCAACTAACAGAACTTCCACATGCAAAACAGCACTCTCTACTTACAGCGCCTCCGACAACTTCTACAACTAGAATACGATACAGAGAAAGAAGATTTTCGAATCCAGTCGGAAAAGATGGGCATCAAGAGAAAGATACATCGCGGAATCTGTTGGTATCCAGTAGAAGCAGGGCGCAGCTATTACAATTCTTTGAATCAATTCGTCGTTGAAATCGTCAAAAAGGATTCAGATGAGTCGGATGAAGATATTGAACACCTGTTCGAATATGGAAGGCCCATACAATTCTTTTCTTTCACATCCAAGCCCATCAACGATGACTCGAAAGGAAAGAATGATATTCACTATTTTCCCTTTTCATCGACGGTTTCCTATGTTGATGGAGAACGCATGGTCGTGACTCTCCCCTCTTCACAGGAACTCATCGACCTTGAAAACGCGCCCCTATTAGGAGTACAACTATACTTTGATGAAACGTCCTACAAAACGATGTTCCGTGCACTCGATGATGCCATCAACGCTAAAGACAATCGTTTGGCAGAGCTGAAAGACATCTTTGCAGGACAGCTAAAACCGAGAAAATACACATTCACTCCCATGCAGTTCCCTTGGCTTAACAAGACACAGGAGCAAGCGGTGAATGAAGTGTTGTGGGCAAAGGACGTAGAGGTAGTTCATGGCCCTCCAGGAACCGGAAAGACCACTACTCTTGTAGAAGCCATCTATGAGACACTGCACAGAGAGACGCAAGTACTAGTATGCGCCCAAAGCAATATGGCAGTCGATTGGATAAGCGAGAAACTTGTTGATCATGGGGTACCAGTGTTGCGCATCGGCAATCCATCACGCGTAAATGACAAGATGCTCTCATTTACTTATGAACGAAAATTTGAAAGTCACCCTGACTACCCCGAACTGTGGAGCATCCGTAAAACAATCCGGCAAATCAAGGAGAACCGCAAGCGAGGAGACAATGTGCATCAAAAGATTGCTCGTTTGCGCGAGCGTGCCACCGAGATAGAAATGGCTATCAATGCACAGCTTTTTGACGAAGCTCGTGTGGTGGCGTGCACACTTGTTGGCTCCGCAAACAAATTGTTAGTGCGCCACAAGTTCTCAACTTTATTCATCGATGAAGCTGCCCAAGCGCTTGAACCAGCCTGTTGGATTGCCATACGAAGAGCATCACGCGTTGTGCTTGCAGGCGACCATCAGCAATTGCCGCCTACCATCAAATGCTATGAAGCGCTGAAACAAGGGCTTGGCAAGACACTGATGGAACGCATCGTGGAGAACCAGCCAGAAGCGGTTACACTGCTCAAAATACAATACCGCATGAATGACGCTATCATGAAATTCTCCTCAGATTGGTTCTATCATGGTGAGGTGGAATCACACGAGAGTGTAAGACACCGTTCCATCCTTGACTGGGATCATCCTATCCAATGGGTGGACGGCAACGAGATTCAGAAAGAAGTGAATGCTGCACTGGAACAACAAGGAGCGACAGAAGATAAGCTGGACATTGATTTTGCAGAACAATTCATTGGAGAGAATCATGGACGCATTAACAAGGCAGAGGCAGAATTGGTGCTCACCACCTTGCGCAACTATATAGACAAGATTGGACGAGAGCGTTTCCTGTCCGAACGGCTAGATGTAGGCATTATTTCCCCCTATAAAGTACAGACGCAATATCTTCGCCAGCAAATTCGCAAAAGAGAAGAGTTTCGTCCCTTCCGTCAGGTGATTAGTGTCAACACCGTTGATGGTTTCCAGGGGCAAGAACGCGATTTGATTTTCATCAGCCTTGTACGCAGCAACGACAATGGACAAATAGGATTTCTCTCTGATTTGCGTCGAATGAATGTCGCGATGACGCGTGCCCGCATGAAGCTCATCATCTTTGGCGACAAGCACACGCTATGTCATCATCCCTTCTATCGGCAACTCATCAAATACGTGGAAGAACTTGAATAACCCCCTCAATAGCCTGCAAGATACAAGCAAGACAGGAAAAGAGGGATTCTCGATACATGAACAATAAAAATGGCAAATAGAAAAGAAAGCGGAACCGCGTCTGAGAAGTGACAGAGTTCCGCTTTCTTTATCCCTATTCTGTGAGTGGCTTTATCCTTGCTTATGGTTGATGCAGATTCCCTGCAAGTACCATTCGTAGAGACGATGAATACCCTCTTCGATTTCGATGGTGTGATGCCAGCCAAGCCTATGCAGCTTAGAAACATCCGTCAGTTTCTTCAACGTGCCATCGGGTTTTGTGGAATCCCAACGGAGTTCACCCTTGAAACCAATCTCTTTCATGATACGTTCTGCAACTTCCTTGATAGAGATTTCCTTGCCGGTTCCCACATTAATGTGGCAATTGCGAATTTCCTTGATGCCATCGCGGTTGACGGTAAAGTCGCTTTTCTCCACCACATCCTTGAAATCAACATTGAGAAGGCAATGCACAGATGCGTCAGCCATCTCTTCACTCCAGAGGAATTCGCGCATAGGTGCACCTGTGCCCCACAGCGTGACGGCTTCTGGCGTGATTCCATAATGACGCAGAACCTGCAGAATGGTAATCTCGTCGCTCATAGCAGTTGCCATGATGGTTTGTGTCGCTTTTGATGCAGCTTCTTCTTGAGCACCTTGCCCGTCCACCATTTTGGGCACCTTCATGGACACAGGCCGCAACCCCAAGTCTTTACGGACAGCGGCCCAATCGCCTTCATTCAAGCACTTCGCCAAATGAATCTTGCGAATCATAGCAGGGAGCACATGAGAGTTTTCAAGATGGAAATTGTCGTTAGGACCATAAAGGTTCGTTGGCATTACAGCAATATAGTTGGTGCCATATTGCAAATTGAACGACTCACACATCTTCAAGCCTGCAATCTTGGCGATTGCGTATGGCTCATTAGTATATTCGAGCGGAGAAGTGAGCAAACAATCTTCAGGCATGGGTTGTGGAGCTTCCCCAGGGTAAATGCAGGTGGAGCCCAAAAACAGCAGCTTCTTGACGCCATGCTTCCATGCTTCACCGATTACATTCTGCTGAATCTGCAAATTCTGATAGATAAAGTCGGCACGATACTGCAAGTTGGCCATAATGCCTCCAACATGAGCAGCAGCCAACACAACAGCATCGGGCTGCTCTGTATCGAAAAAGGCCTTTACAGCAAGAGGATCCAGCAAATCCAACTCTGCATGAGACTTCCCTACGAGGTTTTCGTAACCACGTGCTTTGAGATTGTTCCAAATGGCAGATCCCACCAACCCGTGATGACCCGCCACGAAAATTTTTGAGTTCTTGTCTAAAGCCATGTTCTATTACTTTACCAATCCTTTCTCCAAATACTCTGCCAGATTTGTTCTCATCACAGATGCCACATGGTCTGCAGCAACTTTCTCCATATCATGCTTCACCATGATAGCCACCAATTGTTCGAACGAAGTCTTCTGTGGGTTCCATCCAAGTGTCTCCTTTGCTTTAGTTGGATCACCCCACAAATTCACCACATCTGTAGGACGGTAGAAGTCTGCGCTAACCTCAACAAGAGTCTTGCCCACCAGGTTTTCTGGACCTGAAACACAAATACCCTTCTCGTCCATACCTTCTCCCTCGAATTTCAGTTCAATGCCTGCTGCCTTGAATGCATAGTAAGCAAATTCGCGTACAGAATGCTGTACACCTGTAGCAATCACAAAGTCCTCAGGCTTCTCCTGCTGAAGAATCAGCCACATGCACTCTACATAGTCCTTTGCATATCCCCAGTCACGAAGTGAAGACAGGTTGCCAAGATAGAGTTTGTCCTGCTTGCCTTGTGCAATACGTGCTGCAGCGAGAGTAATCTTGCGTGTCACGAATGTCTCACCACGACGTTCCGATTCATGATTAAACAAAATGCCTGAGCAACAATACATATTGTATGCCTCACGGTATTCTTTCACAATCCAGAAGCCATAAAGCTTAGCCACAGCATAAGGAGAATATGGATGGAAAGGCGTGTTTTCGTTCTGCGGTACTTCTTCTACTTTGCCATACAATTCAGAGGTCGATGCCTGATAAATGCGGCATGTATCAGTCAATCCGCAAAGGCGAACAGCTTCCAATACACGGAGGACACCCACAGCATCAACATCTGCTGTAAATTCAGGAGAGTCGAAGCTCACCTGCACATGTGACTGAGCAGCAAGGTTGTATATCTCTGTTGGTCGAACCTTGCTCACCACTTGCAGCATAGACATGGAGTCGCCCAAATCGGCATAATGCAAATGGAAGTTGGGCATACCTTCCAAATGAGCGATACGTTCACGATAATCTACAGAGGAACGGCGTATTGTTCCATGTACTTCGTATCCTTTCGCTAAAAGGAACTCCGACAGATAGGAACCGTCTTGTCCTGTAATACCAGTTATAAGAGCAACTTTTCTTTCCATAATTCAAATATGTTATTAGTTAAATTAATTTTTCCTAAATATTCACTTCATCGAGAGTCACCAGCTTGTTTACGATAGCATAAATAGTAATGCCAGCAGGTGAGTGAATATTCAACTTTCGTGCAATATTGCGACGATGCGTTGTCACCGTATTGATAGAGATGCACAGATGATCTGCAATCTCCTTATTTGATAACCCTTTCGCCACGCAGACAACGATTTCATTCTCGCGCTCCGACAGTTGTTCGTCATTGTTGAAATCCGTTACGGGTTGTGTCTCTTGAACCTTAGGCTGACGCGATTTGTTTTGATGCTCTAATCGACGTACTGCAGGCACAAAGATGTTGTCCTCTACCAGACAATGAATGCTGAGGTCTTCTTCCGCTTGATAAATAGAGATAATGACAGAATTCAGTTTCTCATTGATTTCTGTTTGCGGATAGTACTGCATAAACAGATTCTTCAATTCTTTCAGCTTGCTTTCTATAGCCTCATGATGGCGTGAAAGCAGATGAGCGTTCTCCATTGATACAAACTCGCCATCCACCAGTTTTTGCACATAGGGATATACTGTCGATTCTTCATACTCCATGTGCTTGCGGACTTCTTCCACATACTCATCAAAGAACTTCAACATCAGGAAAGCTATCTCATTCTGCACAGAGCAATCAATGGCATTTAAAAGATGGAATCGGATGTTGGGGAACAGGAAATTAATGAAGTACGTATGCGTACGCTTCAAATACCCCAGCACCGATGTTACGCTGATGCGTTCCACTCGCTGAGGGTGGTTTTCTGCCCCATCCTTTACGTAATTGATAACAGCAAGGAAGGTTGCAGCATCCACTCCACACTGACCACACACTTCCGTAATGGTCTTTTCTCCAAATCCTAATGACATGCCAAAGCGACTCATCACCTGCAGCAGGCGGTAGTCATTGGCAATCACATAGCTCAATTTGTCAGTCGGTTTATATTGACCAGCCATATCAATTCTCCTTATTGATATCATAATCCTGTCTGTTTTATGTGTCAACACCAACAGAATTACGTAACTTACCTCATAAAATGCGCACAAAGATAAGCGAAAAAAACGAAACAAACAGCCATAAAAGTGACTTTTGTGATTCAAAATGTGATTATTAATAAGAAATGAGTATTGCTTTGTGTCATAAAAGCCCGTAACTTTGCACACGAAAACAAAAGCATAAATATGTTTTTGTGCTCAATAAAAGAAATGAAAGATGAAATTATCAGAATTGAAAACAGGTGAGACGGGAGTCATTGTTCGTGTGATGGGACATGGAGGCTTCCGTAAGCGTATCGTGGAAATGGGGTTCATTAAAGGGAAAAGCGTGGAAGTGGTACTTAACGCCCCATTGCATGACCCTGTTAAATATAAAATCATGGATTATGAAGTCAGCCTTCGCCGTGCCGAGGCGGAGCTGGTAGAAGTAGTCAGCGAGCAGGAAGCCAAACAGTGGGCAGAGCAGCACCCTGAGCAGCGAGGCATTCCCGCCAGCAATTGCGAAGACATCGTGCAGCACGTGGCCCGCGTGAAAGAGCACGAGCTCAACGTCGTATTTGTGGGTAATCCCAACTGCGGCAAGACATCCCTGTTTAATATTGCCAGCGGAGCGCATGAACGTGTAGGCAACTATTCCGGTGTCACCGTTGACGCCAAAGTGGGCCATTTCAATTTCGAAGGCTATCATTTCAATCTCGTAGACCTCCCTGGAACTTATTCACTTTCAGCCTATACGCCTGAGGAGCTTTATGTGCGCAAATATATCATCGAGCGCCACCCCGACATCATCATCAATGTCATTGACGCAAGCAATCTGGAGCGCAACCTATACCTCACCACTCAGCTCATCGACATGGACGTGCCCATGATTATAGCCCTCAATATGTATGACGAGCTGCGCAATAGCGGCAATCTGCTGGACATTCAGCAATTGGGCACATTGCTTGGTGCACCTATCATCCCAACAGTTGGAAAGACGGGTGAAGGCGTAAAGGAACTTTTTCATCAGATTATTCAAATCGCAGAAGGTAAACAGAAGACAGCCAGGCACATACATGTAAATCATGGAGTATTGCTCGAAGACAAAATCTCACGCGTTGAGGCTCTTGTACGCAAGAATCCAGAACCACATCACAACTATTCGGCACGCTTTCTCTCCATCAAACTGCTGGAAAATGACAAACAGGTGGAAGGCATTGTCCGCAAGCTCGAAAATGCCAATGAAATCTTTGCCGAGCGTGACATCTGCCAAAAAGATGTGCTCAACGAGATTGGCGAAGACAGCGAGTCCGCTATCACAGACGCCAAGTATGGCTATGTGCAGGGAGCCATGAAAGAAACCTTCCAGAAGATGCATCGCTACAAGCGACTTATGACAAAGCGCATCGATGCCGTTGTCACCCACCAGGTATGGGGGTACCCCATCTTCCTTTTGCTCATGTACCTCATGTTTTTCTGCACGTTCAATATCGGGCAATATCCGATGGATTGGATAGATATGGGTGTAGAATGGCTTGGAGGAATGATAGGCGAATGGATGCCCGAAGGTCCTTTGAAAGACCTTGTTGTTGATGGAGTCATCAGCGGTGTAGGAGGCGTCATCGTGTTCCTGCCCAACATCATGATTCTGTACGCATTCATATCTTGGATGGAAGACTCTGGCTACATGGCCCGCGCAGCATTCATCATGGATAAAATCATGCACAGGATGGGCTTGCACGGAAAATCCTTCATCCCGATGATTATGGGATTTGGCTGCAACATTCCAGCCATCATGGCCACACGCACCATCGAAGACCGCAAGTCAAGACTCATTACGATGCTCATCATTCCGCTCATGTCCTGCTCTGCCCGACTGCCCGTCTATATCATCATCATCACCGCCTTCTTCCCCAAGAATGCCGCCATGATTCTCTTCAGCATGTATCTCATTGGCATCATGTTCAGCATCCTTATGGCCAAGCTCTTCAGCCGCTTTGTGGTGAAAGGCGAAAGCAGCCCCTTTGTGATGGAACTGCCACCATACCGCATGCCATCTATGAAGAGTGTAAGCCGCCACACATGGGAAAAGGGAAAGCAATACCTGAAAAAGATGGGAACCACCATCTTGGTGGCCAGCATCGCGGTTTGGGCTCTCAGTTATTTCCCTCACCATGCAGAAGCCACAGAAGAGCAGCAGATGGAACTCAGCTATATAGGCCAAATTGGCAAGTTTGTGGAGCCTGTCATCAAACCATGCGGAATGCAGTGGAAAGAAGGCGTCGCGTTGATTACTGGAGTTGGAGCCAAAGAAATTGTAGCCAGCACAATGGCTGTGCTCTATCACGGCGACATCACCGCCAGCGGCATGACACCATTGGTAGCCTTTGCTTTTATGGTTTTTGTGTTGCTCTACTTCCCGTGCATCCCCACCTGCATCGGCATCAAGAATGAATCGGGTCAATGGAAATGGGCTGGATTCACCGCCCTCTACACCACGTTGATGGCATGGATTTGCTCGATGCTGGTTTATCAAATAGGCAGCCTGTTTTTGTAATATACAACTCCTGATAATTTATGAACATTCAATACATTGCAGTATTCTTCATCTTGATATGCGTCGTGGGCATCATAGCACGTCATGCATATCGGCAAGCTACAGGAAAGAACCGGGGATGCAACTGTGGTTCCTGTCCGCGTGATGGCGGCGAATGCCATTGCCACGATACTCAAAAATAAGTATATACCCTCTTTCGCAGAATCCAATAGGATTTAAGTCCTTTAAGCATGCACCCAGTGCATGTGTTTTCACGCACCCTGCACGAAATAAATAATGCGCCCTGCTCCATTTATCTCGTGCAGGGTGCTGTACATTGATGTTTATTCCCCTGATGACACGCAGCTAGCACAATGTGTATTTCGGAAAGGCGCTAAAAACAGAAAAAGGTCACAAAATGCGGCAAGAAACGGCTTTTATATATAAATATGGTGCACGTGTCGGCAAAAAGTGTTACATTTGCACACGAATAGTTGTTTTATAAGAAAGGGACTGTTGGATGAATGTAGCGATTATAAAATATAACGCAGGTAATATCGGTTCGGTGGAGAATGCAGTGAAGCGGTTGGGCATCGAACCTATAGTGACGGATAACGTGGAGTTGATTCAGTCGGCCGACCGTGTAATCTTTCCCGGACAAGGCGAGGCTCGCAGCACGATGAATTACCTGAAGGCACATCGCCTAGATGAGGTCATCGTAAACTTGAAGCAGCCCGTGCTGGGCATCTGCATCGGCATGCAGCTGTTGTGCCGTCATAGCGAAGAGCAGGACACTGATTGCCTTGGTGTATTTGATGTGGATGTGAAGCGGTTCATTCCGCAATGCCACGAGGAGAAAGTGCCTCAAATGGGCTGGAACACCATCGAAGACGTGAAATCAGGCTTGTTCTCAGGGTTTGAGCGCCCCGAGTTTGTCTATTTCATCCACAGCTTTTATGTTCCGACGTATGACTGGACAATTGCCACAACAAACTACATACAGCCCTACTCTTCCGCCCTGCACAAGGACAATTTCTATGCCACACAATTCCATCCGGAGAAGAGCGGACGTGTTGGCGAAAGGATTTTGAAGAACTTTATTGAGATAAAATGATAGATATAATTCCTGCCATTGACATTATCGATGGCAAATGCGTACGTCTGACACAAGGCGACTATGGTACCAAGAAGGTATACAACGAAGACCCTGTTGAGGTGGCTAAAATGTTCGAAGCCCATGGAATCAGACGCTTGCACACAGTAGATTTGGATGGCGCCCGTTCTGCGCACATCGTAAACTACAAGACCATTGAGCGCATAGCCGACCACACAAGCCTTGTGATTGACTTCGGAGGCGGCATCAAGTCAGACGAAGACATCGACATCGCCTTTGCCAGCGGCGCCACAATGGTGACCATTGGCAGCGTGGCGGTGAAGAACCCCACCCTGTTCGAAACTTGGCTTGAGAAGTACAACGACAACAAGATTATTTTGGGCGCTGACGTAAAGAATGGACGCATCAGCATCAACGGCTGGAAAGAAGAAGGCGAAGATGAACTGCTGCCGTTCCTGCAGAAGTATGTGGCTAAAGGCGTGGACAATGTGCTGTGCACAGACATCAGCAAAGATGGCATGCTCGAAGGACCAGCCATTCAGCTGTACGAGGACGTGCTGAAAGAATTTCCCAACCTCTATCTCATCGCCAGCGGAGGCGTGAGCTGCATTGAGGATATAGACAAGCTCAACACAGCAGGCATTCCTGCCGTAGTATTTGGCAAAGCGATATATGAGGGAAAGATAAAGATGGAGGAATTGGAGAAGTATGTTGGCTAAAAGAATCATACCCTGCCTTGACATCAAGGATGGACAGACGGTGAAAGGAACAAACTTCGTGAATCTGCGTCAAGCAGGCGATCCTATTGAATTAGGAAAGCTATACAGCGAACAAGGCGCCGACGAATTGGTGTATCTTGACATCACAGCATCGCACGAGGGACGGAAGACATTCACCGAGCTGGTAAAAAGAATTGCGCAGGAAATTAATATCCCCTTCACGGTGGGAGGTGGCATCAACGAGCTTTCCGATGTGGACAGACTTCTGAATGCCGGAGCCGACAAGGTGAGCATCAATTCCGCAGCATTACGCCGCCCGGAGCTGATTGACGAGATAGCCAAGAACTTTGGCAGTCAAGTATGCGTGGTAGCTATCGACGCGAAATGCGAAGACGATACCATCCATGAGAATGGAGACCCGCAGATTGACGGCAACTGGGTTTGCTACGTGAATGGAGGACGTGTGCCCACACAATACAAACTCTTTGACTGGGCAAAAGAAGTGAATGAAAGAGGAGCAGGTGAGATTCTGTTCACATCCATGAACCATGACGGAGTAAAACGCGGCTTTGCCGATGTGGCGCTTCGCCGTCTCGCCGACTCGCTGACCATTCCCGTGATTGCTTCGGGGGGTGCGGGTGCCAAAGAGCACTTCCGCGACACATTCCTCAACGGGCACAGCGATGCAGCTTTGGCGGCCAGCGTGTTCCACTTCGGAGAGATACCCATTCCAGAACTCAAGCAGTATCTGAGAGCAGAGGGAGTAAATGTGAGAATCTAACAAATCAAGAAGAGAGCCGGTGAGGCTCATATAAAGAACAAACAACAAAGAAACATAAGATGGAAATCGATTTCAAGAAAATGGATGGTCTTGTTCCCGCTATCGTGCAGGATGCCAAGACAATGAAGGTGCTGATGCTCGGATTCATGAACGAGGAAGCATACAAAAAGACAGTTGAAACAGGCAAAGTAACATTCTATAGCCGCACACGCCAGACACTTTGGACAAAAGGCGAGACAAGCGGCAACTTCCTCAACGTAGTAGAGATTCTGAACGACTGCGATCAGGACACGCTGCTCATCAAGGCCAATCCTGTAGGTCCCGTGTGCCACACTGGCGCCGACACATGCTGGAACGAGAAGAACGACAACCCCATCATGTTCCTCGTGGAGCTGCAGCGATTCATCGAGAAACGCCACCAGGAGATGCCCGAAGGAAGCTACACCACTTCCCTCTTCAAGGATGGCTGCCACCGCATGGCACAGAAAGTGGGCGAAGAAGCTCTGGAAGCAGTCATCGAGGCTGTAGCCAACAACAATGAGCGACTCGTATATGAAGCATCCGATATGCTCTACCACCTCATCGTGCTGCTCACCTCAAAGGGTCTGACCATCGAAGACCTTGCAGCAGAATTGGCTGAGCGCCACGACCCCAATTGGCATAAACATTAATGTCATGTGCCATTAGACAATTTACAGGGTAATAATTCTTCATATTGTAAATATCAAGGTGAATCTGATTGATTATAAAGACGTCAATGTCTATCAAGAGTCTCAGCTCGTGCTGCAGAACGTCAACGTGCAGATAGGTGAAGGAGAATTCGTCTATCTCACAGGCAAGGTAGGTACAGGCAAAAGCTCGTTTCTGAAGACGCTCTATGGCGAGCTCCCCGTGCAGGAAGGAGAAGCGCAAGTGATGGGCTACGACATGACATCGTTAAGACGCCGCCACCTGCCCGACCTGCGCAAGAAGTTAGGCATCATCTTTCAGGACTTTCAGCTGCTGACTGACCGCACCGTGGACGCAAACCTGCGTTTCGTGCTGAAAGCCACAGGATGGAAGAACAAGGTAGAAATCAACCAGCGCATCAGCGACGTGCTGGAACTGGTGGGTATGGCCACGAAAGGCTACAAGATGCCTTCTGAGCTCTCAGGCGGTGAACAACAGCGCATCGTCATTGCACGCGCCATCTTGAACCGTCCCCAGCTCATCCTTGCTGATGAGCCGACAGGAAACCTCGATGCAGAGACAAGCCGCCAGATTGTGGAACTCCTGCGGCAAATCTGCAAAGCAGGAAGCACCGTCTTGATGATTACCCACAATCTGAACTTGATTGAAGAGTTCCCCGGACGCCAGTTGCTCTGTGAAAATCACCAGCTGACAGACGTGACGCTCAAAGAGCCCGAGGGAGCAGATACAACAGAAGAAATTGATTAAACATATACATATTATATATTATGAAAGTACTTAAGTTTGGCGGAACATCCGTAGGCACTCCTCAGCGAATGAAGGATGTCGTAAAACTCATTACCGACGGTGAACAGAAAATAGTCGTGCTCTCAGCGATGTCGGGCACAACCAATTCACTCGTGGAAATCTCCGATTATCTCTACAAGAAGAATCCCGAGGGCGCAAACGAAACCATCAACACCCTCGAACGCAAATACAAGAAGCATGTAGATGAGCTCTACACCACCGATGCGATGAAGCAGCAGACAAATGCATTCCTCAAAGAGGAGTTTGATTATCTGCGCTCCTTCACCAAAGGCATCTTCACAATGTTTGAAGAGAAAATCATTGTGGCGCAAGGTGAAATCATCTCCACCAACATGGTGACAAACTATTTGGTGGAACAAGGCTACAACGCCACATTGATTCCAGCATTGGAGTTCATGCGCACCGACAAGAATGCAGAGCCTGACCTTGAGTACATCCGCGAGAAAATCAAGGTGCAGCTCGATGAGAACCCAGGCAAGGAAATCTACATCACACAGGGTTTCATCTGCCGCAATGCCTATGGCGAGGTGGACAATCTCCAGCGTGGTGGCTCCGACTACACAGCGTCACTCATCGGTGCGGCAGTTGGTGCATCAGAGATTCAAATCTGGACAGACATCGACGGCATGCACAACAACGACCCACGCTTTGTGGAGCACACCTCTCCCGTCAATCATCTGCACTTCGAGGAGGCAGCAGAGCTGGCTTATTTCGGTGCAAAGATTCTGCACCCCACCTGTGTGCAGCCAGCCAAGTATGCAGGCATTCCTGTCAAGCTGCTGAACACGATGGACCCCACCGCTCCTGGCACCGTCATCAGCAACGAGACAGAGCGCGGAAAGATTAAGGCAGTAGCTGCAAAGGACAACATCACAGCCATCAAGATTACCTCTTCACGCATGCTGCTGGCTTACGGATTCCTCCGCAAGGTGTTTGAGATTTTTGAGTCCTACAAGACTTCTATCGATATGATTGCCACATCAGAAGTAGGTGTTAGCGTATCTATCGACAACATTACTCATCTCGACGCCATCGTGAACGAGCTCAAGAAGTTCGGACACGTGCACGTTGACAAAGACATGTGCATCATCTGCGTGGTGGGTGACCTCGAAGCAGAAAACGTAGGTTTTGAGAGCAAGGCAACCGAGGCCCTGAAGGAAATTCCTATCCGCATGATTTCCTACGGAGGCTCAAATCACAACATCTCTTTCCTCATCTCTGCCGAGGACAAGAAGAAGGCCCTTCAGTCTCTCTCTGACCATCTGTTCAACTAAAGAGAATACATCAAAGTTAAAGTCATTGCGAAACACAGCGCAATGACTTTAACTTCTATCATACAGAACGAAGCGATAACCACCACCAAAACAAAAAAATGGCTATACAACTCAATGTAGAAAGATTTGCGAATCTCCGCACCCCCTTCTACTATTATGATACAAACATCCTGCGTCAGACACTCGACGCCATCAACACAGAAACAAAGAAACACGACAACTATTTCGTACACTACGCTGTCAAAGCAAATGCCAACCTTAAAGTGCTCAAGGTCATCAACGAGGCAGGTCTTGGCATCGACTGCGTATCAGGTGGCGAGATAGAACAGGTACTCAAGGCCGGATTCCCTGCCGACAAGATTGTTTTTGCCGGAGTGGGCAAAAGCGATTGGGAAATAGAGCTCGGACTTGACAAAGGCATCTTCTGCTTCAATGTAGAGAGCATCCCCGAGCTGGAGGTCATCAACGAAATTGCTGCCAGCAAGGGGAAAGTGGCCACCGTATGCTTCCGCATCAACCCCAACGTGGGAGCACACACACACGCCAACATCACCACAGGCCTGGCTGAAAACAAGTTTGGCATCGACATGCAAGACATGGAAAAAGTCATCCGCCTGGCTCAAGGCATGAAGAACGTGCAGTTCAAGGGACTCCACTTCCACATCGGTTCACAGATTTTGGAGATGGATGACTTCATCGCCCTTGCCAACCGCATCAACGAACTGCAAGACAAGCTCGAAGCTGCAGGCGTCCACATCGAAATTATCAATGTAGGCGGAGGTCTTGGCGTGGATTACGATAATCCGCAAGGCAACCCCATCCCCAACTTCAAGGACTACTTTGCGGTCTATGACAAATATCTGAAATTGCGCCCAGGACAAACCGTGCACTTCGAATTGGGCCGCGCCGTTGTAGCCCAGTGTGGCGCCCTCATCACCAAGGTCAACTATGTGAAAGAGAACGCCATCAAGAAGTTCGCCATAGTCGATGCAGGCTTCACCGACCTCATTCGTCCAGCCCTTTATGATGCCCATCACCGCATCATCAATCTCAGCAGCAGCGAAGCTGAAGAAACCTACGATGTGGTAGGACCCATCTGCGAGTCAAGCGACACCTTCGACAAAGGCATACGCTTGCCCAAGACCCATCGTGGCGACCTCATCGCCCTTCTCTCTGCAGGTGCATACGGCGAAATCATGGCATCCAGCTACAACTGCCGCCGTTTGCCCGAAGGGTACACAAGCGACGAACTTCTGTAAAGAAGCGAAAAAACATATCAACTCTGTAAGGAAACATCTCCGTTTCCTTACAGAGTTTTCTAAAACCTTCCAGAAAAACATCGAAAAACCATGAAACCGCTACGGATATACAAAGCGTCTGCAGGTTCCGGCAAGACGTTCACGCTGGCAGTCGAGTACATCGCATTGTTAGCCATCAATCCGTTGGAATACCAAAACATACTGGCTGTCACCTTCACCAACAAGGCCACAGCTGAGATGAAGCAGCGCATCCTCAGCACTCTGTATGCCATTGCCAACAATCTGCCCAGCGGCGGAAGCTACGTGGAAAGCATTCTGGCCAACCTGAAGGAGCGGCAGCACACACCCCCCTATACCGAAGAGCCCTACCGCACCCTGCTGGCAGGCATGAACCGCGAAATGCTGCAGGCACGCGCCAAAGAAGCGCTGGAAAACATCATTCACGACTACAGCCGTTTCCACATCGAGACGATAGACTCCTTCTTCCAGGGCATCGTGCGCGAGATAGCCAACGAGCTCGAGCTCTCCGTGAAGATGAAAGTGGAGCTCGACGACTCCGAAGTGCTGAGCGACGCCGTTGACCACATCATCACGAACCTGAAAGAAGGGTCAAGCGAGTTCCGCACCATCATTGAATTCATCGAGGAAAAGATACGCGAGAACCGCTCCTGGCAAGTGGAAGACACCGTGAAGGAATTCGGACGCAACATCTTCAAGGAGAACTACCTCATTCACGGTGAAGATGTCAGGAAGAAAATTACAGATTCAAAGGTCATCTTCCAGTACCGTACCCTCATCAGCTCCCTTGCGACACAGAAGAAAGATGCAGTCATCGCGCAAGGGAAAGCCCTCAGAGACCAAATAGCAGACAGCGGCATCACAGACAAAGACATCACAAAGACCATCCTCACGTTCCTCGATAAAGTATGTGACTACAAGATAACAGAACCCTCCAATCAGAGCCGGGGCACATTCTCCGACTCCGTGGAGGAATACACCGAGAACGTTGACAAATGGTTCAAGAAAACCTCCAAGAGCCGCGACACCTATGAGCCCGTAGTGAACAACCAGCTCATGCCTATGCTGCGCCAGCTCTTCACCCTCCACGACGACTATGTTGCCCACCTCCACAACGTCACAGCCATCG
>AUXO013207322.1_pt1 | contig 19328 bp, 28 predicted proteins | sample 768731 | NCBI WGS metagenome assembly AUXO01 (sample SAMN02715735, study PRJNA202380) | gut metagenome | biome: sheep rumen | host: Ovis aries | place: New Zealand: Palmerston North
CTGAGGACCGACTCCTCTGCCGCGTTGCGATCAGCCTCGGACTGCGCGTCAAAGATGATCGCGCTGCCACTGACGGGCATGCCACCATCTTTCTTCTTGGTGTTGAACCCCTCGTATGGCATGTAGATGTTGGCATTGCCGCCAGCACCCATCTCGAACGCGATGTCCATGCCTTCGGCATGGCCGCTCCTGAGGCAGAACTGCCGATTGTTGAGCTCCTTCGCTATCTCGGTGGCCATGTCAAGGACTTCCTGTGGGGCGTTCCTGGAGCCAATGCCAGCATAGTAGCCAGGCATCAGAAGCGTTCCCTCGAGGTTGGCGCTCTTTATGTCCCTCAGGATGTCACAGGTGGTTCCGACTATCGTCTTCTCGCCGTGGGCGTTCGTGCTCACATGCCCACGCTTGTAGTTGTTTCCCTTGTACATGCCAACGACCTTGGTATTGTACTCGGAAGACGTGGACGTTCGTTTGTCGGCGATCGCAGCGATAAGGCTGTCCATGGCATTCTGGGTGTTGAAGAGGGTATCAAGGTGGATGTTCTTCTCGCTGTCCTTGTTCCTCACGATGCGATTCATGACACTGAAGGCCTTGACGCTCATCGGGCCATAGACGCCCCTGACCCAACGGCTGCCACCGCTGACACCCCAGTCGGCACTGCCGGCAACATCCTTCTTGTACTTGCTGTAATGCTGCTTGTACTCGACGCCACCGACGATTCCGACGTCATAGTCGTCGTGATGCTGGTACCGTCCGAACATCCTGTTAAAGCTGTAGTTGCCATAGACGTCAATGAACGGAGTAGCAAGGTCGACGAACCTGACGCTGCCATACCTATTGCTGTCGTCCCCGCGACTCCTGGCATTCCTGATGGTGTTGATTGCCTTGCGATTGGAGTCAACCTTGATTCCCATATTGGAGAGCCAGACAAGGTTGGCCTCATTGGCAATCGCGGCATTCCTGTTGTAGGAGTCGATGAACGCCGTCAGAAACTCGGTGACATTGTTGTACCTCATGACAGTGACGTCATTGCCATTGGCGTCCTTCTTTGTCACGACGTCATCGATGAAGCCGATCTCGTTGATTACGTTTGACCTGACCCTCTCCATGAGGTTCATCTGCTTGCCATTGGCCTTGATCTCGACAGCCATCCGAGACGAGTATGCGTACTTGACCGTCTTCTGCAGAAGGTCAGTCATGGCTTCCTCATCGTCGGGTTTGTACTCGAACTCCGTGTCATTGATCATGAACCTCGTGTCAAGCTTCATCATCTTGCCAACGTCTGCCGTGAAACGAAACGGTGCGCTCTTTCCGGAGACATTGCCAAGGAAGCCATTCATCATGACTTTCAATTCCTGGAAGTTGTTCGGGACCGCACCCAAAACCATTCCATCAATGAGGTCATATAGGGCAGAATCCGCAGCCGTGAAGGCCTCGGGTAGCATGTCGCGTGGAACGACATGACCAATCGTCAGCAATGTCGTCTGGGCGGTTATGTTCCTAAATCCATTGCAGACTGCGGTGATGACATCGGACATGATCCGGTTGCTGTATCTGGAAGACACGTTCTGCCCACGCTCACGTGCGGCCGCCTCGGCCCTTGCATCCGCATAGGCTCGTGCGGCACGGAACACGTCGCCCCATGCGACAGCCTGCTCATCAGAGCCAAAGTATGTCGTCCTGCTGAGCTCTACGACTGCATCCACAATGCGATTGAAGGCATTGGTCTCTGCAGCATCCGCGCCTCTCCTGTTAGAGAACTTGTTGAGGATGATGTCTCGCACATAGTCTCTGGCATTCTTGCCCTCTTCCCATCCGTCACGGATGAACGCGACATGCAGGAAGCTGGTGTCGAGTGACTGCTCCCCATCGACTCCAATCATCTGCTCCATTGGGTCTTTTGCGTTGTTGCGAACTGACGGGTCAAGTGATATCTGCATGTCATCGCCATCGTAGTCTGCCGTATACATGGCAGCCATGGATGGATGGAGATATATGCCACGCCTCTCGGATTCCAGGACCCTCAGCCTGCGTCGCTGCATGTCCTGGCCACGGTTGTCAGGCGGCTTACATGTGAACACCTCTACGTAGTTCTTGTTGATCAGGTCGGCAACCTCTCCGACCAGCATCATCCTCGTGCCCTTGAAGGTCAGAAGGTCCTCTTCCGAAAGGCTTGCCCTGAGAAGGTTGTCGAGCATTGTGGGATCTTGCTCTATCACAGCTTCGATCTCGCTCATGCCGACACCGATCTCACGAAGGTCGAGTGTCGGAAGGGCGACCATCTTGCCATAGATCCTGTATCCTGTTCCCTTCCTGTTGAATCTGGATGCGGCCTGCTCCTTCACCCTGTCGCGCGTATCCGATGGCCTATGGGTTGGAGCGAGGTCTGTCGCGAGTTGCTCCTTGCGCCTGCTTACAAAGTTTACGGCACGCTTGAAGATGCTTGGCTTGACTCTGTTGCTCGACTCCAGGGACTTCCTCTCAAGCTCCCTTCTGACCGTCTTCGCCTTGCTTGCGGCCTCCTCGTACCTCTTCTGTCGCTCTTCGTCCTCACGGTCTGCAGCCTCCCTGTTCAGTTGGGCACGAGAGCTTCCCATCTCCTGAAGCGTCTGGTTCTCTGCCTCGCGCACCTCATTGACGAGTTCGGGAGAATATGTCCTGCTTCTAGTGGACTCATTGGGAAGAGGAGTGTCCTCCATGGAAGCCTGGGTTGCGGCAGCAACCTCAGTCCTGAGTGGCGCACCAGCATCATCAGCGACACGTCTCGGAAGGCTACCAAACACACTGGCAATTCTGAGCATGTCATTCCTTGCATGCTCATCCAAACTTGGACGCTCGTCAGCTCTCGCCGTTGCTGCAGTCTGGGTCTGGACATTTGGACGCTCGACCATACCTCGCGTGGTGTCTGCAGCTTCCTCACCACCATACGATGGCGTTGCAGCCGTCTCGCTTTCACGAACGGTCTCACGCGATACCGGGCGCTCTACCTCACTGACATCAACCTTTGGAATCTGAGGGGAGGCAGTCTCGCGTTCGCGTACCTCATTCTGCCTTATGTCTCCTGAAAGATCTGCACTGACATCTGCATCAGGACGTACAGTGACCTTCTCACGAACGTTAGCCATTTACTGCTCCCTAGATTCAAGATATCTGTTCACTTCATCGAGACTTATCGTCTTCCTGTCAATATCTTCCGGCTCGATGTACTGTGGCAATCCAGTGACCCTTCGGTAATTGCTGTTCCTGATTGCCTGTGGCACAGCAAGGACATTCGGTAGAGACATGACGCCACCAACGCTAAATCCCCCGGAAAGAGCATTTGCAAGGTCAGTATAGTTAGTATAGAAGTTTGCAAACCTGTCCAGTGCGCTAGTGTTCGGATCCTTGTAGACATGATTCATGGAATCACGCATCTCCGTTATAGGCTCACCAGTGTACTCATCGACAAACTTGTAATCGCCATTCTCGTCAGTGACCGGCACAAGAGGACCAGGCAGGAACCCAAGCAGGGGATCGCCTCTTTCCATGAGTGGCTCACCAGTCTCAGGGTCTATTGGCATGCCGTATGCCCTGTCAGCATACATGGTAGCCTCATCAAAGACGTTGCCTGGAATCTCCTCGATGCCCTCGCCGAGATTGCCAAGGAACCATGCCTTGCCAAGCTGCCTCAATGTGGGGTTCATCGGAACATCGCCAGAGAGTGCGGGTATGAGAGATCGTCCGGACACGTTGCCCGCTATGTTCTCAGTCAGCGGTATGAGTGCGTTTCCGGTCATTGCAGCCACCTTGCTGACATCATTGACGGTAGGAGTGAACTCCCCAGTGTCCTTGTCGATCTGTCCGGAGATGTACATATCCGAATCGGTCAATGGGTCATATCCGTTTGCCTCGAGACCACTCATGCTCTTCGACAGCGCCTGCGTGACCGACAGGGGCCATGCGAACTTATCGAACGAGATCGGAAGGGAACCCAAGGTCATGTCTATTGCACCAGGCAATAGGTCACCCCAATTCAATGACATGTCCTCATTGAACAGCTGACCACCATTCTTCATCAGGACAGACGGCTTGTTCAGCATGTTGTAGTCATACGCTACGTTTGTCCCAGCAAAGTCACCAGACTTCTTGTCAGACCTCTTGTCATCACCATATATCTCCAAGAATTGCGGATAAGTGACTCTCGTGCCATCAGACATCACAAGGTCAGGAGTGTAACGAACAGGATAGCTCTGCCACGTGTCCCTCTCTGGATCAAAGTAGTTCTCCCTATAGAAGCTGTTGAGAGAATCGATGTCATCTGGAAGCGTACCAGATGCGTTGTCCAGTGAGACGTACGTTCCAGGGAACGAATCGGTAGACTCTCCCTGGTCGTCATACCATGAGTCATACTCTTCCTTTGGCACATCTATCTCAGAGCCATCGGAATATCTGATCTTGTAGTACGTGAAGTCTGGGCTGATCTCCCAGTCCCTATTCCAATCAATATCATCATATGGCAACCACTCGGGAATGGTTGTCGGATTGCCCTTCTCATTGATCCCAAGCTCATCCAATGGCACGGAGACAGAACTGCCATCAGTCAATGGAATCATGAATGAGGTGTAGTCATCACCGTAATCAATGTCCTCGATGTTCCCATATGCATACTTGGTGTCACCATTGATGTCCTTTACGGCGTTCTCAAGGATCGTGGTAGTTACTGGTGCACCATGGATCTCATTGTTCTTTGGTCTCTCAAGAAATATGTTTGGATTCTCTGCGGCAAGTTTTGAGATGTTGTGGTAATAGGCCGTATCTTTGGTATTGAAGTCCCTACCATCAAGCGTGACTATGTCATCCGTGGTTTCTGGATTGTTGTCCACATCGTACTTTATCCCATAAGAAGGAAGGGAACTGGTCCTTGCATCGGACAGCGCTCCAGCTAGGTCGCTAGGAGTGTCAAGATAACTAGTGACCCCCATGTTGGCCTTTGACATATCGTCTGGCAGGTATGGCTTGAAGCCATGGTTCTGCGCCTCATCGCTTTTGAGGTAAACCATGTATGGGCTATAGTCCCACCAGCTTCGACCACCCATGCCTTGCTCCACATATTCCTGCATGCGGTCGCCACGAACCCGATCAGCTGTCAGGTGGTCGTAATCCATGGTACCGTCGTCTATGGCAGTCAGGTCACCGGTCGTCGTAGTCTCGGTCTTCTTGTAGCGCTCTGGTGTATCAGGGCTCTTGTAATTGCCATTCTCGTCAAACATTGATTCGGAGAACGACCTTAGCGTATCAGGAACCACCGACAGCAAGGAGTTGTCATTGTTGTCATAGTCTGGAACCTGGAGATCGCTGATGCTCGTATCAGACCAGGGATTGGATGTTATGTCAGTGGCTGCCTTGGTAGCTGGGTTCCTTGCAATCACATCGAGGAAATTGCCACGGGAACGAATGGTGTCTACATCATCATCCGACATTCCGTCTGACTTGAACATCTTCTCGTATTTGGCATTCAGTTCATTTTGTTCATCTCGAGGTGAACCCCATGAGTCCGGATCCGGAAGCGCTCCAGAGTCAACGATTGCATCGTACATTCCACTGTGAGGAAGAATGGATTTGACTGCAGAACCAAACCTATCCTTCATCTCATCAACACCACGACCATTGCCCTTCGTTAGCGAGGCATATGTCGGCGACCACGAGGATTGTGACAATTGGTTCCTGTTTGAAACTGGAGTGCCACCAGACAACCCACCATATGATTGTCGACTGAATGGGCGCGAGGTAAACTCTCTTGGCTCAAGTTCCTCAGATACTACCTCTGGCTCAAGCTTTTCTGGCGTAACCGATAGCTTGTTGCCACCATGACTTGAGCCACGAACGGTGCCGTTCCTTGAAGCGTCTCGCTTGTCACCTTTGGTGTCGATTACCTGAGCCATGATAGAACCCCTTCGATGATTTCCTGTGTCGGATTATATCATCGAAGGGACTAGCATGTCATTTGCGCTGGCTGTAGTCCTCGCAGGCGTATGTCTCCCTGTAGAACACCACGGTCGGATGCCTCCTGCACCGGTACATGTTCAGCCTGCCGACCTTTGGGATGTAGTTCGTCTGGCCGCAAAGATCACCACCGGCATCGCAATTGATGCACCTCTTGAACCTGACCGGGCTCTTGCTCTCCCTCTCGGTCAGCCATCCTGGCTTCGGCATATGATCACCACGCAAGCCCGGTGCTGCAGCTGGTCATCAGGATGACACAGCCAAGCACGAGAAAAAGGTTACCTCTTAGCAGCATTGCGACGCTCCCTCACCCTGCTTGCCACGGTCTCGTGGCTCACGCCCAGCTCCTTGCATGCCTTCCTTATGCTCACCCGGCCAGCCAGGATGCGCTCTATCCAGATATCCATCTTCGCCTTGTCGACTCTCTTGTGCCGATACGGGAAGCGCTCGCGATTGTGATAGGCCACCGACAGGATCGTCTTGGTGGAATAGCCCATCTCTCTGGCTATGTGCTTTGCTGGCATGCCCTCGCGCCAGAGCCTCTCGAAGAGGTCAAACTCGGCATCTGTCATGACAATCACATCCCGGTGCTGCCATAGCCGTTGTTACCACGGTCACCACCCCTGATCATGCTGACAAGCATGAGCTTCGGACGACGAATCTCCTCGATGACAAGCTGTGCCACCTTGTTGCCACGCTTGAACTCGTAGTCCTGGTCACCACTGTTGTGAAGCGTGACGCCGATTGACCCAGTGTATCCTTCGTCAATGGTGCCATCGGCAGTGATGCCGAAATTTCGATTGAGACCACTCTTTGATCGAACCTGCCCATCGGTTCCCTGCGGAAGCTCGACATGCACACCAGTGTCCACAAAGGCAAAGCCATGTGCAGGGACGACAAAGTCGATCGGCGTGAACAGATCCAAGCCGGCATCAAGATCATGTGCACGATACGGCATGATCGCATCATCATCAAGCGAAACCCTCATGTAGTTAAAGCTCATGTCATTCATCTCCAAGCATGTCATATATGTTCGTCTGTCCTTCAACCAACTTGACTTCATGTCTTGCCTTTGGCACCAAGTCATCAAGCTTGATGTCAAGTACCTGTGCCAACATGGATGCCATCTTGATGTTCGGCGTACGCTTCGCCGTCTCATACATGTTGATGCACTTCTGCGTGACACCGATCTGCTGTGCGAGCTCTCGCTGGGTGAGATCCCTGTCCAGCCTTCGTCCTCGCAGGCGTACCGCAAAGTCCTCAAGGAATGTCATTTGTCTACCTCGATTCCCAGCTCGCGCATGCGGCGTCCAATAAACTCCCAGAGGTATGGGTCAGCAACCTCGTCAATGTCTTTCACTAGCTCCCGCAGCTTGACGTTCTCGACGACAAACTTTTCCGCCTGACGCTTATAGGCGTCACGATCCTGCTTGACAATCGCATATAGCCCCTCAAGCTCGGTGATTCGCTCTCGCTGGTTGTCGCAGTGCCTTTGCAGATCGTTGTGGGCCTTGAGCTGCCCGTGGTATCCGCTCAGGTCACGACGCAGCTGGTCTATGTCCCTCAGTACGTCAATTGCCTCGCTCACTTGTCCACCTCGACTCCCAACCTTAACAGCATCTCTTGCAACGCATCGCATGCCGACCATTTGCCTTGGACGTCATATGGGTTGCCATTGATTGGACATGAGTCACAGCCATCAACATCGCTCATGCAGTGAACGAGGATTGATACAGCATTCCGCAGCTTAGCGTTATCCACCTCCAACCTGCCAATGTCACAGTGCAAGCCATAGATCTCGTCTGCCAATTGGTCCGAAGCTCTCATTCGGCCACCTCCTCCTCACACCAGTCCAGGTCCTGCGGCTCCTCGCCGAAGGATGCCCAGTTGCCAACCTTGTCACGAATGGTGAGCATGTAGTTCACCAGGTCCGCCGCCGTTATGTCGCCACGATCGCCAAGCCTGTCGAGCTCCGCGTCGCTGATCCAGTCCTTGAGCCTGAAGTCAGGGTCGAACTGGCGGATCACGAAGCGACGCCTGTGCGCCTCGAGGCTCAGGATCTGCGGGGCGTGGTTCGTCTCCATCAGGAAGTTCGCGTTGCACGGGACTGAGAGCCATGCGCCATTGGGCGTCTTGACCTCCAAGTTGCCGGTGATCATGCGCTTCATCCACTCAAGAAACTTGACGCTCGGATCACCGACATCATTGAAAGTGACCACACGTTTACCAATGAAGTTATAAGCAATAACCGCAGCCGCATGTCCCGTGAAGTTGGGTTGAGGGGCGTCAGTGAGAGCAAAGTCACCATAGAGACGCTTGACCAGACCCATAAACATCGACTTGCCGTTTCCACCGCCACCAACCAGAACATGGCTCTTCTCCCTGTAGGGCTGATTGAAGTGATACATCATGGTCTTCTCGAAGAACCAGTCTTCGCCGACGGCCGCGTTGAGCGTGTAGAAGAACTTCTTGATAGGAGCATAGTTCCTCGGGTTGACCCTGCTGACACCGAACTCGGGATAGCTCTCGGCAGACTCCCATGGATCACGCTCGGCATCCTGCAGCGTGCGCAGGTTGACGAAGCAGGACCGGCCGTCGGGGTAGTCCATGCGCATGACGTTGCGCCACACCAGCCCATCGGTGACAGGGAAGTACCCCTGGAAGTTCGTCTCCAGGAGGTCCATGGCCTTCCTGGCCTCCCTGGAGTCCGTGTGCATGTAGTAGCTCAGAAGGTCTATGGAGTCGCCCAGGGTGTGCAGCGTGTCACCCTCGCGGACGTATATGACGTCACCACCAAGCAGGATCAGCCTCGCCCGCATGAGCTGAGCAACCTTGGTGCGGAAGTCATCGTCGTCCGGTGCCTCCGGGTTCATCGGGCCATACCCCTCGTAGACCATCTCCGCTATGTCATGGAACCTGTTGACGCAGACGCGATCCGCGTCAGTCTGTGCGAACAGCCACTCGTCGAGCGTGCGCACCCTGTCGATCGAACTCATTGTCAGACCTCCAAACTCTCTCACCTTGACAACAAGTATACCACAGTACGTTACCTATGCATGCGAGAAAGAGGGGCAGTTTACATGGACTTGCCCAGGTCCCTTACCAACACCCACGAGAGTTTGCTTGCGTCAGAGGCATCGTGGGTACTCGCCTTATGGCAGGCCTTTTACGTGGACTTGCCTAGGTCCCCCCATCGTTTCTGGCCGATGGGTGCCGGGTGCGGATGCCCCGCACGAACACGCCTACATTATACACCAGGAAGCATGGAGATCCAGTCGGCCTCCTCGACCTGCTCCTTGCTTTGGCTTGCCACGACGAGCGTCTTGCGGCCACCGGTGCGCTCCAGCACCATCCTGAGGGCGGCGTCGCGCTCCTGCTTCTTGTCGACGGAGGGACGGCGCATCCTGCCCCTGTCGGAGTCCCAGTAGATGTCCTGTGTCGCAAGGGCATACAGGGCCTTGCAGAGAGCCATCATGACAGTGTCATCCGGCAGCACCTTGAGCTGGCTGCCGTCCGTGACGGCCATGATCTCGTTGAGGCAGTCGGAGAACTGGGTCTGGTAGTCATTGACCTCGACGTCCTTCGGCAGGCCACCATCCACCCGGTTGATGATGAGCTGGATCGCGCGGATGTCCTCGCTGAAGATGGCATCCGTGAAGAGCCTGCAGACGAGGTACGTGGCCGCGCTGGCCTGGCTGTGGGAGTCCGGGCCGATCCTGGGACGCATGCCCTCGCTCATCATGACGACGTCGCTAAGCCTCTCGTTCGCCATCAGCGCGATCTGCTCGTCGACCGTGAGTGCGCTTGTCGACCTTGGAATCAGGGCCTGACTTGAAGACGTTTCCACCCCTTGCCTCCTCCATGCGTAGCCTGAGCGAATACGGGCGCTTGGCATTGCCCGAGAACCTGGAGAACCGATAGACGCGGTTGACCGGCTTGCCGTGGAACGTGGTGCGCCCCGTGTAGCTGGTGCAGTAATACTTGAGCAGCTCGTGCAGAAGTCGGCAGACCGCGCCATCCCTCGGTTCGGGCTGACGACCGTAGATCCATGCGAAGACCATTGACGACGTGGTACGATAGCCACCCTTTGCCTGACGCTGGTAGCGCGTCCGCTTGAGGAACTCGCGGACCTTGACGTCCATCTCGTACAGGTCATCGTTCATGTAGTTGGACCACAGCTCGAGATCCGTCAGCTCGATGGGAACGTCAAGCGCGTCGTCATCACGAAGGCGATCGATGACGTTGTCGACCTCGGGATCATCCCGTTGGTACTCGCTGCTGATGGCCTCGGTGAGTGCGGTGAAATCCAGCATGATTGCCTCCTAATCTCCTACTAGGGGGATAGTATCACAACTGATAACAAGATAACCAATTGCTATGTTTTTTTCATGATTTCCATTTCGGATGTGGTAGATTGAATGCGATAGGGGGGCTAGGGATGCTGGATCGTCCTCCTCTAAGACATGTTAAGCCAGATAAGATTGCTTACCGATCTTCTGGCAGCGGCTAGATAGAGTCATAACATTACCTACCCTGGTGCCCCAGCGACGCTAGCCGCCATATGGCACATGATGACACCGATCTGCTGTGCGAGGCCAGAGGCGCAAATGCATTGGTAGACTTTGATATCCATTGGATATATTGGTGGCATTGTTCTGCGCCAGCTTCCCATTGCATTCCATTTCTGATATTGCATGCTTTCCCACCTTTGATTACATTGATCCATGCGAACTTTGGAAGATGGGGAGATTTTTCGCGGGGGAACTTACCCAATCACCTAATCACCATATCACCTTTATATACATATACCCCCCTAAGAGAGATAGCGAGTCTTTGCGAGCTTGAGAGCCCTTGGCTCAACCATTGCATCGATGCTTGAGGGGTCGGAACGGGAAGCTGATGCGCGCTAGCTGACGGTCCGCCCTAGCGGACCCGGCTTGCCCGCTGTCAGCTATGCCGCAGTTGTGTTCCAAGAGTCAAACCGTTCTCGGGTAAGTTCCCAGCGATGCGGGTGAGCCTTGGGTTAGTGATGTGCAAGATAGGCTTGCACATCTATGAGACCTAGGAGAACATCATGGCAGCCATCACCGATACCAGCATTCTCGTCGACGCAATCGCCATCGTCGCAGGCGACCTCAAGACCTTCAATCATGCATTTGACACCAAGGCAGCAGCGTGGAAGTACATCAACCGTGTTCGTCGTCATGCCCTTGCCAACAATGACGTAACTCTCTGCACCGTCATCGTGTTCGACGTGGCACAGCCAACCGGCAGCATCTCGTATCCGCACAAGGAGATTTACCGCGAGGTGCTGAAGTAGGTATCACAAAGCACTCCTGTGTCCTCTGGGATGCGGGAGTGCCTTGCCTTCTTGAGTCATTGGTAATCAGAGAGAGGAGAACAAACATGATTACCATCATCCTGCTTTGCTGCTGTGTCGCACCTTTCATTCTCGACTAATCGGAGGTCACAAGATGTTGTTCCAGTTCTTTTATCAGCAGCTTCCCGACATCGCAGGACTGCTTGTCCAGATGTGCGAGTGCATCTGGACCATGCTTGAGATGCTCTTCCCACAGTGGGAGGAGACATTGAACCTGTTCTATGAACTGTTCATGCAGTTCTAACAGGTAACGTCTTTGCTACCCAAGGTCTCCCTCTCACGTGGGGGAGCCTTGGGTATGCGAACTAGTTGGTCTGCCAGGAGAGAGGAGACAACAATGGCAGCACTAGAGAACACCACACTCAGGGACATAGCTCAAGCTGTGGCTGACGAGCTTGAGCTGGACAGCACATCCCGCGTATCGGTCTCGCAAGTCACTGTAACCGTAACCTACGAGGTCCAGCATCAACCCGATTTGCTGGACGAGTGGTATGACGAATGGTGCCGCCAGCATGACGAGGTGCCATTCTAGTCAACCTCACCTGGTTTCACCTCGTACTCCAAGGCACCTCCTCTCATGTGGGGGTGCCTTGGGTATACGTATCAGAATCTTTGTTGGTCAGAGAGAGAGGAGGCGATGGCCTTGCCAACAAAGAGGAACATGCGAGTTGCGTATGCCTACATAACTCGCTATACGCCTCGCTCGGACATCGAGTTCAAGCTGTCCAAGCAGAGGTTCACATCGCAGGAGTTGTACGAGCATCTCCTGTGTGTGACAGATGATGCCAAGAGAAATGGCATCAAGCTTCTTGAGTTCATCGTATATCGCGATGAGCTGGAGATATGGCGAGGCTTGCTCTAGTCAACCTCACCTATCTCCACGTCCCACTCCGGTCGTCTCCACACATGTGGGGGCGCCTTGGGTATGTGAATCAGTCTGTCAACATAGGGTTGGCAGACGAGCGAACAGAGAGAGGAGACAACCATGTTCGCAAACAACACCATGTCCCAGTCCACCCCGATGAGCGTTGACCTTACCAGCTTCCATGGCCGTGGCGAGCAGCCGCGCACGATGTTTGCTGACGAGGTCATTGGCCACCTCGTTAGCATCACCCTTCGTGGTGGTGAGTATGAGGTCAAGCGCAATGGCCAGCCGGTCATTGACCAGACCACCGGCAAGCCGATGGTGCGCCCGAACTCTGCCATTGCCGAGTGGCGCTCTGACAATGGCGACCGTGTGCTCACCAGCTGGCCGTGCCGCTATGGCGAGCAGCACGAGGTCTTGCTGTGGGACGCATTCGACGAGACCATCAACCTTGCTGTTGACCACCTGGAGTTCAAGAAGGAGACCACCAATGGTCGCACCTTCTATAGCCTGACCAAGGTCGAGGCCAAGGTGCAGCAGCAGCCCCGTGCCCAGCAGTTTGTCACTGCTGGTGCTCCTGTCCCGGCAGCCAGCATGCCCTGGGACTATGAGGGATAGCAAGTCATAGGCATTAGGACAGGCTCGTCTCCTAGCGAGATGAGCCTGTCAGCCTTTTTTCCTAGAAGCATTCTTCAACCTGGAGGTAAACCTATGCTGAGAATCGGAATCGATGTCGCGATACTAGCCTTGACCGGATTGCTCTGCACCTTCCTCGTGACTGCGCTCTGCGCACTTGCGAACGTCACCGAGGACGAAGGCGAGCGACTGGTCATCACAACCGGATTCACCTCGCTGGTCATGGTCGTAAGCTACGTGATCATGGCCGGCGTGTTGGATGGAATCTTCTGATAAGAGAAAGAGGAGAGCGCGAGAGGAGGAAGAGTTGGACCACGAGACGTATCGCAAGAAGGTCAACGACTTGGCCGCAGACATCCACTGCGGACCAGGTCTCGCACGTGACCTGCTCACGCTTGCTGGCGATGATGACCAGCTGGTGCGTGACGCAAGCTTCATGTGCGACAAGGCGGAGTCGATGAAGGCCTACATCATCGACCGCCGCTTCAAGAAGATCGAGTAGGTTCGAGTAGGTTCGAGTAGGTAAGAGCTCCCGAAGTAGAACAGAGGGACAAGAGCGAGAAAGAGAGAGAAGAAATGGGAAACACCACTAATGTCAGCATCATCCCTGGACGCATGTCGTCCTATGCCACCGCAGTTCGCGCCTGCGTCAACGAGGTCTGCGCCTTCGCCCGCACGGGTGACGGCAAGGACCTCGAGGATGCCATCGCCCGCATGCGTCGCAACATCACCCGCCTCGAGACCGAGGCTCGTCTGAACGTGGGGGTGAACTAGGATGGCAAACCTGATGGGATTCAAGAAGGTGTCCAATGTGCCAGTGACCAAGGGTCACAGCATCTACGACCCCCTGCTTGATGAAGCCCGCAAGACTAGTGGCATCTATGTCCTAGATACCCAGGACAGGAAGCGAGCCTATAGTCTCGCAGCCACACTGCGCCAGCTCATTCGCAAGCGCGAGTACGCTGACCTCAAGGCAGGCGTGGTTGACACCACCGTCTACGTCAAGAAGGTCAAGCGTTCCTAGCATGTATCCGTGCAATGGCAGGAGTTGCATCGTCGGCTTCGCAACGAGGCCACGATGTGACTCCTGCTTTCTCAATGAGAGGAGAAAGATGTCAGAGTTCGAGAAGATGATAGACCTCCTCGATGCGGCATGGCTGCTGCGCAAGGAGATAGTCCCCTGCCTGGTCGGACCTCCAGGCATCGGCAAGACCGCAGCCGTCGAGCAGCATGCCAAGGCGCATGGCTGCGGCAAGGTGGTGAAGATCGTGGCCAGCAGGTGCATACCAAGCGAGACTGTTGGCATGACCATGCCGGACCACGAGCATCGCAGCATGGACATCTACAACTCCATGCAGCTGAGCTCGCTGAAGGATGGTGACATCCTGTTCCTGGACGAGCTGCTGGAGGCAGACCAGTTCGTACTGTCCACCCTGCTTACCGTCATCGAGAGCAGGGAGATGGCAGATGGCACGCCGCTGCCTGACATCCAGATCATAGCGGCAACCAATGACACCATTCCGGCCGAGCAGCTGAAGGGCAACATCAGGCAGCGCTTCATGTTCGAGCGCTTTGCGGTAGACAAGGAACAGACGGCACAGTACATCACCGAGAAGACTGGTATGCATCTCGGCAATGATGTGCTAAGCAAGCTCACGGACAGTGGCAACGACTACAACTTCCTGACGCCGCGCTCGCTTACCAAGCTGTGCCTGTGGATGGATGCGGCCAAGACCGAGGAGGAGATGCAAAGCGTTGCCCGTGCCATCAACAACATCTGGAAGTCAGAGATCGGCTCTAGGATCCTTGACGCACGGCATACCCGTGACAACAAAGGTATCACAACGCCACAGGATCAGGTGAAGAAAGTCATCGAGGAGATGACTGATTATGGAATACTGCCACATAACGTGTACTTCGAGCTGTATGGCAACAACAACACGTTCAAGGAATGCACCATGGAGGAGCTGCTAGAGACGCTGAAGGCACAGCCGAACTGGGACAGAATAGCCAATATTCTTGCAAGCCGTAAGATCAAGGAACCTGAGAAGAATGAGGACATCCAATTCTAGTCCGGCTTGCATGGTATGATTCCAACACAGACAAGAGAAAGGAGCAACAATGCTTCAACGCCTGACCATGGATGGCATCGAGCTGCCCCGCCTGTACATAGCGGAGAACAAGAATGATGCTGACCTCGCCATGAGCAAGGGCATCCCGTTCATCCGCTGGACAAGGGGACAGGACGAGCTCATCAAGGTGCTGCTTCGTCCCGCACTCGAGAAGATGTTCCCGGACATCATGTGGAACAGGGTGCTTGGTCCCAAGCGCAGGTTCAAGACCACCATCGAGATGACGGAGCATGTCGAGGATAAGGGCCCCGATCAGCTGGACATCGTCGACAGGCTGGATGACATCGACGACTTCGATGAGGACATGTCCGAGACATGGAAGCCTGGCGATGTCATTGACAATGGCGCAACCGAGAGCATCATGATCGACGAGGATGGCAACATCACCGAGATGTCAAACTCGACCGAGGATGAGCGCCTGTTCCACACTGAGGGATCCGACATGATGGTCGTGCACAAGCTCGGCCTGCAGGACTATGTCGGTGACCTTAGCAGTTGCGTCAACCTCGAGGTGCTGCAGCGCCTACATCTCATGCCGGCATTCATCGGCGACATCCTAGACTGCATCAAGATCAACATTGGCAACGGGCTGTACTGGCGAGAGGGGTACAACAAGCGACTCGGCCTCACGGTAGGTCGCTTCGATGCGAGCAGGCAGCTGCCCAACCTGGTCATCCTCGATGTCAGTGGCAGCATCCCGCGTGGCATATCCGCCACGATGATCGCGCTGATCGACACGCTGCGAACGCAGCTGTCGGCAGACCTGATAATCACATCGACACGCAGCAGGTTCTATCCCATGGGGACGGAGCTGCCCGACCCACAGACGCTGCGCAACCAGTTCGGCTATGGCAACGAGAGCTATGACTTCTTCGGCATCCTGAACACGCACATCCGTGGCAAGCACTATGGTCACGTGTTCAGCTTCGGTGACAATGACACGCCGATGTACGAAGTGTTCTTCGAGGACAAAAGCCTGAGCCTGGCTGGCACCAAGGTCGAGTTCGTGCACCACTACCATACCGGGAAGTGGATATCACACTTCAATGGTGACAAGGTCAAGACCGGCTATGCCAAGTGGTGTCACATGCTGGCAAGCAAGCCACGCGAGGAGTACGACACGAACTGGTGCAAGGTGATCAGGGACTAGGGAGGTGACAGGCAATGGCGAGAACCATACTTGACTTCATCACCGCTATGGCAGAGGTCGAGCGCAAGGGTGGCATCACCCTTGAGGAGTTCACCTTCATCCGTCGCACTGGCACGGAGGAAGAGATAGCTGAGGCCGTCGAGCGCATGATGGCCATGGGTGGCTATGAGAATCTCGAGTAGAGAGAGGAGATAGAGATGCTCGAGTTGGAGAAGGTTCCAGACAAGTACGACGGCAGAACGATGGAGGAGCAGTTCCTGCTCGATGGTGCGACCACGCTTCGCGAGAAGGTGGCATCCGCAATCGAGCTGGTGAAGACCCTGCCCATCGACGGCTGCATCACTGGCAGTTGTCTCCTGCCTGGCTTTGACCCCGAGGGCTGGGGCACCGTGCCGGACATCGACGTGTTCGTGTTCGGCGAGAGCGAGCTGGTGTCAGCCATCGAGCTGGCACGGCACGCCCTCAAGATGGAGCCGGGTTCCGGCACCAAGCGCAGCCAGCAGCAGGAGGAGTGGAAGCTCGACCGGCTGAAGCAGGCTGGGCTGAACCGCAAGATCGGCATCACAACCTACAAGTTCTATCGTGGTGGCGTGATCCTGAACTTCACGTTCAAGCAGCGCAAGTTCCATGGTCGCTGGGTTCCCATCCTCGACACGCCGGGAGTGCTACAGTCGTTCGACATGTCCATCGTGATGCAGGGCTATGACATCAAGCACCACGTCACCTATGACATGAGGGTCGGCAGTCCGCACGTGGCGATACCGAACCCACTGCGCGACCATGACTGCGTGATGTGGACCGTCGCCAAGTGGGTGCGACAGTTCGACCGCGTGGTCAAGTACTACAACCGAGGCTTCGACACCCGTCCCATGGCCAAGTTCTATCTTGACATGATCGACCAATGCATCGAGGCCGGCTGCCTGTTCGACAGCGAGGAGAGCCAGGAGGCATTCGAGTCGTTCTCCAAGGAGTTCCTGGAGAAGCGTGCCACCATTGCCGACTGGTATGAGAGCCACAAGGAGGACTAGATGAAGACCGAGTTCCTTGTTCCCTTCGAGCTGGACACCTCTGCCATCGAGCAGAAGATGCAGGCCGAGGGCTATGACGAAGCCGTCAGTCGCATCGTTGAGAATGCCATGAAGGAACTGAAGAAAGTCCTTCCCAACAGGTATGGCTCCATCAATTGGGACATGGTCCTGTCAATATACGTGCACAAGTGGCTCGATGATCATACCGAAGAAATCATAGACACGACCGCACTGCTGCTCGCAAAGAAGATTGGCAACAAGAGGCGTTGGCGTGACGTCCTTGAGGATGTCAAGAAAGAGATGAAGGAGGAGTAGATGAAGACGATAGAGATCGCATTGGATAAGACCCTGCTTCCAATCAAGGAGAAGGAAATCACCCAGAGCTATGTGGATGTGCTGAACGGTCTGTCCTTCCACTGCCAGAACGATGGATGGAAGCAGGGCTTTCGCAACGAGATCGCAGTCAACCTGACTGTGTCTGCCTACCTGCTTGGCCTCGATGCAGTTGACATTCTGAACGAGTTCATCAAGGCTGGCATCATCGATCCGAGCACGGATGACCAGTGGACCGAGGGTCGCGTCGAGACTGTGCTGTCTTATGATCGCAGTTTCGATTGGAACTGGATGATCGATGCGCCATTCTGGCAGTCGCTTGGCAAGGACTATGGCAAGGGCGATGACCTGAAGCTGTACTTCAAGCTTTCCTAGTGTACCAAGGCAGGGCCATGACCTGGCCAGCATGACCCTGCCTCGATTATTGTAAGGCCGACAACCTTCCGAGAGAGGAAAACAAGATGAAGATGTACAAGAAGTCCGAGCTGTCCCTGGTCAATGGCATGCTGGTTGCAGAGTCTGGCGACATCGTCGTGCCCAGCATCACCATCATCGAAGAGGCGAACGCGCTGGAGACGTACCTGCAGAAGACCATGTACCTGCAGGCACAGCCCATCGCCATGCCTGCCCCGAGTCTCGACGGGTTCCAGCGCAAGTCCATCAAGGATGGCTCTCGTGTGAAGTTCCATGCCAAGACCCCGATGATGGACGACAAGGCCAAGGAGGCCATAGACCTCATGGACGAGCTTGACGATGTCGTCAAGGTCGAGCGTGCAAACAGCATGGCGACCGAGTTCCAGACGCTCGTCGAGTTCGCACAGAACGACTTCGTGATCGACTGCGGAGGCGATGGCACTCTCTACTTCTTCGACACCCCGACGCTCGGCAATCCGCTGGAGCTCACCGTAGACGACGTCATTGATGCCATCGCGCTGGTGTGCGAGATGGTTCCAGAGGGACTCAAGCGCATCGACAAGGAGGAGCCCGAGGAAGAGAACGACTCCCTGCAGGACCTGCTTAACAAGGTCGATGACTTCTGCAAGAGCGTCGAAGACGACAAGCAGGAGTCCGAGGAGTAGGCATGTCCAAGAGCAAGGCCATAGGCACACGTGCGGAGACCAAGGTCAAGAGGTACTTTGAAAGCCATGGTCTGCGCTGTGAGCGCAAGGCGCTTGCTGGCTCCAATGACGAGGGTGACCTCCGTTTGATTCTACCGATGGGAACGGAGGTCACCATCGAGGTCAAGGCAGGCAAGCAGACACAGAACTACTCGAGGAAGAGGGTCGCCACCTGGCGCGACCAGACCATGACCGAGGCAGAGAACTCCGGATGCCCGGCCATGCTGGTGATAGTCCGGTACTGCAGGGACTTCAATGACGCAGAGGTGTGGATACCGAACCAGCTGTGGCTGGACATGCAGTCGTTCAATAGCAGGTACGCAGACAATGTGATGACCTGTTCCGGTTGGACCATGGCATACATCGATGACTTTGTCGATGAGATGATGGTCGGATACTAGGAGGGAGAGACGAGATGCCACGCGAGTCGCTCGATGAGATACTGCCAGCAGGACAGTCGCCATACTTCGGCATGTTCAGGGCGGGTCGTCTTGGCTATACCATTGAGGAAGTCACCTCGCATTGCACCATGCTGGGCATACCGCTTCGTGCCAAGGACATACAGTCATGGCAGGATGGTGCGTTCAAGAACCAGGTGAGCCAGGCAATCTTCGAGCAGCGACTCGCGGAGAGGAGGAGCAAGCCTGGCTCCAGGATAAACCCAAATGGCAGGGTGAGCGACATGCCGCTGAACCTGCCATCGCTGA
>AUXO016141083.1_pt1 | contig 19324 bp, 19 predicted proteins | sample 768731 | NCBI WGS metagenome assembly AUXO01 (sample SAMN02715735, study PRJNA202380) | gut metagenome | biome: sheep rumen | host: Ovis aries | place: New Zealand: Palmerston North
GATATAGTTATTATTATTGTTGCTGCAGATGATGGTGTAATGCCACAAACAATAGAAGCAATAGATCATGCTAAAGCAGCTAATGTTCCTATAATTGTTGCAATAAATAAAATTGATAAACCAGGTGCAAATCCTGAAAAAGTAATGCAAGAAATGGCAGAACATAATCTTATTCCAGAAGAATGGGGTGGAGATGTAATTTATTCAAGAATTAGTGCAAAAACTGGTGAAGGTGTAGATAAATTATTAGAAAGTATACAGTTAGTTGCTGAAATGCAAGAATTAAAAGCTAATCCAAATAGATATGCACTTGGAACAGTAATTGAATCTAAATTAGATAAGAATCTTGGCCCTACAGTAACATTATTAGTACAAAATGGTACATTAAGACTAGGAGATCCAATAGTAGTTGGAACAACATTTGGAAGAGTTAGAACTTTAACAAATGATTTAGGCGAAGAGGTTGTTGAAGCTTTACCTAGTGCTCCGGTAGAAATAACAGGATTAAATGAAGTACCAGAAGCAGGAGATAGATTCATGGCTTATTCTAATGAAAAAGAAGCAAGAACTATAGCAGAAAATAGAAAGGAACAAGCTAAATTAAAGAAGAATAGAAATAATTCAGCACCAACATTAGATGATATTTTTAATAGAATTAAAGATGGTGAAAAAGAAATAAATGTAATATTAAAGACAGATGTTACTGGAACTGAAGAAGCAGTAAAAAATGCTCTTGAAAAAATTAGAGTAGAGGATGTTAAAGTAAAAGTAATTAGAAGTTCAGTAGGGGCTGTTACTGAAAGTGATATAGTACTTGCATCTGCATCTAATGCAATCGTTATTGGATTTAATGTTAGACCTAGTGCAAAAACTATAGAAACTGCAAAAGAATATAATGTTGATATAAGATTATATAATATTATTTATAAATTAGTTGAAGATTTAGAAGATGCAATGAAAGGTATGCTAGATCCAGAATTTGAAGAAACAGTACTTGGACAAGCAGAAGTTAGACAATTATTTAAATTCTCAAAAGTAGGTACAATTGCAGGTTGTATGGTTATTGATGGTGTGGTTACAAATAATTCTAAAGCTAGATTAATTAGAGATGGTGTAGTTGTTTACGATGGTGAAATAAATAGTTTACAAAGAGAAAAGGAACAAGCAAAAGAAGTTAAAAAAGGAACTGAGTGTGGTATTACATTAGATAAGTTTAGCGATATTAAAGTAAATGATATTATTGAGGCATACAAAATAGAAGAAGTAAAAAGAAAGTGATATAATGGGATATTTTACATACGTTATAAAAACATACTATATACATATTAGGTTATTTAGAACTATGGGATATAAGCTAGATATTAATAAAGGTGAATATCCAATTGAAGAAGCTATAAATATCTATAAAAATGGTGAATTAATAGGTTTATTAAAAGTAGAAAAACAAAACTTACTTGATTTTAAAAATGATAATATTGAGATAGCTAATATGAAATTAGACAAATTAAATGAAAATAAAGAATATAATAGGCATAATAAGTTATTATTTCATACTTATATTGTGGATGATGAATTGAAATTTGATTGTTATAATGCATTATTAACTGAAAAAAATAGAAAAAATATTTGTTTAAAAAATGATTCATTTAAAATAGAATATAATTTAGAAAATGGTATCTCTATTTTAAAAGAATCAAATGATAAGAAAAAATCATTAACACTTAGAGGTGATAAGAATGAGTATAAAAACTGAAAGATTAGCAAATGTACTTCATAGAGAAATAAGTGATATATTTATTAGAGAAGTTAAAAATGATGATTTAAAATTTTTAACTATAACAAACGTAGTATTATCTTCTGATTTATCATATGCAAAAGTATATTTTACTAGTCTAAATAGTAATAAAGAAGAAATTTTAAAAACATTAAATGGTTCTACTAAAAATTTTATTAGATCTGAATTAATTAATAGAAAAATTGAAATGAGAAATATCCCTGAATTATCATTTATATATGACGATTCAATAGAATATGGTAACAATATAGAAAGAATTATAAACGAGTTACATGAAGAGAAATAAAAAATTTCTCTTTTTTTATTTTACATTTTTGTAATTTTAGTTATAATATAATTATAAGGTAGAAATGGGTGTTAAATATGGAGCTATTAGATAATATTGGAATTAGCTATATTGGAAGTTATTTATCACAAGGTACTTTAGTTGATAAATGTAAAAAGTCTACCTTATTAGGCCTTAAAAACGTTGAATTTGTTATTAGAAATGATGGAAAAGGGACAAATTTTAATGATGTTGATGATTTTTATAAAGGAAATATAATAGTTCATGCTCCAACTATTAATATAAATCAATCTAATTTGAAAACAATTAAAGAGTATTTAAGGGATTTATCAAAGAATAATATAAATTTAGTAACAATAGAAGCAAGTACTTTATTAAAAGAAGCATATGAATGGTCTACAATAGAAGAACAACAAAATTATTTAAGGAATATTGCAAAAGGTTTAACATCATTAATTATTAATAACAATGTTAATATAGCTATTGAGAATACATCTTTAGATAAAAATAATTCTTTATTTGGAAGTTCTGTTTATAATATATCTGATTTATTAGTTTATACTAGAAAAATACTAATTGAAGAATATGATTTTACTAAAGAAGAAGCTACATTTGCAGTAGGAGTTTCTTTAAATATTAATAATTTGATAGATAATAAGGAAATTCAAAATATAAATGAATGGATAAAGGTTTTTTATAATGATATTAGGTGTATTAAAATAAATAGTTGTGATTCAAATATGAAATATTTTGATTATTTATTAACAACAGTTATAAATATCCAATTAGATGTTCCTATATTAATAGGAATAGATTCTGAACTAGAAGTAATAAATAATGAATATTATTATTATATGGAGGCAGTTAGGGATAAAATAATTGGTAAAACAATTACATTTGATGTAGAAAAAGAAAAGCAAAAAGAGAGTATTTTAGTTAATAATACTAACAGGATAAGTAATGCTGAGGGTGGGTTTACAAATTTAATTATAGTGATAATAATAATTTTTACTGTAATAGTTGCTGTTTTAATGGTTTTGGTAAAGCTTCAGTAAAATTTGACTAATACTCCATTATATGGTAAAATTTATATGCCTTTTTGAAAAAGGCGAAAATGAGGTGAATTTTGTGAAAGAAGGTCAAATAGCTAATAAAAAGGTTATTACAGCATTTGTTTCATCATTATGTTTTTTATTAGTATTATATTGTACTTTATCGCAATTTAATTTAAATAATAACAAAATAAATACTTCAACATTAAAAGCTTCAGTATATGATGCTCAAAATAAAATAAAAGAAGAAAATGTGTTAGATACTAATGAATCTTTATCAAAAGAGAGTGGATTAGTAGAAATAAATTATGTTAATATGGGATCATATGGTAATATTGCATTACAATATTCAGGTCTTTATAATGTTTCTAGTACACCATTAAGTGCATCAAGAGGTGCCTTATATTTTGATGGACATAAAGAAACATATTATTCAGAAAATGTTTTACCTGGAGAAGGTTTAAATATACCAGGAAGACACGTTGCAGATGATGGTACTATTAGAGATGGTGATGGATTTATCTCTGTTGCAGCAGATTTATCATATTTACCAAAAGGATCTATAGTTATGACATCTTTAGGACCAGCAAAAGTATATGATACAGGTTGTGCATACGGTACAATAGATATTTATGTTAGTTGGTAAAAAAGGACTTTTAAATAGTCCTTTTTTTTGTTATTATAAAAATGGTGATTTTATGGATGGAATTATACTTGTTAATAAGGAAAAAGGTATGACTAGTAGGGATGTAGTTAATAAAATATGTCATATTTTTAATACTAAAAAAGTAGGCCATACTGGTACTTTAGATCCAATCGCAACAGGTGTACTTGCAGTTGCGATTAATAAAGGATTAAAAGTTGTAGATGAAATAACTTGTTTTGATAAAGAATATGAAGCAAAAATACTATTAGGTGTAAGAACTGATACATTAGATGTAACTGGTAATATATTAGAAGAAAAAGACATAAATGATATAAATGAAGAAGAAATAGATAGAGTTTTATCAAGTTTTTTAGGTGATTATCATATGCTAGTCCCTAAATATAGCTCAATTAAGGTAAATGGTAAAAAATTATATGAATATGCTAGAAATAATGAAGAAATTGAAATTCCATATAGAAATGTTAAGATATATGACCTATATAGAGTTGGAAATATAGAAAAAAGTGATAATAAATATAGTTTTAAAATTAAATGTAAGGTAAGTAAGGGGACATATATTAGAAGTTTAATTAGGGATATATGTAATGCTTTAGGGACAATTGGTACCATGAGTGAATTAAAGCGTACAAAACAAGGAAATTTTGATATAAATAATAGTTATACATTAGATGCAATAAGTAATGGGAAATTTGAATTATTACCAATAAAAAAAGTTTTGAATCTTCCATTTATAGAAGTAGAGGATGATATTATGAATTTAGTAAAAAATGGTAATAAAATTAATAATAAATATAATTGTGATGAGTTTTGTTTTATAAAAGACGATATACCAATCGCGATATATAAAAAAGATGATAAAAATGACAAATTATTAAAACCAAAAAAGATGTTCTAAAATTTGACATTTTTTTTTTATTATGATATTATAATGCTCGTCATTTGAAAAGGGGGTATTTTTGGATGAAAAAAATATTAAATAAAGATTTAGAAAAAGTATTAAAAAGATTACAAAAGGATAATAAAAATGTAGTTTTTAAATTGGATGGAGATAAAATAATTTCTTCAGTTCCAGCTAGTAGATTATTTACTAATGATTCATTTTATATTCATGATGATGTAATAATGAAAGGATCTTTTCAAATAGGTAAATTTGAATTTGATAAGAATTTAACAAAAGATGATGATTTATTTACTGAAAATGATTCAATTGGAAATACTAATGATATTGATAGAATTATGAATAAAATTTCTGATAAAAATACAAAAACTACTGAAAAACCAGTAGTTAAAGAAGAAGCAAAAAAAGAAGAAGTAAAAAAAGAAGAAGTAAAAAAATCAGAAGAAGTAAAAAAATCAGAAGAAGTATTAAATAGTGAAACTGAAGAATATTCAGGAGCAAAATCTTTACCAAATGAAGGTTCATATTCTATTTTAAATAATAAAACTGAAGAAGAAAAAGATGAAGAAATAGTAGAAAATGAAGTAAAACCAGAAAAGAAAAGTGGATTTAGAAAGTTAGTTAGAAGAGTATTTAATGCTGTAAAATTCCATGTTAAAAGATTTTTAGAATTAAATAATGAATCTTACTATTTTGATGGAAAGAATTATTTTATTGAAGATTCTAATTTAAAATTTAGTGGAAATGGTATTGATGAAAATGAAGAAAAACAAGTATTACTTAATGAAATAAAAAGTAAATTAAAAGCTACTAAAAATTTATATGATAATAATAAAGAAATGATTAATAGTAATCAAGCACGTAATATACTTGGTTTAATACAAAGATATAATACTATAAGAAATAATAAAAATAGTGGTTCATTAGATCAATTAACAAATTTAAAGATTGATTTTGATAAGAATTATAATGATTTAAAATCATATTTAGCTGAAAAGAAAGCTAATGATATTTCTAAAAAAATTGATGAGATATCACCATTTAGTGATGAACAAGAAAAGGGAAGTGTTAAGAATATGTCAGAAAATACAAATCTTTACGATGAAAAATTAGATGAATTAGAAAATAAAATTAATAAAATAGAATTTGAATTAACACATAATAATAAACTTAAGGATGTTTATAATTCAGAATTATCTGAAATCAGAAATAAATTTGATGATTTAAGTGAATTATATGAAAACGGCGAATTATCAGAAGAATTAATGTCAAAATTAGATAATTTAGAAAGTACTACAAAAGTATTATTAACTAAAGTTGAAATTGATAAAAATAGAGTAGAAGAAGCTGAAGAAGTAGAAGAAAAACCAGTTGTTGTAGCTAAAAAAGAAGAAACAAAAACAATTGAAAATCCAGTAAATAATACTGTTGAAGAAAAAATGGCTAAGGTATTAGAAAATAAAACTAAAGAACCAGTAGTTAATGTTCCAAAAGTTGAAACAATTGAAGAAAAAGTTTCTAAAGCTGAAGATAAATTACCTGAATTAGAAAGAATGTTAGAAGAAGTTAATTATTCATTAGATATTTGTGAAGAAGAAGATAGAGAATACTTTACAGAAAAGAAAAATAAGGTTGAAAAATTAATTAATGATATTAAAACAGCTTCTAGAAGAGCTAAAGTTGAAGAAGAATCTAGTGTTGCAGTTTGTTTAAGAAAGCATGAAGCAGAATTAGAACAAGCAAAAGTTGAACACGAAGCAGAAGTAAATAGAGTTAATAATTCAACAAATGAATTCTATCGTAACGATTATATAAATTTCTGGAATAGTCTATCAGATGATGATTTATCACCATATTCAAATGTTCCAGCTAGTAAGTTAGAAGAAATTTCTAATATTAAATCTTGTTATAGAAATTTAATTACTAAGAAAAATGAAATTTTAGGTGATAGAGAAAAAGTATCTATACTTGATGAAGATTTATCAGATGAAGATATCATAAATTTAAGACATATCAATATTGGCTTAAATAATTTAAAGAAAAAAGAACTTGAAATTATAAATAGAGAAGATAAAGTTGAACCAGATCAAAAAAATGAAAATTATTATTTCAACACTAAAACAAAAAAGATGTTCAAATTATAAGACTGAAATAAATTCAGTCTTTTTTCTTTTTATCAAATATTGTAACTATATAATATAGAAAAATGGTTAATAATATTAATAATAAAATACCAGTAAATACTAGATTCATGTTAAATACTTGTGATCCATAGTTTATTAAATAACCTAACCCTTCTTTAGAAACTAGAAATTCCCCCATAATAACTCCTACAAAACACATACTTATATTTATTTTAAAAGAATCTACAATATTATAATAATTACTAGGCAATACTAGCCTAAAATATATATCAAATTTATTTCCACCCATACTTTTTATTAGTTTTATTTTATTATTATCTGTATTCTTAAAGTATGAATAAATATTTAATATACTTATTATTGATGAAATTAGTAATGCCATTATTATGATAGAATTTTTATTTGCTCCAAATACAATAATTATTAATGGACCAAGAGCAACTTTTGGTAAACTATTAATTATTGTTAAAAATGGTTCAAGTATCTTTGATATTGTTTTATTAAACCATAGAAAAGAAGCAGTTAATAATCCTATTAAATTACCTAATATAAAGCTAATTATTATTTCATTAAAAGTTGTCAGTATATGTTTAAATAAGTTATTGCTTCTGTTTAAATCTATAATTGTTTTTATTATTTTTGATGGAGACGATGTTAAGAAAGAATCTATAATATTAAAGTTTGATAATAATTCCCAAATAGTTAACGAAATAATTATTATAAAAATTCTAGATAAAATAATAATTATTTTTTCTTTTTTATTCTTTTTTAAAAAATCTATTCTTTCTTTATTTATCATTTAAATCTCTCCATATTAATTTATAATATTTCATAAAACCATCACTCAATCTATTTTCTATAGGATTATTATTATATTCATACTCAATGTTGTATATATTTTTAATCCTAGAAGGTTTATCTGATAATACTATAACTTTATTGCACATATTTACTGCTTCACTAATATCATGTGTAACTATTATTAGAGACTTCTTTTCTTTTTTTATAATGTTTCTTACGTCATTTGATATATTTAATCTTGTTTGATAATCTAATGCTGAAAATGGTTCATCTAGTAATAATAAATCTGGTGATAGACTTAGCGCTCTTATTAAAGAAGCTCTTTGCCTTTGGCCACCTGATAAATTATCTGGATATTTATTCATTTGATCTTCTAAACCATACTTTTTTAATAAATTTTTAACCATTTCTATATTTTTTTTATTACATATTTTATTAATTTTTAATCCTAATAGACAATTATCTAGTATTGTTAAAAAAGGCATTAGTGTGTCATCTTGAAGCATATAAGCAACTTTTAAATTATCCTTTTTAATTATTTCACCTTTAGAAGGTTTATCTAATCCAGATATTATAGAGAGTAAGGTAGATTTACCAGAACCACTAGGTCCTACTATTCCTATAAAATCACCTTCATTTAATGAAAAACTAATATCATTAAGTACCTTTTCTTCTTTTTTTATACTTTGATAATTTTTGTATATATTTTTTAATTCTAATATTTTATTCATCTTTTTTTGAAAAAGAAGTATCTACTAATTTTTTATATGGTACTTTTTTATCTAATTCTTTAGCTTCTATCATTATATCTTGAAGATGATTAAATTCTTTTTCACTAAAATATGTATTCTTTTTCCATGCATCATTATCTTTATATCTTTTAATCATTTTAGATAATTCATTTATACTGATATCAGGAAAGTAATTAACTAATTCTTTAGCTATTTTTTCATTATCTGTTTTAGATACGTATTCTAGACCTTTATTAATAGCGTTTGTAAATTTTTGAATAGTATCCTTATTATTTTTTATGTAACTTTTTAAAGCATTATAAGAGGTATATGGAACTTCACCACCATATTCACCAACATATCCTACTACAAAACCATATCCTTGATTTTCTATTTGTGTAGCATTAGGTTCAAATAGGGTAACAAAGTCACCAGTTCCACCTATAAAACTACTTGCCATTGACGCAAATTCAACGCTTGTATCTATAGTTACATCATCAAGTGATATATTATTTTCTTTTAATGTGTATTCTAGTGTCATTTCAGGCATACCGCCTTTTCTTCCACCAATTATATATTTGCCTTTTAAATCATCTAATTTAAAATTATCTATTTTTTTCCTAGAAACAATAAATGATCCGTCTCTTTTTGTCAAACTAGCAAATGTTTTTATGTAATCTTTTTTTCCGCTATTATATACATATATTGATGCTTCACTACCACAAAAACCAATATCAACATCTTTTGATAATACAGCAGCAGTTACTTTATCAGCTCCAGGAGTTAATATTAATTCTATATCTAGACCCTCTTCTTTAAAAAAACCTTTTTTTATTGCTATATATTGAGGTGCATAGAAAATACTATGTGCAACTTCAGCAACCTTTACCTTTTTTAATTCTTTATTTTTATTATCTTTATTCGAAAAAATTGTAAAACATAAAAAAGTAAAGACTAAAATTGTAAGAACCCCTATAATAATTTTTTTCAATTTTTCATCATCCTTTCAAAGTATCATATTCAAATAATGTAATTTATGTTACAATGATAATGGTGGTTAATATGAATTTAGACAAATTAAATAATAGACAAAAAGAAGCAGTAGAAAATTTAGATGGGCCAATGCTAGTACTAGCAGGAGCAGGTTCAGGAAAAACAAGAGTTTTAACTACTAAAGTAGCATATTTATTAGATAAAAAGAATATCTCACCTAGTAATATATTAGCAATTACTTTTACCAATAAAGCTGCGAAAGAAATGAAGGAGAGAATATATAATTTAGTAGGTAGACAGGCATTTTTAATTCAAATTTCAACTTTTCATTCGTTTGGTTTAAAATTATTAAAAGAAAACTATGAATTATTAGGGTATGATAGTAATGTTACTATATTAGATGCTGATGATTCAGGTACAGTAATAAAAAAGATAATGAAAGAATTAGATATAGATTCTAATAAATATAATTATAGGGCTATTAAGGCTAGTATTTCTGATAATAAGAATGAAATGGTTAGTGTTAAAGAGTATGAAAAGTTTGTTTATACTGATTATGATGAAGTAGTTTATAAAGTGTATGATGAATATGAAAAAAGTTTAAAAAGAAGTAATGCAATTGATTTTGATGATTTATTGTTATTACCAATAAAACTTTTTTCTGAACATAAAGATGTACTTGAAAAATATCAAGAATTATATAAATATGTGTTTATAGATGAATATCAAGATACTAATAAACCACAATATCTAATTAGTAAAATGATTAGTGCTAAATATAAGAATATTACAGTAGTTGGTGACAATGATCAGGCAATATTTACTTGGAGAGGTGCTGATTATAAAAATATTTTGAATTTTGAAAAAGATTATCAAGATGCAAGAATAGTTGTATTAGATGAAAACTATAGATCTACAAAAACAATATTAAAAGCTGCGAATAACGTTATAAAACATAATAAAATAAGAAAAGAAAAAAATTTATGGACTGAAAATGAAGAAGGATATAAAATTACGTATTATAAAGCATTTGATGAAAAAGATGAGTCGGATTATGTTGTTAAAGAAATTAAAAAATTATTAGATGATGGAATTAATCCTAATGATATATGTGTTTTATATAGAGCAAATGCCCAATCAAGAAATGTTGAAGAAGCATTTTTATCAAATAATATTTCATATAGAATAGTTGGTTCTTATGCATTCTATAATAGAAAAGAAATTAAAGATTTAATTGCATATTTAAAATTAGTACATAATGAAAAAGATGATGTTTCTCTTCTTAGAGTTATTAATTATCCAAAAAGGGGAATAGGTAATAAGACTTTAGAAAATTTGGCATTAGTTGCAAAATCAGAAAATAAATCTTTATTTGAAGTAATTGATTCAGGTAAAGAGTTAGAATTTAAAAAGATTATTTTAGAATTAAAAAAAGATAAAGAAAATATGTCTTTAACAGATTTTATTGATTTAGTATTAACTAAATCTGGAATTAGAGAAAGTTTAAAATCAGAAAAAACTTTAGAATCAGATATTAGATTAGAGAACTTAGAAGAATTTAAATCAATCGCAAAAAATGTTGAAGAGCAAGATGGTATAGTGGATTTAGGAGAATTCTTAGATGAATTAAGTTTAGTATCTGATGCATCAGAAAATCAAGTTGATAGTGAAGATAAAGTTACACTTATGACTATGCATGCGGTTAAAGGATTAGAATTTGATTATGTATTTGTAGTTGGTGTTGAAGAAGGTCTTTTTCCACATTTAAATTCAATGAATTCAGAAGAAGAATTAGAAGAAGAAAGAAGACTTTGTTATGTTGCAATTACAAGGGCTAAAAAGAAATTATATATAATTAATTCAAGAAGTAGGTTATTATATGGTAAAATATCTAGTAATGTACCAAGCAGATTTATTTCAGAAATTGGTGATGATTTGCTAGATGAAGAAAAAAAGCAAACAATTTTTGAAACTAAGAAAGTAGATAGAGAAAATATGTTAGTTGATAATGATTTAAAAACAGGTGACTTTGTTGAACATGATAAATATGGAAAAGGTGTTGTATTAAATATTGATGGTTCAATAGCGACAATATCTTTTAGTAGGTCAGGTGTAAAGAAGTTATTAAAAAATCATAAATCTATAAAAAAATTAGTTTAGGAGGGATATTTTTATGGAATTATTAATTATGGCTGCTGGAATGGGAAGTAGATTTGGAGGACTAAAACAAATTGCTCCAATGGGACCAAACGGAGAATTTATTATAGATTATTCTATATATGATGCAAAAAAAGCAGGATTTGATAAAGTTATATTTATAATAAAAGAAGAAAATTATAGTTTATTTAAGGATACAATTGGGAAAAGAGTTGAATCACATATTGATGTAGATTATGTATTTCAAAAATTAGAGGATATTCCTGATTTTGTTAAAATACCAGAAACAAGAGTTAAACCTTGGGGGACTGCACAAGCAATATATGCTGCCAGAGATAAGATAACAGGTCCATTCGCAGTAATTAATGCTGATGATTTTTATGGAAGAGAATCATTTTTTGTAGCTAGTGATTTCTTAAATAGTGATGCAAAAGATAAATATTCTTTAGTTGGATATAAAGCAAAGAATACAATGACTAGAAATGGTTCTGTTAAAAGAGGAATTATTAAAACAGAAAATGGTTTGTTAAAATCTATAGTTGAAAGTAAATTAGAATACATAGGAGATGATATCTATGCAACTCCATTAGATAGTGAAGAATCATTTAAAATAGATGGAGATGATTTAGTATCAATGAATATGCTTACTTTTGACTTATCTATTTTTCAACATTTAGAAAGAAGAATAAAGGTATTCTTTAAAGAAAATGAAAAAGATTTAGAAAAATGTGAATTTTTAATTCCAACTGAAATAAGTAATTCAATTGAAGAAGATGGAAAAGAAGTAAGAGTATTAAAAACAGATGCTACTTGGTATGGGGTTACATATAAAGAAGATACTGATAGTGTAAAAAAAGCATTATTAAAATTAACAAAAGAAAACGTTTATCCTAATAACCTTTGGGATAAAGAATAAATCGAAAGGAATCAATAAAGAGATTGATTAAAAAGTGATAATATGGATAAGAACATTAAAAGAATAGATGAATTAATTAATATAATAAATAAGGCAAGTTATGAATATTATGTATTAGATAATCCAACTATCACAGATCAAGAATATGATGATGCCTATAATGAATTATTATCGTTAGAAAGTAAATATCCTGAATTAAAAAGAGAGGATTCTCCAACTAATAGAGTTGGTGGTGAAGCAATAGAAAAGTTTAATAAAGTAACTCATGCTTCTCCAATGCTTTCTTTTGATGATATATTTAATGAAGAAGAAATAATTACATTTGATGAAAGAATTAGAAAAAGTGTTAGTAATCCAAGTTATACATTAGAACCAAAGATGGATGGTTTATCAGGTTCATTAATATATGAAAAAGGAGTATTAGTTAGAGGAGCAACTAGAGGAGATGGGGTAACAGGTGAAGATATTACATTAAATGTAAAAACTATAAAGTCTGTGCCACTTAGATTAAAAAAAGATATAGATATAGAAGTACGTGGCGAAATATACATGAGTAAAGATTCTTTCTATAAAGCTAACAGAGAAAGAGAATTAAATAATGAAAAGTTATTTGCTAATCCAAGAAATGCAGCTGCTGGCTCTGTAAGACAATTAGACAGTAAAATAACGGCTAAAAGAAATTTAGATTTTATGGCATATTTTATTCCTAATCCAGAAGATTATAATATTAAAACTCAACATGAATCTATTGAATTTTTAAAAGAATTGGGTTTCGTAACTAATATAAAATTAAATGGCATTGCAAAAAATAGTAACGATATAATGTCATATGTTAATAACTTAAGTAAAAAAAGAAATGATCTTCCATTTGAAATAGATGGAGTTGTATTAAAAGTAGATAGTTTAGAAGATGAAAAAGTTTTAGGTTTTACAGCTAGAGTACCTAGATGGGGAATTGCATATAAATTTCCTGCAACAGAAGTATTAACTAATCTAAATGAAATAAAATATACGGTAGGAAGAACTGGTAAAATAACTCCAAATGCGATTTTTAATCCAGTTCATGTTGCTGGTTCATTAGTTTCAAAAGCAACATTACATAATTTTGATTATATAAAAGAAAAAGATATTAGAGTAGGAGATATTATTTCTATTAGAAAAGCAGGAGATGTAATTCCTGAAGTAGTTGAAGTTAAAATTAATAGAAGGAAAGAAGATAGTAAAGAGACAGTTATGATAACTAATTGTCCTATATGTGATACTGCTTTAATAAAAAAAGATGCTAATTATTTTTGTCCAAATGAACATTGTCCAGCTAGACATACAGAGGGCCTTATTCATTTTGTTGGAAGAGATGCAATGAACATAGATGGATTTGGAGATCGAATAATAGAGGACTTTTATAATGAAGGTTATTTAAAGACGATAATTGATTTTTATAATTTATATAAATATAAAGATGAATTAATGACAATGGAAGGCTTTGGAGAAAAGAGTATTACTAATTTACTTGATGCCATTACTGAAAGTAAAAATAATTCATTAGAAAGATTAATATTTGCGTTAGGTATTAGATATGTAGGTAAAAAAACAGCTAAAGTTTTAGCAATCTATTTTGGTGAAATGGATAAATTAGAAAAGGCTTCATATGATACCTTAAAAAATATACCAGATGTTGGTGACATAATAGCTAAAAGTATTGTTGAGTATTTTAGTGAAGAAAAAAATATAGAATTAATTAATAATTTAAAAGAATTAAATTTAAATATGAAATATCTAGGCGAAAAAGTAGATGATACAAATAAAAATATATTTAATAAAACATTTGTAATAACTGGTACTTTATCAGAACCTAGAGATAGTTATAAAGAAAAATTAGAAAGTTTAGGTGCTAAAGTAACTGGATCAGTAACTAGTAAGACTGATTATGTTTTAGTAGGTGAAAATCCAGGAAGTAAATATGATAAAGCTATTTCATTAGGAATAAAAATATTGAATGAAGATGATTATAATAATTTAATAAATAGTTAAAAAGGGTGATGACAATGAATATTTATGATTTTGTAGTAAAAAAAAGAAATGGTGAAGATTTACCATTAAGTAAATTTAAGGGGAAAGTAATTTTGATTGTTAATACAGCAACAGGATGTGGTTTTACTCCACAATATGAGGGCTTAGAAGAATTATATAAGAAATATCATGATAGAGGTTTAGAAATACTTGATTTCCCTTGTAATCAATTTGCTAATCAAGCACCAGGAACAGATGAAGAAATTCATAAATTTTGTAAGCTAAAATATGATACTAGTTTTGATCAATTAGCAAAGATAGAAGTAAATGGTAAAAATGAACATCCATTATATACTTTTTTAAAAAAAGAAAAGTCAGGTATGATATTTAAAAGAGTCAAATGGAATTTTGAAAAATTTTTAGTAGATAGAGATGGTAATGTAGTTTATAGATTTGCTAGTACTACAAAGCCAAAGAATTTTGAAGATTCAATAGTAGAATTGTTAGGATAGGTGATTAAATGTACGATATAATAATTGTAGGAGCAGGACCTGCAGGATTAACTGCTGCATTATATGCTGGAAGGTCAAATAAAAAAGTATTAGTTTTAGAAGCAAAAGCTTATGGCGGACAAATAGTAAGTGCTGCGAAAGTGGAAAACTATCCTGGTATAAAAAGTATATCTGGATTTGATTATGCAACTAATTTATACAATCAAGTAAAAGATTTAGGCGTAGAAATAAAATTTGAAACTGTATTATCCATTAGCGATGATAAAAAAGTAGTTACAAATAATAATGAATATAAATCAAAGGCAATAATAATTGCAACTGGTTCTGAAAATAGGAAACTTTCTTTAGAAAATGAAGAAAGGTTAATTGGAAAAGGTGTAAGTTATTGTGCTACTTGTGATGGTAACTTTTTTAAGGGAAAAGTTACAGCTGTAGTTGGTGGAGGAAATACAGCATTAGAAGATGCTCTATATTTATCTGATATTGCATCTAAGGTATATTTAATTCATCGAAGAGATAATTTTAGAGGAGAAGATAAATTAGTTAAAGAATTGTCAAAGAAAGAAAATGTAGAATTAATATTAAATTCTAACGTAGTAAAAATTAATGGTGAAGAAAAAGTTGAATCTATAGTTATTAAGAATAATGACGAAAATGAAAGTATATTAGAAATAAATGGTTTATTTATAGCTGTAGGACAAGAACCTAAAAATATAATGTTTAAAAATGTAGTTGATTTAGATGAAAAAGGATATATAATATCTAGTGATGGAGTTCATACTAATACAAAAGGAATTTATGTAGCAGGCGATGCGAGAGAAAAAAATCTTAGACAATTAACTACTGCTGTATCAGATGGCTCAATCGCAGCAACAACTGCAATAAGAGAAATGGAGTGATAGAATGGTAGTTGAAATTAAGGATAATGAATTTGAAGAAGTTATAAAAAAAGATAAAAAAGTAATTATTGATTGTTATGCAGTTTGGTGTGGACCATGCAAAATGATTTCACCAATTATTGATGAATTAGCTAGTGAATTATCGGATTGTAAATTTTATAAATTAAATGTAGATGAATCAGAAGTAGTAACATCTAAATATGATATTATGTCTATACCAACTATTTTAATATTTGAAGATGGTATTTTAAAAAATAAAGCTGTTGGCCTTAGATCAAAAAGTGAATTACAGGAATTAATAACTGAATAAAAAAATGAATAAGATTATTTATTCATTTTTTTTATATTTTTTAATTAAATTGACATTTTTTATTACTTATGATATTATATTTTGGCCAAACAAAAAAGGGGGATATTATGATAGATAATATTGATAAAAATTATATGGATAAGTTATATCTTTTTTTAGTTGAAAACAAAGAGTTAGATTTTGAAGAAGTTTCAAAAAATATGTATTTAAGATTTAAAATGAGTGTAAGGGATATTCTAAAATTAATATGTGAAAATAAAGCAAATTATATGGAAGATAGAATTTATCAAATGAAATTAATTATAAGTTATATTTTAAAAAGAAAACAAGGTAATGTAAGTGATAGTTTAAAAAATGAAGTAGATAAAATTAAATTAAAAGAAATAGTTTTGCCTGTGTCATTATTAACATATCCAGGATTTATTGAACGTAAGAGAATGGAAAAAATGAAAAGAGAAGATTCAATTAGTAAAACTAAAGAAATTTTAAATGAAGTAATTGAAAAAAATTATGTAGAGAAAAAAGACGCTAATAAAATAGCAACACTAGTAAAAGCAAATTTAAAGAGTATTGATGATGAAACTTATCTTGAATATTTAAGAATTAGATATAATTTATATCCAATATTAGAAAATGATTTATATTTAATTGAGGATATTATTTTAACTGAAATAAATGATTTAACTAATAAACTTGCTATGCTTGAATATTATGCAAGTATTAATGATGTTGAAGGAATTAAAAGTATAGAAATAAAAAATCAATCATATAAATCAGAAGAATATCAAAATAGTGTAGGTAATATAGCTTATAGTAAAACTAGAAGATTAAATCACTTAATTGAAGTTTTATTAAATCTTTATAATAGAATTAGAGATATTAAAGAACAAAAAGATTGCCTAAATTTTAAAAAGTTAGAATCAAATGATATAACATATTTAAATGCCAATTATCCAGTATTAGCGAATGTATATAAAAATATTGATAATACTTATAAAATATATAAGACATTCGTACAAGATATTAATAATGTAGTTGATTCTAGAAAAGAAAGTATTTCAAAAGAATTTAATAAGAAGTTTTTATTAATAAATAAAGAAGCACAAGAATAGTGCTTCTTTTACATTACATTCATAGAATTTTGATATGTAGCTTTAGGGTATGTATTATAATCTACTGCTTGTGGGTAAATATTACTTTCTAATCTAGAAACTCTATTTTGTAAATTGTTTATTTCATTTTCTAATTTTGATAATCTGTTATCCATATTATTACAAGTACTAGTGTTATTACTTGGATACATCATAGGCATTCCTTGATATGGAAAATTAACCATATTATAACTTTCAAAACCAGGCCTTTCATCATATATATATGCTTGATTATTCATATAAATCCTCCTTTAGAAATCTATTTTAATATATGCAAAAGTACTAGAAAAGAAATGGGCATTAAACTATTTTTTTATAAAAACGAATATTAATATTGAAAAAATAATCAATTTTTTTTATAATTAATATGTAAATAGGAGGATATGATGAAAAAAATATTTGTAGGAATAATATCATTTTTTGCTTTATTAACTTTTGTAAGTGCTAGTGAAAATAGATTATATTTTAAAAATTCAGGGAATAGATTATATTATGAAAGTAAAGATATTAATGACGAATTCTTTTTAAATCATACTGATATGCTTCCAGGTAAAAGCTATACAGATTATTTAACTATAGAAAATGGAACAGATAAGACATATACATTATATTTTAAGGTAAAACCAAAAGAACAAAATGAATCTACTTTAGAACTATTAAATTCAACAACTATGAATATTTATTTAGATAATCAAGTTTTATATAGTGGTGGAGTAGATGGTATTAATTATGAAAAAGAGGCTAATTTACAAAATGCTATTAAATTAATAGAATTAGCTCCATCTGCAAAAAGCAAAATAAAAGTAGAAACATTTTTATCTAAAGAATATTCAAATATGAAATCAACTGATATAGCATATATAGATTGGGAATTCTATGCACAGTATGATGAAGAACCAGCAAAAAAAATAAATCCAGTAACTGGTGATAATATATATGTTTATATAGCTGCTTTATGCGCATCATTAATATTAATTCTTATCATATTTTTAATAATCAAGAGTAAAAAGAAAAAAGTTACTAAATAGTAATTTTTTTTTGACTTTAAATACTATGTAATATATAATAATTCGATATTGAAGGGGAAATATTATGGAATATTTAAATGATGGTATGAATAAGAAAACTTTTAAGGAATTGTTTGAAACTAAATCATTTAATGATAGTTCAAAAGAGTTTAGAAATAATATTTATGTAGGATTTAAATTATTTTCTTTAAAGTATCCATTTAAAAGAAATATTAATCCATTTATTGTATTAAATTCTTTATTTGATATGCAAAAACTTAATTTTGAGGAAAAAATTCTAGCTTTTGATTATTTAAAAAATGTATATTATTATTTTTTAGATCAAGTATCATATGATAAAAAAGAGCATAAATATATTTTTAGAGATGAAAAGAGAGATTATGTTTTTGATTTTAGACTATTATCAGATAGTATTTCAGGAAAAAAAATATCAAAGATATTAACTACCAATAAAAAGTTTAATGATTGTCATAGTGGTTCCATGACAATAATTCCAAAGATAGATAATTCTTATTTATGCACGGGAATTATAGATAATTTTGGTTATGATACTCTTCATACTGTTATTGAATTTGATGAAAATAAAATAATTGATTATACATTAAATATAATTATTGATAAGAATACTTATAAAAGAATAACAAATTTTAGAGAAATACAAAGAATTAAAAAAGAAAACTATCTTGATGATATAGAATTATTGGATAAAAATTTAGATTCAAAGACTTATTTAACTTATAGAGATGAAATAATTAGAGATTTAAATAAGAATAAAAAAGTGTTAAAATTATCTAAAGAGGAGTTAAAATGAGATTAAGAAATAATAAAAATGCTAAAGAAATAATAGAAAATTCTAAGTACTTAGTAATAAATCCTGAAAATTATAAAGGAAAATGGAAAAAAGTATTTAATAACGATAATCCTATTTATATAGAAATAGGCTGTGGAAAAGGTAATTTTGTAATTGAGAATGC
>AUXO017941865.1_pt1 | contig 19317 bp, 12 predicted proteins | sample 768731 | NCBI WGS metagenome assembly AUXO01 (sample SAMN02715735, study PRJNA202380) | gut metagenome | biome: sheep rumen | host: Ovis aries | place: New Zealand: Palmerston North
ATTCAAGTTAAACTTGAGTGCTGCCCCCAAAGAAAAGACCGGATGCAAAAGCACCCGGCCTCGTAAGTTGTCTTAATATAAGCTATTTTATTTATGATACAATACCGGCGAAGCCATTCCTTTCTTTCGATAATTCTCCGGAATCCTTTTATTTAAGAAAAGCATCTTTATATCGTCCGATGCTTCCTTACCAAAAAACTCAAATCTTCCTTTCCTTGTGAGTCTTTTTGCCACATATCTACGCTGTATACATTTCGTACAACGCCGTTCATTACCGCAAGGCAGTACTTGTATTCTCTTATCTTATCAATATTTACTTTCCAGGTGTATATATTCCTTAACGTAATTAATACAAGCCTCGGTAAAATAATAAATAAATTTGTCAAATTGAAGCGTTGTTTCAAAAAGATACTCTGCCATAGTATCTTTACTTATCGCACTCACACAGCTTAAACCTAGGTTCTTGCCTTCTATATCCACAAGATATGTCCAATCATCCTTGGGTGCAAATATTTGTGTTTCCCAAAAAATGCCATCGTGCGCTACTTGATCTCTGATATATTTGATTATATTCAAAAAATCTGAAATAGATAGGCTCCCAATCTCAATCGCCTTTGTGTCTTCCGAAGAACACTCTATAAGTTTGAAGTTTTGTAGTATGTAATCCCTACCCGTAATGCTAAAATGGTGCTGAAATCTTTCATAAAAGTCTTTTGGGCCCTTCAGCGTATGATTAAGTTTTTGTAAGGATTCCATACATATTTTTATAAAAAGCAATCTAAGTCCATCTCTCGGTGGATAAATCTCATCTATCCGTCTTGATAATGTAACAAATCTATAGATTTGATTAATCATTTGACGTGGAATTCTGTCATCAGAATCCATCTGGTATACACGCCCCAAAAATTCGTCCACATCGTCCTGATTTATAAAGAACTCGGAATAGAAGTTCTTTAATCTAATATCGTTTAACTCCAATATACTATAAATATCATTCTGTAGATTATTGTCACTTTCACAGATAACTCGCAACGATTTTGTCTCTACATCAAACTCTGCGACCTTGGTTCCACCAAGCAGATGTTTGTTTGTCCTATAATAATACTCTGCAAGGGTTTCGTTTATTTTATGCTTTGGATGCGTTGTCTTCTTCATAACAAGATATCTCTCTGTGGTAGAAGGAAGGAATGACAAATAAAACACCGCTTCATTTGCAGCTCCCATCTTTGCGCTGGGAACATTGCCAGTCTCAGTCCATGAATAGCACTTGCATTCAATTACTATGGAACTATCTTCTGAAACGACATCAAATTTATGATCCTTCTTTTCTGAATACCCAATAGCAATCTTTTTCTCTATAATAAAAGACCTATTATACTTTTCCGAGAACCATTGAGCCACTTCCTTTTGAAAATTTGCTCCCACTACGGGATTTTCTGAATTCGAATTCATCCTCTTCTCCAATTATTTACTTCGAATCATATTACCAGTTCTGTAAGCTTGTCCTTTTTTTCTTGAATCTCTGCTCTTAATGTCTCGATTTCTCCATCGCACTCGTATCTCTGTTTTATAATATCCAGAAAATCAGAATGCTCCGACACGAGATATCCATTTTCAAATGCTTGTGGCATTATAAATTCTTTCTCGCCGATATCAAATTCAATTATTACATGGGTTGAATCCTTAATTTGCGAGACTATACCATCCCCAAAACTTCTGTGTTTAACAAGCATGCCAACAAGTTCATAAGACTTCAAATTTGCTTTTTTATCATTCAACGAATCTAATTCTTTTTCTAGTTCTTGAAGTTCATCCTGTAGAATCTCGATTCTAGTCTGTCTTTCTGTCTTCTTCTTTACTTCAACAACAGGCTTCCTCTTACTCATCTTCTCCTTCCATTCATCATCTTTTCTGATATATGGACTGAGATTGATAAAGAGATTCCGAATGTATTCTTTATCCTTCATCCCACTTTCAAGAATATACTCTACAAGTTCCTCCTGCCTTGCCTGTCCCATAGTAAGCCGATACAACGATAATACTTTTCTGAGCCTGTCATAGTTTACTTCATCTTTGCTGACAGGATACATCGGAATAATCCGTTCTATCTTTACCGCCTGATCCTTTCCAAGACACCAATATGGTACAAGTTCAGACTGATCTGCTGTACGAACCTCATCTGCAGCCATAGCAAATAATTCCTGCCAAACATCACTGCTAAATTCCCTATCAGCAAATCGATTAGCTACATCTTGCCTAATAGCGAGACACTTGTAACGGTTAATTCGTCCCTCTCTCTGTTCAAGATCTATAGGATTACCGGGAAGATTCCAATGCATAATCTTTCTACAGTAATAGTGGAAATCCAGGCCTTCCTGTCCTATAGAAGTAGTTGCAAGCACAAATGGTCGCATAGGACTGTTAAAAGCATTACGTATGCTGTCCTTACGATCAACATTCTTGGACTCGCTTCCCTCGCTCTTGGTAAAGCCAACCGCGTAATGAGATCTCATAAATGTTCTTTGATACTTTTCCCCACGCATTCTTGTCTTGAATGCCGGGTATGTATCAATTGAATAACTGGCCGAATGAATCTTAAGTGCATCAATCATCAATTCATGTACTTGATGGTTCTTGTCTTCAGATAATCCAAAACCGGTCCCTTCTGAAACCATATGTACATATTCATCCAACATGGCTCCAAAGCCTCCATCGCAGCAATATCTCAGAACATTTCTCCAATGGCCATCTCCCTCTGAATCATCATTATCCCCATAGGCTAATATTACCGCTGCTGTAGCTTCAGTTGCATTAAAGCGGTTAATAAAGACCTTCGCAAGTTCAGAGGATCTCCTTAGATCTCCGCCATTTGAGCGGAAAGCACAGACCGCAAAGGATCCAATCGCCATATCTGCCAATACACTTGCCAAATCCCCAGGAGCTCGTCCCATCTCACTCTCTGCTACATTCATAAGAGCTTTCATTCTCCTAAGATGGGTTTCAAGACCACTTGTACCTACTTCCTCAGTTGTATCATCTGCATCTGGATCAGCGTTTACCATAACGTTAATCCATTTGATTACATATTCCGGTCCATCAAGAAGTGCAGGTGCCATATAATACCACTTCTTATCATCACGGACAGAATCATGTTCATATTTCTCAAGAATCGGGGCCAACAGATGCGCAATCTTCCCCCTTAACTCTTCCCGGATTTCACTCAGCGTATATCCGGCATTAAGATATTCTATGGGTTTATACACTTCCGCAAGTGTTTCTGATGGATAAAGTAGGCAGAACATATACATTCCACGAGCTTCTCCCTTTGAAACATTAAAGCGGAGTCTTGCTGGAGGATAACGTAGTTTTGCGTCTGTAAAGTACTTGTTGTTCTCAGATTTTATATTTTCATTATTTGATACAACACCGACCGTTCTTCTCTCTTCTTCATAAGAGATCATGCTTCCTATCATCTTCGGAACCATCTCCCATGACGAAAAGACAAGAATCTTTGAAAAGCCCTTGCTATTCTTGTAAACACCTTCCAAGTTGTAATATGGTCTTGAAGGCGGAACCCACATATACAACTCAGAATTGTTATAGAAAATCTGCCGTTTCAGCTCTTCAAGCCTTGCATTATTCGAAGGAATCTCTCCGTATTTTTCAAGCGAATCTCGATTAATCCAAAGATAATCTCCCTTCGTCTTTGAAATCAATTCCGGGCTCTTTTTTATTATTCGTTCAATACGCTCTTTAACCTTGTAATGGTTCATGTAAGACATGAGATAAGGTGTACTCTTGGCATAATCAACCAACAAAGATCTGTCCTCTCCAAGATCTCTCAGCATCCTTCCCATATCTACAAATGTATGAATATCTCCCTCAGAAATACTGATTGGATGAGAAACACTGCTGTCATCGATATAATCTCCGGTATCCATGACAGAGATTCGCTCAGTACGGCACATCAATCCATACATTTCATCTTCAGCTTTTTTCTTTAAATGCAGTACTGCGGCATCTCCCTGGATTACTTCGCGAAGTGCTACAGAATAATCAGACCACACTTCTGAAAAATGATCCATCTTATTCTTGTCATTGAGCAAAAACTCCATTACTTGGAAAAACTCTTTGTAGTATTCGTCGGGAGATTCAGCTTCTTCTATCTCCTCCATTGTTGAATACAGCTTATAAGGCGTAGCAGAAAGAAGCAAGACCTTCAGCCCCTTTGTTTCAAAGAATTTCTTCGCAATGACACCATTTTCGGTAGCCAACTCCTCAGAATCAATCAAGCTTTTAAATCGTTGGAATTCATCCATTATTACAAGATCCGGCTGAAGCATATCTACACTTATCTGTGCAAACATTTTTCTATACTTCATAAGGACCGAATAACTTGATTCTGAAGTTTTTTCGTTATTCTGCCTTTCTTTAATATGACGGATCAAAACATCAAATATATGATGTTCTTCATCAAACTTAACTACTCTGTTTATCACACTCTCCGGATAACCGGTTCCCTCTTTATCCAAAAAGGAAATCTTTTTATCGTAATAATCTATTAAACTCTCCCAGTTCTTAACTCCCAGCGAAATAAACGTGCTTATTTCAGATAAATAATCCTTAAATACTGGTATTCTCTTCAAAATAGCGTACATTAACGCTCTTTCATGTTGTGAGCCTCCGCTATTTGTCATACTAAAGGATGTACTTGGGGTTAATGGAATAAGCTGCGCAAAATCATCCCTTTTCTTTGAATGATACTCCTGATATGCAATTTTCAGATGCTGCATAGAAAGGCGCTCGTCTCCCTCGCTTTTCTCTGGTCTTACACCGAACACATCAAGCTTCCGAATATTTTGATTTGCAATAACCTGATTTGAGCAGATATATACTATCTTGAAAATGTCGTCGTTCTTCTCATATTGAATCAGCGCTGTCTTAGCAATCGCTCCCCTGGCAATAAGTGTTTTACCAAGACCCACTTCATCAGCAACCATAACACGATTTTGCCCATGGCGAAAAAGCTCATCTATCCTCTCAACGGTAGCGCACTGAAAGTCCTTGAGCTGAGTCATTGTCTTTTCTTCGATTGATCGAAGGCTTTTCTCCAAATCCATTGGTTACACCTGCTTTATCCCAAGAGTATTGCAGAAGACATCATACATTTCCCTAAACTCTGGCGGTATAATCTCTTCTTCCTCTATAGCCTTTGTTATATACTGGATCTCTCCCAGTCTTTCCGGTTCGGAAACGGATGTCTTTAGCATCTTTTCATAAACTGCCGGCATTGCGCTATTCTGATCCCATTCACCATGTTTACCTGAAAGTTTCTTATTCTCCAAAAACGACTGGACATAATCTTCACCAAGAATAAAAGCGACATATTCAATAAACTGATTCTTAGTCCTTATTACATTCTTGATAATCTCCGCATCCCTGCCTTCAGGTATTCCGGATGTCGGAATCATAATCACTCTCTCCATTGTGCAATCTTCTATCGTTACTGCAACAACATAAAATTCTGAAAGCTGGAGCGTTTCCAACGAATTAAACTCCATCTTAGGTAGTAATTCGCTCTCTTTATTACTTCTCAAGGGTCTAATCACAACCCCGTCCATCATACCATCTATACCAGCTGATATACGAACATCAAATTTTCCGGCATTCGCTTCAACAATAGCTCTCATTTCTATCCGGCATATCTCTTTAATCTTCTGTTCAACTTTATCTTGTACAGATGATTCTTCTTTTTCTTCCACGTTTTCTAGAGAAACCAGCTCAAACGGGTTTTTCTTTCCTTCACGATCTTCGCCCATAATATCGTTAAGGAATTTCTCGCCATTCAATATGCCATTCTTTGTCCTCAGCCGCAGCATCATTTCTACATTAGAATTAATAGCAGCGTACGACGCATTCATTGATCCAAGATACAAATCCGTATCGCCATACTTCCTTCTAACATAAATCTTGGCATGAATATCCTGTTTACCGGATTCTTGACCTGATTGCTCGCTTTCTCCATCCGATATCGAGCTTTCGCCATCAATAATATCATCCTTCATAACATATACATCGAAATTTGAAGCCTTTCCTCCGGTTATTTTAGGCAGTTCAGACCTTCTGGTAATCAATGTTCTTGTCGTATTAGTTAGCGTCTTTCCCGGATCATTGAATCTTTCTATGACGCTTCCTGTCAAAAATGGGGACATTACCACAAGTTCATGAAAATTCTCTGTGAAAAGCCAATTTGAAGCCATATCATAGCTACCAGTTCCAATACCAAGAGGCATTATTTCACACTCAGAAAATCCATCCTCTGCGTGAAATCTCACTCTTGAGACAGCCTTGATCATATACGCAAGATCACTACTTTGTCTTTCATAATTAATAAGTTCTTTGTTCAATTGTTTTCTGAGAAATTTTAGAAACTCTACTACCGGTTCCGGATCCACTTCCCCTGAAGAATCATTGTCTCCATCGAGAGCACAAGCAACATCCCAGCTGTGGTCAAAGGTCATATTTCTGCTCATCACAACAAATTTGTATTGCTTTGTGCCTTCTTCATTGCTGTATTCAAGCAGCCATGTTTTCGGATGAAATGCAGGATAACGATTTATCTTTTTATCATAAGGCACCGACACCGGCACCACCATCTTTTCTAAAGTTAAACATAATGCATTTGGCTTTGAGGGAAGCTTTATCTGACCAGCCTCACAAAAAACCACAATTTTATCAGATATCTTTTGAAGTGCGCTAAGCATACTAATGGGATTGCTTATCAGTTCACTGTCCGTATCCTCTATCAAGCCCAGTGCTATAGATACCGCTGTCAAAGTCTCCAAATCAAGTGAATATGTCGTACCAATTGCATGTTCGAGCTTAAATCCATTCGGTGGCATAAGCACTTCGCCATAGTTTATTCTATCTTTAGCAGAAGTAGGCTTAAACATCTCAAACAACCTCCGCATTCATAATATCTTTTATAATTCTCTTAGCCGGAGTATATCTGTAATCAAGCTTGTCTATTCCGATCCAATTCTGACCCTTAAACTCTCCTACGCGATTTGTCTTTGCTCTCTTGGGTCCTTTTAACGCAATTTCACGTTTAACGATTAGATCATCCACCATATCTATATCTCCCTCTCTGATAGCTTCTTGCGCTCTCTTCAAAAAAGTCCTCAACTTTGTATTATTGATCTTACGTTTATTAAATATTGCGTCTAAGTCAACCTCGCTCCGCTTTTTTAAATCTTTGGAATAAAGATCCCACTTCTTCTGAACAGCATTATTTTCACCACCAAATACGATCCAATTATATCTGGTGGTGATAATAGATACGAGATTATTGAAGTCATTTGCCAGCTCCATCATATATCTCATCTCTTCGCCAACAGAATCTTTGATGTCCTCAGAAAGAGCCCCAAATGAATCATATTTATCCAGTTGAATATTATTTTTTAGAATATATGCAAACAAACTGTTTCTCTGATTTGTAATAATCTGTGTTCTTAAGAATGCAGCTTCTTCCGGAAGTAGCTCTATGGTCAGATTGTTTCTCCAGTCATTCCGATAGACATCTCCCATACTCCAAAACTGAATAGAAGTTAAATCGCCTGCATCTATATCATCCTTCTCATTTTCCTCTGCATCTTTGTCTCTGTTTCCATAGGACTTCGCCTGCTTCATTTTTCTCTGAATAACGCTCTGGTGAACATATTCCTTGACCGACAAGTCCTCTTTAAATATCCCTATTGTCTTTATTCCATTCCAATAAATATTCGAAGGAGTTCGTATTACCCAGGATTTGGGAACAAGGCTTCCAATTACCCCATCATTGCTAGTCTTAATGAGAATATCTCTGCAGTTGCGCTCCTCGTTATCTATCTTTCTGAGAATAGTATTAACATCTGATCCATACATACCATTCCCTGCTTCCATAAGGACATATGGCACAATCAAAAAATACTTCGCCCTTGTTTGGACCGTTGATGTACCAGGAAAAAAATAATCCGCAAAAGCATCTCGAATTGCCCCTATTCCCAGTTCGTCAACTGCTCCCGGCTCATCTAAAAGGTGAATAACATTAAGAACTTTATTCCGTTCATCTTTTGAAAAATCTATCCAACCAAGTGACATTATTTTCAACTCTCTTTTTTATCGTTTATATATCTTTATTCTCACTTAAGTATCTCAATTCTATGCCATTTAACCGATAGTTCGAAAATACGCAGTTTTCCGCATTGTACGCCAGAGAACAAAAGACCATCTTTCTGACTTCTTCATTTGCCGGAAACAGGGTGTTCCTCTTATTCACCGGGATATATTCTTTCTCTTCTTTTCCGGTTAGTACCAAACAGATTTGGGCACTAATCGGAAATATTACCTGATTATATTCATCACATGGGAATTTTTCTGTATGAACATAAACAACTTTATCGGAAGAGATAAATCTGCCTTCTGTGTCCACATACACTGAGAACGCCATATTAGCCATCGGTTCAAACATTATTTTGAAGAGATAAAACTCATCATCATTCATGTCAACTTCCTTAAATAATGGAAGGCAATACCAACGAGCAATAGTTCTCGCATCATTACTGTTTATCAGATCTTTAAAAGACTCTTTGCACGCTATTTCCGCTTCATCTAGTACGTCCGGCATCCTTAATCTTTGGATAACAAGAAATGTTGCCCAAAATACCATCTCCTCCCTTTCTAAAAAGCAACTTTTGTAGTAGTTTTCTTCAAAAAAAGCCTTCTTTTCCAGTTTGGATCGATATTCACCATATTTTGATTCAAACCTGCTAAATACATCTTCTAATCTGTTTTGTAATTTGGGTTCTCCATCTTTTCCATATATCTCATAAAGATTCTTTTTATAGCATATGGATTCAATTGGTATTTCACAGCTTTGCTTCCTATTATGTAAGTCATACCGATATATCATGTATTTCGTGTCTTTATCCTTTATGGAATACTTCTCATATTGAGGAGAGAAACCACGTAAATACACCTGTGGAATAAAATGCTGCTTAATTGTTATGTTATTCTTATTTGCCACACACTATCCCCATATATAAAGAAAAATATCTATTCAGGAACAAACCTCAACTTCTTCACGCCGCATCATATTCCTACGTTTTTTATTTCTCTGTGATTATTTTTATTTATTATCATTCCGCACAATTCTCTCTATCATCTCCAAATCATGAGGATCAAGCGACATAGTTTTCATTTCAGAATAGGAAATAGCTGAAGAAATAGCTCGTTTTTCTTCTTCCGAATACATAGCCTCATTCCTATTTAATAATCCATACCAAAATGCACTACCCTTGTTAAAAACAAATAATTCGTCAATCTTAGCAGTATCAAGTTGCTTTGTCTGCTTCATTCTTGTCTTCTCTATAGATATATCCGTATCTGATATCAAAATATCTTCTGCCTCTTTTGTTAACTCATAATTCTTCTTCTGAGTTATTTTCCAGCACTCTTCTTTTTTGCTATATGTCTCTATGTTCGCCACGGAACGCTTTTCATCATACAATACATCAAAAACTAGTTTTGATACATTGGCTATATCAACATCTAAGCAATGAGGCACACCCTGTAAATCCCATATTCGCAGATAATTAATTTTAAGATTAAGCTTTTGCGCTTCATATACTAATTTTGAAAATGTATATGCAATAATCTGTGGTCTGTATGCTCGCTTTTCTTGGTACCAATCCTGATTTGAAATAATTGCACCTATATATTCATATAGTATTTTTTTACCAATTAACTGCTTATAATAACATTCGTCGAATACAGAATTATCTTTGTCCCACTGTTTTAACATATTAGTGTGAAAATGAGCAGCATTCACCTGACCTCCCCAGGATACATAATGCGGTAACATATCTGCCGCGTTCATGTATTTGGCCAAATCAGTAAGCGTATATTTCATATTTCTGGGTCTAACCAACTTATAATCACTACTCTGCTTCTTCGTCATCTGCATCAAAGGCTGTTCATATTGTCCTCTAGCGCGTTCGAAGAACCACAGTTTTTGCACAATATCTCCAGTTGATATAGGTGCATATATCTTTCGAGAATAATCCTCCATACGAACATAAAAAGGATGACTCGAATTCAAATCAGCCGTTTTGACCTGATTTTGACTATTTGCATATCTCGCAATATTTCTAATTAGATCCGGATCTTCCTCCTTTAATATAGTCAGTTTCATCTGAACATAAATACCAGTTAGATCGGCACCATTTTTTAGACTCGTCGCTGCCAGCGTGGCTGTAGTTTGTCCCCCATTTATAATCTGCAAATTTGTGAATGTTTTTATCATTCCAGTACTATCAATATCGTTCGGTGAAATATCTTTAGCAGTTGTAGATATTCCATTATTATATGTAAAGAATCTAGACTTTTCATTCAGAATGGTATCTCTAATTCCTTTGTTTACTCCGCCATTGAATTTCAAAAATGATCTAACATTCGATTCAAGAAGGGCTGGGCCATACTCTTTGTAGATAGAAGCCAAAAACTCTCCCGGAACAATAGCTAGGTACGATTCATATTGATCTGTTTCAATATTCGCTTTAATGCACGGGATACCTTCTATCCCAAAATCCTCGCAATTTATAATTAAGTCTTCTTTTTCAAATCCAGCTAATCGAGATTTATATATTCGTTCAATATCAAGCACATCTACAACAACCGGTATAGAATATTTACCTACTTCAAATGTTTTAACTGGTAATTTTTTTACCATCGTGCTTAAAATATCTGTGCTTACAATGAACAAATGAATTTGTCCAATAAGATCAATATTCGCCTTTATATTCTGAGCCAGTTCAACTGCAGGGTCGGATTGTTCCCCATCATTAAAATACCCCTTAAATGTATTATCTAAATAATTGATCATCAATTGAGATTTCGTTTGAATAGAGTCATTCGTTATCGTCCGCATTTCTCCAAGATTATAATCAGCATATAAAAGATTAAGCGTATTTGTTGATAAATCAAGTTCAGCAGCGTCTATACGCATACTCTTATATGCTCGATTTCCTTTCGAAAACTCAAAGTAGCATTGTTGCATACCAGATACTAAAGAGTAATCATTCTCAAGAATATCTAAAGTGCTGTCAATAAATACTTCTATCGGATATCGAGAATCTGTAACTGCAGAAGCATTTATTTCTTCATTTATAAAACTGTCTCTAAACTCTTCAAGTGTTACCATCTTTTGCCTCCATAAATCGCTTTATTCCGTTTACAGAAAGAGTATATGTAACCCGTACAATTTCGTCATATTCAATATCTTCTGATTTTAATCTTGGAAATTTTTCATCCACCAGATAAGAGTCTACCCCTTTAACACAATACTTTGGAAAAATCGACATATCCATATCTGCCGTATACCCATACGCCGTAACCTTTTCCATAAAATCGTCTTTTATCGATGGATCCTTTATCTCATCCATTATTGTTTTTATAATATCTTCAACAGACGAATGCCCATCATTATATGTCTCCGACATACGTTCTACTCTTATAGCAATTAATCGTCCATCTATCTCTGACTCTAACTGATCTAGCGATGATATTTTAATCTCTGAGGTACCAGTGGTTATTGTTTTAATCTCATACCAATCCTCATTTAGTGAAAAATCTTTAGCCGTTCTTTTTGCTCCGCTCCAAGCCTTAGTCGCCTCTTCAATGCCAGACTTACATGCTAATACATAATATAAAAAGTATAATTCACCAAATAAACCCTGATATTCTTCCACCGACATCGTCGTAGAAGGTCTCTTAAACATTTTCCTCCACACTGAATACCTATTCTTCACGTTATAAATCGCTTCATTAGTATCCTTTGCACCTTTTGTGGCCTCAATTAAATCTATACACAAAGAGTAAAATATGGCGCGCGCACCAGCATTCTGTAAATCAAATCTTGACCAAAAAGTCTTATCACTTTCTTCCCATTGAGATACCTTTATACATTGTGTGGATTCTATAGTAATCGGAGGATCACTCGTTAAAAAAGCTATACTCGGTAAATTTGCTTCACGAATGCCGCAATATACACTTATGGGTCCATCGACATCTCTAATTCTTCTAAACGATTCTTCTTGATTTAACTGATTAAAAATATCCTGGATATCAATCATTTTCTTCAAACTCCTCATCTAAGTCTGGCTCATTTCGACTATTCTCGATCTCTCGGATCTTAATCTTATTTGCACGATATTTCATTTTTTCAGCTTCTTCTCTACTTGGAAATCCAACTGCAAAACCAAACATAGGTATAGTTTTATCGATATAGTCTACAACTCTTTTTTCCTCATTATTATCCGTGTCTGGTATCATAAGTTCCATTGGATAAATAACAAACAATGGATTTCTTGTTTCCACCGAAAGATAATCAGTTACTGTTAAATTCTCAGGATTGCCTTTTTGCGTTTTTTCAACGCGATATCTAGCATGCGCTCTTGCCTGTTCCCATTCACTCTCACTAAGGCCGCAACCAAAAATGTTAGGATCTATAATACGGTTATTTGTATCACCAATTCGTATTATTTTTTCCTCCGGTCTTTTCCTAAATGTTCTTTTTGCCGCTTTCTGATTCTTATATGAAAATACCTCAGATCCGCCCGCGGCTATAACAATATCCCATACATCAAAAGTAGCATTTCTTTCAATATAATCGCCTAGGTTTTCAACATCAAATTTAGTATTCTCATAGGGAATTGTTAGCTGACGTATACATTTGGCTATATATACCTTATTAACGTTTTTCCCCATCAGATGAGTAGTTCGTGCTCCTGGAGCTTGATATTCCTCCCATTTAATTAATGCTGTATCAATTAGCTGATCAATACAGGCTTTATTATGAAGATTTACTTTAGAATCAAAATATAGTTTTGAGGTATCAGCATATGTCCCGCCATAGTTAATGACATGAACAACAGATCCTGTATTGTACATCTTATTTCGACTAGTTATAAGCAACGAAGTCTCTAAAGAATCTGGTGATTCCTGAACCATAAAACCAAATTCCTCTGGTTTTTTCTTTTTAACTATCATTTCCCTAAATTGCATTTTTAAATTCTCTACAGCATCAATAACTGCTCGGAAATTCATAATGTTTATTGGAGAAATATAAATACGACACAGATCTTCATATCCAGGTCTATAGCCAAACCATCTACACATCTGCAATAACGAGTCATATGCTGAAGAATTTCTGCTAAAGTAACTTATCATTAACCCTTCTAAAGTCAATCCTCTTGATAATACATAACCTCCAATGGCAATAACACGAGCTCCAACCTCTTCGTATTTGCTATCTGAATATGAAAACCTATTTTTCTTATTTTTGTTATTAAATATAGCTACTTCTATTTTCGTTATTTCATCATAAAGCTTTGCTTGAATATCCTTCCAAATAATTTTTTCCCTTATTTCTTTATAGAAATCTGCCTCTTCTCCAATACAATCAGGGAGTCCTTCATAAATACCATATAATTTATACATATCTAGATTCTTTATAAAATCTGAAGTCGATCTATATGAATCCTGCTCAATAACATACTTTATATTTTCAAGATATTTTACAACTGCTTCGCGGATTTGCTCATGCATAGGGTTAAACACTGATATATTAATTAGCATAGATCTATGCTTACCATTTTTTCCCCGGATTGTCATTATGACATTATCTAGTAAAAAGCACAGAATTGCCTCCTTCATACTTTCTGGTAAAGCAGTGAATCGGTATTCTTCTTTTTTGTGTTTTGGAGGTAAAAAATTTGGTTCACTCTCATCCAGTCTACGTATGTGTCTTGAAACCTTCTCACCTTCAAATGAAAAGACTTTCGTAGCACCAAAATAATTAGAAGGTGGATTTAATAAAACTATAAAGTCTGATGGAAATAAATCTTTATATGCATCATCACCATCAGGGTTAACAAAGACATTGGCAAACGGAGTTGCTGTGTATCCTACATATGACGCAATGGGAAAATTATTAAATAAATTTCTTATATGTCCATTAATAGTTGAAGGATCCAGCTCCGGTTTTTTTGTATTAACCGAAGCGTTATCAGCTTCATCATCAATAATAAGAATGTTTTCAGAAGTGATATTATTTGTTCCAGCCTTAAGCCACTTGCACACCTGATCTAATACTGATGTATTTTTCTTTACAACAAGTATTATAGGCTTGTTAAAATCCCCACTTGTTGCATTAAGATTTTTTTTGACAAATTTTACAAAATCATTCTCATTATTCGTCAACGGAACCGCATGATGTTGCTTGCAAACCTCGCCTTCAGAAACACCTATATATGTTATTTCAGAATTACCAATTGAATCGCTTATTGCTCCAATTAATCCCTCGTCAATTCTCGATTGTGTTTGTTGCCTGAGCGAGTCAGTTAACCCTGCTAATAATACAATTATCTTGTATCCATAATCACATGCCAGATTAATTAATCCTGTGTAATTTGCAGTTTTTCCCGACTGAACATCTCCTACAACAAGCCCCTTTTTCTTTCTTTCTGAAACATCTATAGTTATTTCAGGGTTAGCGCATTGCTTCAGTACCTTTTCACAATCTAATTCCAATTGATCAATCGTTGTATCATCAAAATCTTTACGTTGCAAATAGCTACGATATCTTGCAAAGTATCCATCTAGTAATCTATTCTGCATTATTTCTTTTTTCTTTTCAAACCACTTTCCAGCAGTTGGATCAGCCATAAGTACATCTGGTTCAGACACTGCCACATTAGGATGGTTTTCTTCGTATCGAGCTACAACATAGTCAATGCTTTCCGAATCATTACATGAAAAGACGAGATCCGCAATTTGTCTAGTACATTCCTCAATCTGTGAATGAGAAAAGGGGCCACTCTCATAATTAAGCTTAGTCTTGACCATATCATATATACTATCCGTAAGTTTCTTATCCATAGTTATAACTCCAATTTTGAAATAATCTCTTCTCTTTTAGATGAAACACTTAAATATGATTCCGTTTCAAGTAATCTATCCAAAACATTTTTCTTTTCATGCTGTGGATACAGTGAAAGGACTTTAATAATTTGATCCACGAGGATATTTTCGTCCGTATCTAAAGAATCATTGGTTATTGTAATAGAATCAATAACATCATTATGTATTCTGTATTTGGGAATACTTTGTTCAAGTTGTACCAATAATCCTTCGAACAACTCCTTTTGTTCAGGATTTAATGTTCTATCAATACCCTGAATAAGTGGGTTGTTCCTATCAATCTCATACCTAACACTTCCTGTATGTTGATCTGTTATTCTTTCCCATACATTGTGTGTAGGAGTTGCTTCTTTCACTCCGGGATTTCTAATCGTACGTTTGCTTCTAACAACTGAATCCTCAACTGCTATTTTCAAATAATCCTTAATCTTATCCGGGATCTTTGCTGAAGATTTCTTGACATCTAACATCCATACAGAATCCAAGGAGGATGGAATGTCAACACGGATTCTCGCAAGTTTGTTCAACTCACTTCGGATTCCCATCCTCATCCAGCTTCCCCATGATATGAGCCTCCTATTACGATATAAATAAAAACCCTGATCATCATAAATGCTCTTAGGATTTCCAAGAAGTGCCATTTCCTCAGTAGTTATGTTTTTTGCAAACGGAAGCGTATATGGTGTAACCTTTACTTCACTTCCTTCAACATTAATTGTAGTTGTTCGCCCTGTTTGTTGTCGACCTAACGCACTTGTTAAAAAAGGATCTCGTTTTTCTATTCTTCTTCCATGATAAAATATTTCTATCTCGTCATAAAACCTATGAAAAACCAGTTCTACATGTTTTTTTGACTCAGCCACCAAAGATCTAAAGCTTTCCTCAAAATTCTTAGCAAACTCCCGTATTCTATCGAAATCAGTCCATATAACTAGAGTCCCCTTATCGTTTGCGATTAATCTATCAATCATTGGTAGCTCATAAATCTCGTCTTGCGATAATATTTTTAGAAACAGTTTATTAGTATTCTCGATAACATTTAAATCAAATGCCATTGCAATTAAATTGTCATTTTGTTTTGTCGCAACAGTAAAGACTTTACATTGGGACAAAGAAGCTGATTTTAATCCTAAGCCAAACCTTCCTAATTCAATTTCACTATCTGCCACTTTATCCCTATCAGAACCTGGTAGCATGGCATTATCAAGACCTTTTTCATCCATCCCGTGCCCGTTATCTAAAATGCAAAAATATGGGTTTGAACTTAATGGATCAGAATAAACCTCAACTCTGGTAGCTTCAGCGGATATACTATTATCAATAATATCAGCAACAGCAGTAGAAAAGCTGTATCCCATAGACCTAAATCCAGTCATTAATGCTTTTGCAGGGAAAGCTCTTTCAACCAATTCACTCATAGCTATCCTCTCTTTTCATAAACTACAGAATTAATACTCTTATTCATCATATTGATATCATCTCCGGAAAACCATTCCACTTGAGGATTTGAATTAATATCTTTAACTAAAACAACATTAACATCATTCTGAAAATCCATGCAGAATTTTATCTTTCCGTATGGAAGAAGAAAGTATGTAAGCTTAGTTGATGTATACCTAACAATAATATATTTTTTCTTTTGTCCATCTCTCACTTCAAAATCGTATAGAGAATACGGATAATCATCAGCTAAACAACGGATATCCTTCTTACCCTCCTCATTAAGATCATTAATAACTACTTTATAAGCAAGCTCCTTATTGTTCGCCTGTACTTCCTGATAATTCTCGGGGCCAACAGCGTCAAATCCCAAATTCTCCCTTAGTGCTATTATTTCTGTATCATAGTTCTCTATTGACTCTGTAAAAGCTGCCGTAAATTTGTTTCCGGTACCTTTTTTATTCAAAAACACCTTAGAATATGGGATTCCATTTTCCCCCACAACTAGGACATCGAAATTCAGGATTTTACTATCCGTATCATATTCAAATGCTTCAACAATAAATGCATAATCGTGAAGAGAACTTGATATAGCAGTCATAACTTTTTTATTATCTATATCAATTTCTGCGTCAGAAAAATTAAGTGATGGTGGGTAATGAACTTTCTGCCTTCCACAATGTACATTTCCAGGGTCAGTCTCTTCTCTTATGTACATGCAAAAATATGGAACACCTGTTAACTCGACACCATTTACTGTAATATGATCAAATACGAATACTTTAGGTATGATAGCCTCAGCTCGTGACTTAGAAAGAATTTGAGAAGTTAATTCTTCCTTGGAGGATGCGGATAATCCTTCTGGAATCTCCATTATTCGTGCCAATTCTTCATGGATAGATGCGCCCTGTTTAAGCGGAGTTGCTACGGTAGCTGTATGTCCTGATTGATTATCATTCTTTATATTTGCATATAATGATTTTATATCGATTGGTAATCTAATAATCACTCTGTCTTCCTCCCGTATTTTTCATTAAACATTGCACTAAAAATAGCCTCAAGCACGTTCACCACTATAGAATTACCTATAAGTTTATTCATTTTTCGATAGCTAAAATCTAAATACTCCGTACGTTCAAATTCTTCTTCAGTAAATCCCATGAATAAAAAAGCTTCACGAATTGTTGGTCTTCTGAATGTTTTTCCCTTTGCTCCATCATACTTAAATAATCCGCAGCAATGAGTTCTATCCATATTACACGTAATAGTTCCTATAGTGGTATCATCAGCCAAGGGATCCCTACCATTAATATCCCACATCACCAATCTCGATGGCGTATCATTTAACTGAGCTATATCCGCTTCTGCCCGGTATTTGGGATTTTTGTAATCATCTTTATAAAAATCAAAAAAGTTGTTTTTTCTTCCCACCTTTACAATCTTTTCTTCTATATTTAGTTTCTTCCCAAGATGGCTAACAATAAATGCTCTTTCACGATCCTGAGGTACTCCAAAATCCAGTGCATTAAGCAGCATGCAATCATCATTCTCATATCCCAGGGATTCCAAAAAACTTAACCACTGATTCAAATCCTTCTCGTTAGAAGGAGCCTTTATTGTCTTTACATTCTCTAAAAGCAAATACTCTGGTAAGCGATTTTCCTCGTTTAATTCATTTAAAATTCTTTCAATTTCCCAAAGCAAACCAGAGCGAGTTCCAGATCCTTTTCTCATGCCTAAACCTTTACCTCCTGTGGATAAATCCTGACACGGAAAGCTGTAAACAAGGAAGTCAAAATCTGGCATTTCACAACCATGTAATTGTGTTATAGAACCACAATTTTTTGATCGTTTATTTGCTATATAAAGCTTCTCTATATACTCTGCATCTAATCCAGTTAATTGTGATGGTCTCACTGAATCTTTGCTAAACTCATACTGTTTTAGGTATCTAATTTGCTCTGTACGATCAGGAACGTTTGGTCTATCTTCGTCTTTTCCATGAATAGCATCGTAGCAAATAATTGCATCTGTAAACCAATCACTTATTCCAACAATTTCATAATTAATTCCAATACGTTCCAACGCTGTAGCCTGCGCACCAATTCCTGCAAATGCCTCAAAGACTCTAAGCTTTTTAACTTTTTTCGACATTACTCTGCCTCTCTTTTATTCTTAATGTATTTGCCGGTCTTGATCCGTGCATCCGATGGTTTTTTTGCATCATATGGTATAGCCCAAGAATACCCTATGCGAACTGCACCAGGAATTCTTCCCTCGCTACACAACACCTGGATTCTCCTAATCGACAATCCCCATTTACTAGATGTTTCTCGAATTGATAAATAATCCATTTTATTCTCCATATAATAAACAACAGTCTCGTATAATTATATGCCAAAATGCGAACATTATCAATCAAAGACCTACTTCTTTTTACCATATCTTCAACATTTTTCAGCCTTCATCCACACTATACTCTATAATACTGTTCCATAATCACCCCACCTCATCTAAGCCATCAAATTCCACAAAAATAAGGGCCTTCCATCCGGAAAGCCCCTATTCTTCATAGACTTACTTCTTTCTTTTTCGGCTCCATCGTCTTCTGCGCCTTATTGCTCTCCCTCGCCCTTTCCCGGTTCTTATCCAGCATCTCCCTGATATTCATTTTGGGCCTGTTTTCATACTTCGCTTCTTCCCTGATACCAAAGATCTCCGGTTTTTCCTCTCTGATAGATACAAGCTCTGCGGTTCCGCCTGCGACAATTAAGTGATCGATGACCGGGATGTTCATTATCGCCCCGGCTTCGATGACTCTTCTTGTAAGTTCTATATCGTCCTTACTGGGATTCAGGC
>AUXO011316220.1_pt1 | contig 19309 bp, 15 predicted proteins | sample 768731 | NCBI WGS metagenome assembly AUXO01 (sample SAMN02715735, study PRJNA202380) | gut metagenome | biome: sheep rumen | host: Ovis aries | place: New Zealand: Palmerston North
TAATGATTATTCCTTGTGCTTTTAGTGCCTTGGCTTGTTTCTTGTTTTATAAGTTTATAGGAGATTCTTTATTTATTAGAGGATGGTTTGTTATTGGTATATTTTTTGGGATTGTTCCAGTTTTTAGTCTTTCTTTAAATGTTCCGAATGTTTTAAATCTTCCAATTGAAGAACTTATTCCTTATAATCTTTTAAGATATTTTACTCCTATAATTATGTATGTTTCGACTTCTTGTGTACTTTATATGATTATGAAGATAAAGTTCAATACCGAAGTATATCTTGCTATGAATAGAGCTGAAATAGATAAAAGAATTGCTGAAGCAACTATTGCATATGAAGAAAACATAAAAAATGGTTTAATAAAAGAAGAAGATAAAGACCTTAATATGGTTGATAAGTCTAGAAATATAGTTGAAAGAATCAGTGATATGATTGCTAAAAATATAGACCCTGATTATGAAAGAACTGAACATATCGTTGATATAGATGTTGAAAAGGAACTTGAAAAAAGAAAAGAAGAAAAAGAACTTAAGAAAAAAAAGAAAAAGAAATAAAAAAAGAGGCTTAAAGCCTCTTTTTTTAGTATTCGTAGTCTTTCGACAAAATTATTAAGTTGTTATTGCCTGTTTTTAAGAAAACTAAATCTCCAATAGTATAGATATCTTTATCTAAGATTCTAACTTTTCTATTTTGATAAAAAGCTTCATCAAAATTTGTAAAATCATCGTCTTCATCGCCTATTTTAAATCGTACTTGGTCATTTTGCTTAATTCTTTGGTTGAAAGGTGTTTTCTCAATATCTATTACTTTGTTAGGGATACTTCCTACAATGTATCTGATATTTTTGTATTCTTCTTTTTTATTGCTTTCACATCCAATGTCTGGCAAAAAGACTTCTATTTTTCGATTTATAGTTGTGAAAAAATAATTTGTCGGTTTTTCTTTTACTGGCCAAAGAGTATCTACTTGGATTAGGTCTTTGTTTTCCATTAAAGCCTTTCCAAAAATTACTTTTCCCTCTTCGTATTCGTTATTTAGAATAGTTTCTTTATTTCCATTCTTAAAATAAACAATCATACTATCAGGATTTGGCTCATCAGATGAAATTTCGATAGATTTTACGTTGTTGTAAATAGAGAACACTGGCAACAATCTAGTTCGTGATGGATATTCAATTTCAATAATAGGAGAGTAAAAGTATGTTTTTTGATATCTATTATTAAAGTATTCTATTAAATCATCTACTAGACTTACACGTACCGAGTCTTCGCATATAAGATTTAATTTTTGTGCCATAACTTATATCAGACCTTAGTCTTTCCTCCTTCTTATTTTTTGTTATATATATATTATACAATATTTAATATCAATCTACAAGAAAATTTATATAAAATGTTGAATATTTGATATTTTAATTTTGCACAAAAAAAGAGACCAAAAATTGGTCTCTTTTAAACTTTATAGAATTTTAAAGGAATTACTGATTACTCAGCATTCTCATAAGCTTCCATAATTGCATTGATAAGAGTTTCTCTAGCCTCTGCACTGATAGGATGAGCGATATCGATGTACTCCTTCTTTGCGTTAGGGTCAGCATTCTTAACTCTCTTCTCTCTGCTAGGCATAGCTACGAAAAGACCCTTAGACCCTTCAACGATACGAATGTCCTTGATAACGATTGCGTTGTCGATTACTACGCTTACGTTAGCTCTGATATTACTTGAGTTATCCTCTCTCTTATAAACAGTTACATTCAAATCCATATTTTTTTAATCTCCTTTAGTATTATTATTTTGTTTTCTTTATTAACTAGAATAAAGAGTCTTTTGGAAACTTATAAGTATTACCCTTATAATATTTTTTAAGAATCCAAACTTGAAAAGTTTTTCTTTTCAATTATATATTATATAACGTAAAAATATTTTTTTCAAGTATTTTTGTTTAATTTTAAAAAATTTTTTTACTAAATTTTATATTTATTTTATTCTTTTAACAGTTTTTCTATTAAGTTCGAGTTTCTGTTGATTTCTGTCTTTGAAATTGCGTTCTTAAAAACTTCTTTATCTCCAACACAAATTACATAATTACGAGCTCTAGTTATTGCAGTATATAGAAGGTTCATATTAAGGAAACTCTCATTACTTTTATGTACAGGAATAATTACTATTGGGAATTCACTTCCTTGAGATTTATGTATAGTTACACTATACGCAAGCTTAATTTGCTCAATATCTTTTAAAGTGTAAACTATTTTTCTTCCATCATAATCTACTGCAAGTACATTTTGTTCTTCATTGTTTTCGTTATAAAGTTCCTCTACAAAACCTATTGTTCCATTCATAACTCCAAGGTCATAGTTATTTTCTATATGGATTACTTTGTCACCTTTTTTATATTTTGTAGCTAAATTTATAATTTTTTCTTCTGTTTCCTTATTAAAAAACTTTTGAATGTCTTCATTTAGTTTTATAGTTCCTATTTCACCCTTATTTGTAGGGTTTAAAACCTGTATATCTCTAAACGATTTTCCTGCAGTTGTTAAGTCTTCTAAAATTTTCATTATTGTTTTATCTATATCTTCTACTGTTGTTTTTTCAATAAATGAAAAGTCTCTATCAAAGTAGTCTTTTTCTGTCTTTATATATTTGTCAAGGATTATTTCTTCTTTATTGTTTATTTTGCTTGAGATATCTACAATATCGCTTTCTTTCCCTTGTCTAAATATTTCTGTAAGTCTTGTTGTTGGAATTTTCCCTGAGTCTACAAGGTCTTTTAAAACTTGTCCTTCAGACACTGAAGGCAATTGATTGTAGTCTCCAACAATTATAAGTCTTGTTTTATCATCAAGGTGATACAAAAGTCTATAAAAGAGCTCTAAATCAACCATTGAGAATTCATCAATAATAAGAAAATCTAAATCTTTCAAATTTTCAAAAGCTTTTTCATTGTCCTCTGTATTTAACTGGAAAGAATTAATGTTTAATAATTTGTGAATAGTTGAAGCTTCTTCAAATGTTACCTCTGCCATTCTTTGAGCCGCTCTTCCAGTTGGAGCACAAAGTTTTATTTTTACATTTGGTTTTAAACTTTTTATTGATGTAATAATAGCTCTAACAGTTAATGTCTTACCTGTTCCAGGTCCACCTGTAAGAATACTTATATTACTTAAAACAGCTTTTCTAACAGCTTCTTTTTGCTTGTTTGCAAGATTGAATTTCTTTGAAAATTCATCTATTTGTTCTTCAAGAAGCACTGGAGTTGTAAAAGGTGGTCTAAATTCATTGACAATATCTTTTATCTTTTTTGCAATAAAGTTTTCATAAGCATAGTTATATGAAAGATAAATTTTTTCATTGTCTATAACTAAGTTACTTTCTTTTATAGATTCGTCTATTGCAGCTTTTATCTCTGATTTGGATATTTTCTTAGGTTCTTCATATCTTCCGATAACACTCAAATAGTCATTAAAATTCTCATAAATATCGTTAATATCTGTATAAACATTACCTTTTCTTTTGCTTTCGTTCTTTAAGAAGCTTTTAAGAGCCGCTTTAATTCTTCCTGAAGTATTTTGTGGATAACCTTTTGAAATTGCAAGAGAATCAGCTTCTCCAAAAAGAGAAGAATCAATTTCTGCAAGTTCGTATGGGTTATTTATAAGTATACCAATACTTGAAAGTCCGAACTTTTGGTATATTTTTGTTGCTATTCTAGCATCAATATTCTCTTTTTCACAGAAGAAGTATAATTCTTGAATGAATTTAGATGTATTGAGCTTCTTATTTATATATTCAATTTTTTCATCTTTTATCTTTGGAAGAACTTCTTTAATTCTTTCAGTGTTTTTTTCTAATATTTCTACAGTTTCACTACCAAAATAATCAATAAGTTGTTTTACAACTCTTTTTTGAAGAATTTTCTGAGGAATTTGTTTTGAAATGTATGCTTCCATCATAAGTTCAGAACTAGAAACATTTTTTCTATGATTTCTTACAATAAATACATTTCCATATTTTGTTTCTTCAAAATATCCTTCAATTTCAATTTCATCATTTTGATATATAAGTTCCAATACTCCTCTTATTTTAAAAGTATTGAATTTTACATTGTTTTTATAAGAATCAAGAACTTTTGCTTTTGTTTCTTTTAATGCATAATCAAATGCACATCTTTTAGGGACTTGAGATACCTTTACTTCTAATTTTTCTATTTGATGAACAGATAAAGCATAGAAAATCTTTTTATCTTTACTAAAATATCCTTTAAAAACAGAGTCCTTTCCTGTTTCAATGTTTATAGAATCTGTTAAAACCATTTTTATTCCAATACTAGTTTTAACAGCAATTTGTTTTATATTATCTTTCCAAATCTTAACATCAACTATTTCTCCAAAAATAGTCTCATAGAGAAATGCTTTTTTTGCTTCAAAGTAGGTATTATTGTTTTTACCAAGTAAAACATATGTCTTATATCTTGTTAAAGAACCCTCGAAACAAACCTCTTTTGTATTATCAAAAAGGCTATCCCCAATATATAGTTTTTTGTCGTTTAAGTAGTTATGAATCTTGAAAATAAGCCTATCCATAATTTACAAATCCTTTCTTATAGTATCTTTACTATACAATATTTTTTTTATTATTTGAAGTTTTTAGTAGCTTTAAAGATTACCAAAATTAGACTTTAAAAAATAATATCTATTTGTGATAAATATATAATTTATAGATATAAGTCGTATTTTTTGTAGTAAAAGCTATAAATAGGAGTGTTTTAGATGGGAAATAAAATAGATTTAAAAGAACTTAATAATTTTAAAGGAGATGTTTGCCTTTATTCTTTGAAATTAGAAGATAATTTAGGCTCTAAGATAAAAAATAAATTTAATAATTTATTTATAAATAATGCTTTTTCTTATAATAACTCTCTTTCTTTTAAAACTACTTGTAAGTTAATTCTTATAGATGGTGATGATTTTGCTCCTACAAAGATTTCTGGACTTGTTAAAAGCTATGATGTTCCAGTTGTTGTATTTGTTGGAAATGAACAAAAAAAAGCAAAATTATTGGAAACTTTACTTATAGAACCTACTGTTATAGATAAAAATACTGGTGAAGAAATTGACTGCAGTAAAGATGTAGAAAGAAATGTTGAAGAGAAAAGAAAAAGAGATGCTGAAAGAGAAGCTCTTAGAGAAAAGAATCCAACAGTTGTAACTGTTGAAGAAGAGAAAGAAATAAAAGCTCCTAAAGAAGAACCTATTCAAAGTCAAGATTTCTTCTTTTCTAGTGGTATGTTATCTATGCCAAAGAAGGAAGAATTTAAAGAAGAAGTTAAAGAAGAAAAGAATTTAGACGAAATTTTAGAGTCTAAAAATCTTGGAAGAGATAATTCTTCTAAAAAAGATGACTTTGATAAAAATCTTTTTAAAAATGAAGATATTAAGGAAGAGCCAAAAGAAGAACTTCCTAAAAGTTTTAGTTTCTTTGAAAGTGAAGAACTTGAAAAAAGCTTTGATTTTGCAAAAGAAAAAAGAATTGTACAGGAAACTAAAAATAAGTTAAAGAAAGAAGAAGACGAAAATAGCTTTTATTGCAAAGATAAAAAACTTGTTAAAATAGGATGTTATACTAATGATATGTCTGTTGACCAAATGGTTAAAAAGGTTTTTAAAGATGTTGAAACAATAGATGTATTAAATAATAGAACTAAGTATGATATTGTTATTGTAGATATTACTTTTACACTTGTTGATAGAGCTATAAATTTCCTTGACTATCAAAATTGCCCAGCAATTATAATAGCTAAGTCTTTAAATACTAAGAAAGAAGAATTTTTAGCTAAGAATTATTTAGATGTTTATTTTTTGGAAAAACCTTTATCAATATCTTCAGATATTATAAAAACTGAATTTAAAAAATATCTTAATTCTTTTGATTATAATAAAAATAATACAAAAAGAACAATTAATAATCCTAATTATATTAGAGCTTCTAGGGATGAGAAATCTGAAGAAAAATCTTCTAACACAATAGAAAAGAACCCTAGAATGTATAGAAAGCCTAGTATTTCTGATGTTAAGAAGGAAATTAATCAAACAAATAAGCGTCAAGACAAAGTTGAATCTTTAGAGTCAATATATAAGAGACTTGGACTTGATGATATTGTTGCTTTTAATTCTAATATTAATAAAAGTATTTTTATTTGTAATGATAATAAAGTTATTAAATATACTCCTGCTGGATATTTCATTGAATTTAGAATAAAGAGGCTTGAGACACAAGGAATGAATAGAAATCAAATAAATGCTGTCCTTAAAGGACTTGAAGATGCAGATATTAAGTATCAGAAGAGAATATTACAGGAAATCGAAGAAAAGAGATTTTCTAATAAATAGAAGGTGATTTTATGCAATTAAATTTAGATGAACTTTCTTCTTCTCAAAGAAAACTTATAATTGATAGACTTTATGATAAATTTAAAGATAGAGATATAGGGCTTAGAAATGTTGCTTTATTTATTGAACTTTATAGAAGAAAAAGATATGAATCTGGAGTTATTAAAATCTTAGAAGGAGATGAAATTTTAAAAGGTAAAATTTATGGAGTCTCCAGAGAAGTTATAGATAAAAATAAAGAAAAGACTCATATTGTTTTAAAAGAAAGAGAAACAAAAGAGGTTCCTGCTGTTATCAAAGATAACTTTGAAGTTGAATATGAAGAAACTTCTGAAAAAGAAAATCTTAATTTATCTGAAAATAATTTGAGTGAAGAAGAGAAAGAAGATTTAGAAATTGCTAGAAAAAACAGAGCTAAATTAAACAGCTTGAGAGGTAGTTTAATTGATAATAAAGAATATCTTGAAAGCGATAGTAGTATTATTTTTGATGATAATATAATCCAAGAAGAATCAGAATTTACTTTAAGAGAGATAAACAATCAACTTCCAAAGGAAAACTTATTAGATAAGTATAATTTTGGATATATTAATCTTTTAGACGATAATGATGGGACAAAGAGAGATTCTATTGGAAAAAGAATTATATAATAGTGTCAGTACCTTTAAAAGGTCTATTATAGGTTCAAACCTAAACTGACTAAAAATAAATTTATTTTAAAAGGAGAAATTAAATTATGGCAGACGAAAAAGTAGTTAATATTGTAAAAGGCACAAAGTCTGGTGCTAAAAAGAGAACTACAAGAAGAAAACCAAGTGAAATTGCAACTGATTACAAGAAGAAGATTGTTTCAAAGGAAATTTGTAAGGGAGTTGTTCGTTCAGTTTTAAGAGATAAAGAAACTGATGAAGAAATGCTTGTATTAGACCTTGAAGGATTTCAGGGTATTGTAAAGAAAGATGAAGTTGATGCTGAACTTCATATTGAATCTTTGCTTAACTTTGTTGGAAGAGAAATTTCTTATGTAGTTAAGGGAATTAACGAAAAGGAAAAGAAGATTTATCTTTCAAGAAAGGATGCTCAGCTTAGAACAAAGGATTCTGTTATTGGTAGATTAAAAGATGGAGAGGCTGTTGAGGCTCAGATTATTAATATTCTTCCTCACGGAGCTTATGTTGAAATCGATGGAGTAACAGGTCTTTTAAAGAATACTGATTTTGCTGAGGATTTCACTACTATCTCAGAGAAACATTCTCAGGGGGATAAGATTAATGTTAAATTAAAGAAGACTTCTTCTAATGGTCTTATGCTTTTTGAAGCAACTAAGAAATACTGTGATTCAGCAGCTATTAATCCAGAGAATATTGAAAAGGGTCAGGTAATTCTTGGAAGAATTAGAAGTATTAAGCCTTTTGGTATATTTGTTAATGTTGCTCCTTATCTTGATGTTCTTTGCCCTTCAGAAATTGAAGAATATGAAGAGGATAAGAGAGTTCAAGTTAGAATTGAAGATATTCAGGATAAGCCTTTTAACGGAATGATTGTTAAGAGATATAAAGGCAAGATTTTGAAAGTACTTTAATTTTAGGAAGGAGATAAAATAATGGATTATATAAAAGCAAATCATCAGGGTTTTGCTTTTGATACTAAGCTTGCTCAAAATTTTACTAATAAGCCAACACTTTTAGTAGAGGAAAAGAATATTATTAAGCTTAGAAACGAAAGACAGATTTCTGATGACAATATGAAAATTGTTAAATTCTTGTTTAATTATCGTTTTGGTACTGCAGAAATGCTTTATAGATATTTAAATAACGAAACTGTTTCTGGTGCTGATTTTATAAAAGAATTAAATAGACTTACAAGACTTAGAATTATTAACTCTTTTGCTTTAATGGATACCACTGGTATGGGAGCAGGGGTTAAAGCAGAGATTCCAAAGGATGCTATGCTTATTTATTGTCTTGATATTGGTGGTAGAATTCTTATGGAGCATTTCCATAATGCTGATACTACTGCTTGGTATACTACAGAAAATATGAGAGGTGTAGAAAAGATTGAGAAAGACCTTGTGTCAAATGTATTCTTTTTAAGACTTCTTATGGATTGTAATTTTGAAGCAAATCCAATGAATTATTATCAGACAAATCCTCAGTTTTCTCTTGGAAAGATGAAAGTTATTCCTTCTTTCGAGATGAGAATTATGCTTGGTGATACTCCTAAATATTATCTTGGTGAAATTGTAAGAAATTATGAATTCCCTGTAGCATTTAGAGACCATTTTGCAAAACTTGATAGTGTTCTTTCTACTAATGCTTGGAAAAAACACTTTTATGACCAAGAGAAGGTTCCTACAATTCTTTTTGTTTGTGAAAATGATGCTCACGCATTAGAAGTAGCTAAGCAGATTAATTCTTTCGGAAGTCTTGATGTTGATACAGGATTTAGACTTACAACAGATGAAAGACTTTCTAGAGGACTTGGAACTAAGGGAGCATTCCTTGCATATGATGCAAATCTTAATGCTCTTCAGGAAAAAACAATGGGTGCTTTTAGAAAAATGCAATAATTTAAAATATTAATATAAAAAGACGGGGTTTCCCGTCTTTTTTATTTTTATATTATTGATAAATCTAAATATAATATATAAATTAGATATTTTTATTTTGTATATGGAGGTAATTATGAAAAATTTTAGACAAATATTATACGTTGTTTTGTTTTCAATGCTTGCTCTATTATTTTTTCCTATGATGGTTAAAGCTGGTCCTTATCATACAGATAATTATTCTTTAGCCGCAACAACTCCTTCTCCTGATTCTGGTGATGGTGCTACAAGGAATGAAAAAGAAATTTATATAGATGCAAAATCTGATACAGCTCAATGGGAATTCAGAAATTTAAAAGAATTAAACGTTAGAATTGATAATTTATGGAAGTTTATTAGATGGGGACTTAGTTTTTTATGTGCTTTTGGAGCTATTAGTTCTTTCTTTATTTTAACAAAGAGTTTCTTACAGCTCTCTTGGCTTCCTGACCATCCTGCTCAAAGAAGAAAAGTATATGTGGATATTCTTACAAGTTCTGTTTGTACTATTCTTTTTGGTGGACTTGCTACTGTTATGACTGTATTCTACAAATCATTTGAAGAACTTGTTATGTCTAAGGCAATTTATTCAAGAGATTACAAATCAGCTTTTGCTTTATTTATAGTTGAATATAAATATATGATTGCTGGAGCTGATGCTATTCTTACTTTAACTTTAATTATTATCTTAATAAAAGATATATTAGAGCTTGCTACTAGTGGTGGAAATCCTAGAAAAAGAGAAGAAGCTATTAGGTCTCTTTTATTCACAATTGCAGGTATTGTTGGTTGTGGTGCTGTTGGTCTTTTAGTTGGAATTGCTTCAGGTATTTTAGTTTAATAAATAAAAAAGAAGAGGTTTTAAACCTCTTCTTTTTTTGTCTCTTTGTTTTTTATGTATTTTGTAATATTTATTACAAATGTTATTAAGCAAATAGCTATTAGAACTGTCATTACAATTGCTTTATGAGAAGAAAGATAAAGAGTCATTACAGATAAAGATAAAGCAATTAAAATTTCTGTTATTGTTGTCTTTAAAATATTTTCTTCTTTAATATACTTTCTATTTAATATGAAAGTAATTATTCCTGTATATATTCCAGAAATCACGGTAGGAGATGTAATAAGTAGTAAAAGTGCAAAAAGAATTGAAACAACTTCTTTTACTCCTTTTTTCTTTATGTATTTAAGATTTCTTCTTACAAGAAAGTTTCTAAGGAAAGGAATTATTAAAACTGTTGATAATATATAAATATAATTTGGATAATCCTTATAAATCATATAATTTCCAAATGAATACATATATGATGCTTCATTTACAATTAAGCTTAAAAGAATTATAAAAATAACATTTATAAAAAGTCCAAGAGTTAAATCATTCTGGATTTTATTTATAAGTTCTTCCTTTGGAATCCATTTTATTTTCTTTCTTTTTACAATACATACAATTCCTACTATTATGGATACAATTACTGATGATATTACTCCTGCAAATACAAAACCAGTATTAATTACGGTTTGAGTTGCTATAAATACCCACAGACTAAATAAGACTCCGATAGTAGTAATTATTGTTTTAACTACTTTATTTTGAAAAAATTTTTTAATCTTCTCTATCATTTAAATAATTATCCTCATCTTTCATATGTTTTTTTAAAATTTTATTCAATATAAAACCGACTATTAACATTAAAAGTAATACTCCTAATGTTAACATCAGGTAATACACTGTTAATACTTTACTTGATAAGTCCATAAGAAACCTCTTTTTTATTATTATATATTATCTTATCATATTTAAATAATTTTTAGAAGTTTTTTTATTTCTTACAAATTTAAAAAAACTTTAATAAAATTAGAACCTTTTTAATATAATTTTATATATATACAAATATACTGTCTTTTTATGGACAGACTTTTAGGAGGAAAAAAAATTGAAGAAAAATGATGCTTTGACACTTATAAGTGTACGTGGAACAGAAGTAATTAGATTCGGACAGCTTATTGCTCCCGAAGGAGTTAGCATTAATCATAAGGTTAAGTTTGGTGGAGGTTCTTTCACTGACGGAAAGAATATGGAAACTGGACTTTTTGAGTTTATGGTTGATGAGAACGAGGATGAACTTAATCCTACATTTACTCCTGACCTTGGTCTTTATTCACTTAAAGGTCTTACTGGTCACGAGTATGGACACGTTTGGTTTACAAAGTTCTCTGAGTTTAAGAAGTTTCAGCAGAAAATGATTACAAAGTTTGAAGCTGAAGGTATTCTTCCTGCTCTTGGTGGTAAAATTGCTGCTCACGTATTCAATATTACTGAAGATGGACGTATCGAGAAGAGAATGGGTAATATGTATCCTGGTCTTGTTGGATATTTCCGTTACAACAATGGTGTTATCTGGCAGAGAGACCCTGAGCATATTCAGACAGAAGTTGACCCTACTACAGGTGTTGACAAGAAGGAACTTGATAACTTCCTTCGTTGCCTTATTACTTATTCAGTTGTTGGTCTTAGACCTCGCTGGTATAAGGAGACTAAGGGTTCTGAACTTAGAGACCAGGTAGAGAATGTACTTCCTTTTATCGATAGAACAATCGACGCTCCTACTTGCAGAAAGTGCTGCGACATTACAGAGGAACTTTTTGAGGCTTGCTGGGATTATCTTATTAAGCTTTTGAAACAGCTTCAGGATGACGAAGAGAGACTTGAAGAGTATATGAATAATGGTGGTGCTGGTGCTGGTGCTGGCGGTATGGGTGACTTCGGTGAAGGTACTGTTGGTGAAGGTGATGGAACTTCTGCTGGTGATGGTGATGAAAGCGTTCGTATCGGTAGTAAGCCTGGTGAAGTTGGTGACAACTCAGGTTCTTCTTACTCTTCTTCTGGAGAGAAACTTGAAGATACTGACTATAATGATACTTACGAAATGGCAACTGGAGCAGCTGAGAATAGTAGAGCTAATATTACTCACGATGGTGGTGGTTCTACTAAGGTTATTAAGTCTCACGATACTCTTCCTGAAGCTCCTAATGCTGAAGACCTTGTAAAAGGTATTACAGAGGAAGCAAAGACAACTGCTGCTAAAGAAGCTTCAGCTACTGCTACAGAGACTAAGAAGCCTGAGACTACTAGCACTTCTGGAACAATGACTTCTGAAGATGTTTCAAGAATGTGCGGAGAAGTTGGTTATGATAAGGAGCATTGCAGAGAGTACATTGAAACTAGAAAGAAGTATTCTTATATCTCAATTCCTGATTATCTTCGTCCTAGTGCGTCTAACTTTAAAAGAAAGGTTCAGCGTTGCTTTAAGGAAAAGAATACCAAGATTAACAAGATGACATCTGGTAAGCTTGATATGAGACTTATTCACAAGGTTGCAATGGATGAATACAACGTATTTAGCAAAGACCTCAACAAGAGTGCAGTTGATGCGGTTGTAGAAATCTGTTGGGACGGTTCAGGTTCTATGTACGGTGGTAAGCAGAAGTATTCTGGTGAAGCTTGTGCAGTTATTGAGGAAGGTCTGAAGGGTCTTGTACCTCTTAAGATTATTAACTTCTCAACTGACTGGAACCACGTAGTTCATTATCAGGTTAAGGATTTCGACGAGAACAATCGTAGTATCAACTATGCTTGGTCTTATACAAAGTCTAAGGGCTTTGATGGTGGTAATAAGGATGGTTATTCAATCCGTGTTTGCACACAGGACCTCCTTAAGAGACCTGAAAAAGATAAGATTTTGATTGTTATGTCTGATGGACTTCCTACAGATTATAACTCAATCAATCCTGAGGACGATGTTAAGGATGCTGTTAAGCAGGCTCGTAAGAAGGGTATTATCGTTATTCCTATCTTCTTTGGAGACGAATACTTCAGAGAGAGCTCTTATAAGGAATATGAGTATATGTATGAGAAATTCATCATTAACTCAGCTCCTGAAGAGCTTCCTGCAAGACTTGTTAAGCTTCTTGAAAAGCTTGTTCTTCGTTAATAGCTATAAAAAAAGAGAAGGGTTTTTATCCCTTCTCTTCTTTTTTTATTCTTCAATTTTGAATTCTGCTTTTCCGTAACATTTGCTTTGACCTTCTATATATATTTCAACTCTATATTTTCCAAGAGGTACATTGTCAATATCTTTTAGAGTTATAGAGCTCTTTAATATTCCATCTTCGTATTCTCCATTGTTAAGTGTATTTTCAATTATTTGAATTGTTTGATTTTCGTAATACCATCTAATAATAATATTGGTCTTAGGAGTACACTTAGAATAGTTTATAAATACATTGATAGGGTCTGAAAGCATATCTTTAGTAAATACATCTATTTTCTTTGTTTCATCTTTTCCTGTATAATAAATGTTTCCAATAGTAATTGTTCTTTCTGTTTCTTTGTCTGCAATCTTAGATTCTTTTATTAAACTTTCTATAAAAGAATCAAACTGTTTAACCTCATTTGAATGATATTCTGTGTTTTCTACTTTTACATTGTTTATATCAAATAATGTAACTCTGAAAGCAATTATAGAGTAAGTTTCAGATTCTATTTCAAAGTAAATATCTGTTGCAACACCTTTTGATACAGCAATTTGTCCTTTCATACTGTGAATACTCTTAATATTTGCTTCATCTTTTAGTATTTTTTCGCAGAAATATTTAATTAATAAATTGTTTTTGTACTCATCTTTTTCATTTATTTGTTTGTACAAGGAAAGAAGTGCTTTTTGATTAAAACATACATCATAAATTCCTGTATTTTTATCATTATCACTTTCAATAAAATTTAAGGTATTTACAATCTTTTCTTTTTTTATCTTTTCTTCAATAGTTTCAATATCTTCGGTGTTTATCTTTACAAATTCTTTATTAATTGTAGATGTAACTTCTTCCATTTTTTCCTTAGTTGTATTATCCATTCTAAGGAAAGTTTCTTGTTCTGTCATTCCGAAAACTTTCTTATAAGCAGTTGGAACTTCAAGAAGAATAGAGAAATCTTCTGTTCCAAGATTCTTAATTGATGTAGGGAACTTTATTTCTAAATCAAGATTTGTAAAATTTATAGATGAAATTCCTTTAAATTTATAGACATTGTTTTCATTTTCAAAATTACCAGTAAGTGTTTGTGTTAAAAGTTCTTTATATGTATTATCTTCAACTGAAATAAACTTAACCTGTTCGTCAATTCTTGCTGACGATAAATTCTCTGTATTTTTTACAGTATCTAAAAATGTAAAGAAGTTTTTATTTTCTTCTATTAGAATTTCGTCTTCTTCTACTCCGTCTGGAACTTCTTCAACTTCAGCAGAAAAGAAGGGAATTGATTCTAATATATTTTTATCTTTTTGAGGGCTTACTTGTCTTATATAAAGAAAGATTCCCAAAACAATGGCTAATATGATACATATAGTAATTATTAATTTTTTTTTCATAATTATAATTAACTCCCATCTAGCGTTATTTTAGAAATTAATTGTTTTTAATCTTTAGTATATATACTAAGGCAAAATAAACTATTTTTCAAGAAAAAAGTTCCTTATAAATTTAAAAATTATGTACTACTCTGCTATTCTTATTAAATATTAAAAAAGTTTATAAATTCTTAACAAAAAAGAAGGGCTAAAAGCCCTCCTTTTTTAATATTGGTCTTTATCTGTCCAACCAAGTTTATCTGTAAGTTTTCTGAAAATATTTTTATTTTCTTGAACTTCTTGTTTTTCGCTTTCATTAGTGTTTTGTTTTACAGATACACCAGGGGTCATCATACCTGTCTTATCATCAATCCAGCTTCTAGCATCTGGATATTTTTCAAGGTAATCAGCATCAACAACTTTTTCACCATTTTCATCATAGTGCCATTCAAGAGGTGGAATTTCTTCAACATCTTTAATATATGTACCATCTTCTTGAGGAATCATTGCTTTACCAGTTTCGTCAACAACTTTTCCATTTCCACTTCTATAATATCCATCTTTTTGCATTGTGTACTGAATAATAACTCCATTTTCATCGATAATATTGTTGTATTTATCAACAAGTTCTCCCTTGGAATTAATAGCTCTTCCATATACATCAAGAATTTGTCCATATTTATTAATTTTTTGACTATATTCATTTATGTAATTTCCTCTATAATCGAGAAGTTTTCCATCTTCTGTAATGTATCTTCCATTTGCATCGTATGTAAAATAGTCTTTTCTTAGAGTTTTACATATAAGAATTTGTCTTACATTTGAACCATTTATATATTTATCTACTTTTGAAAAATCTTTATCTCCTATAAATCCAGTAGCATAAAAATCTTCATATTCATTAAATACGAACCATTTTCCATTTTGAGCAGCTACTGCAGTTGGAACAAAATCAAATGTTACAGTCTGGATTTCTTTAAAAGTATCCATATTTACAATCTTTAATTTTCCATAAGTGCTTAAAGAATCTTCTTTACAAACAATATATAAAACGTTATTTAAGTTATCCATATAAGAAGCAATTGGCATATCTTCGAAAAGTTCAACAACGTTTTTATTTTCCATTGTATCAACATTATTTATATAAAGGAAGGTTTTTCTTCCATTTTCTCCAAGTTGATTTACAGATACAAGTCTTGTATATCTTCCAGGAATATAGAACATTCCTTTTGCAGTTGTTGGTCCATAATTTGCTTCTAAGATATTCTTAAGCATATCATACTTACCAAACACGTTTTTGGCACAGAAAAGAATTTCGTTATTACTTATTGTCCAATCATCTATATCGTATGGAATTTTAAAGGTATCTTTTTTAGTATTTATTAGATTCATATTTGAAATATCTGCTGAATCTAACTTATTACTTAAATTCATAGCATCAAGGTAATAAGAACTGAAATTTTCAACATAAATATATGTATAAGTTTTTCCTCTTCTCATTACTGGAACATCTACTTTATTGTTAATTACTCCTGAAAATTCTGAAGAATCAGTCTTAGCTACTGTATAGCTATTTGCAATTTTAGAAGAATTTCCTTTAACCATATAATAAAACATTCCATTATATGCTTTTATTTCTTCAATATCTTTGCTTTCTTTTAAAGTTTTGTCATCTATTAATTTTAATTTATTGTTTTCGTTCTTTATTAAGAATACTCTTCCGCTTCCTCTATCTACAGCATAGAAAACGCAGTTGAAATTATCAATATTTAAGATATTCTTAGAAAATATTTCTCCTGAATCTTCACAGTATATAAAGTCTGATTTTTTAGATGTTTCAAGCTGAAGTTCATCAAGCTTCTCTCCTGCATTACTGTAAAGAGCTAAATATCCTGTTGGATTTGTAAGAACAAAACCAGATTCATTAACTTCTACTTTTAATTCTCTATTATCTGTATAAGTTTTTGAAAGGTCTGCTTCTATTGGCTCTTTTGTTTTGCCACATCCAGTTAATGCAAGTATAAAAAACGAAGAAATTATAGCTATTTTAAGAAATTTTTTATACATAAAGTTTTCCTTTTCTATAAAATAATATTCATAGTTATTATAATAAGTTCTACACAAAAAAACAATAATAAGGGGAGTTAGTAAGTTTTATAGTTGTTTTATTTATAAAAATGTTGTATATTTTATTTAGTGGGAATTAGGGCGTAAGTCCTTCGAACCGTGTCAGGTTGGGAACAAAGCAGCACTAAGGAGATTACTGCGGGTCTAATTTCCATCAGAAAAAAGAAGAGGAGTTAATCCTCTTCTTTTTCTTTTTCTCGTTCTTTCTTTTCTCTAACATTAACAGCTATATCTATAAGTTTATCTATAATATTTCTTTCTTTTTTAGCTTCTTGCTCTTTTTTTATTTTTTCTTTATCTTCAGTTGTCATTCTTGAGCAAAGAACAAAAAGCTGATTTCCTTGTTTTATGCCATTTTTTATAACTTGTTTATATTCTTTGGACTCATAATAATCGTATGTAATATTATTATCTTTAGATATGTAATTCCAATATAAATCATCTTCTTTTAAAACTTTATCTGTACCTTCTGATATTTTCTTATATATAGAAGGATTTTCAAAGAAAGTATACTCTTCTACTTTTAAAAGCTCTAGTGAAAACATTTCTTTAAGTTCTTCTAGTGAATATTTATGTATTATTCCGTAAGCTTTATCATTGATTCCAAGAACAGAACTTCCAGACATTGTTGAGATTAAAATCTTTCCTTCTGGTTTTAAATGAGATTTTAATACGTCTACAATCCATCTTCCATTATCTACATATTCTAAAAGATTAAACATTACAATATAGTCGAACTTTTTATCTTCGAGAACGGATGTATTCCAAGGAACTTCTGCTTTTATAATTTCAAGTTCTGGATTTACTTTCTTATTAAAAGATATTACTGAATCGCTATTATCAATGTGAATGGTTTTCCCAAGCTTATCAAGTTCTTTAGATATAGTTCCTGTTCCAACCCCTATATCTAAAATATCTAAATTTTCTCCAACAATGTATTTTTCTAACAAGCCCTTTAATACTTTATTTTTGTATCTAAAATACCAATGCTTGTCTTCTATATATTGCATTTGATATATATCCATTTTTTCTAATGGATTTATTGATTTTAAAGTTATTTCTGTTTCTTCTCCGTCAAGAATAGACATTAAAATATCTTCATCTTCTGTAAATTCTTCTAATTTTTTATTTTCCATAAAAATCTCCTTTAAAAGGTTTAAATTTTCTTATATTACTTGAAATTTTATCTATTTATTTTATAATACAATATATAAAAATATCATATTAAGGAGTTTATATGAGTAGATTATATTTGTTAACCAAAGATGGTTATAAGAATATTTCAGATGGAATTGAAAAAGAAACTTCTTGCAAGGAATTTTTAACTGAACTTGGAAGTGTTTTTAAGGTTAATTCTAATTTATCTATTAGAACATTAAATTCTGAGGGAGATATTGTATTTAAAAAGGTATCTGACCTTGAGACTGAAGATATTGTTGTTTCAGATGTAAATACTGAATCTTTTTCGGTAGATTCTACTGTCGATAGTAAAATTGCTTATCTTATTGGTCTTTTATATTCGGTTAAAGCTAGTACATCTAGACAAGATATATCTCTTCCAAAAAACAGTGTAACAGATTACATTTCAGAGTATTTTTATAGATTTTTTGATACAAAGCTTGTTTTGGATGAGTATAAAATATTTATTACAGAAGATTTTATCGATAAATACAAATTAAATCCTGAATTTGTCCCAGAATTTATTATGGAGGGAAATAGAGAAACCCAGAAAGAATTTGTTAAAGGATTTTTTGATACAAACTTTATTGTTTCTGATAAAATGCTTTTAAAAGATTTCTATTCTGAAGATTTCCTTCAGCAGGTATTTTTAATCCTAAAGAATTTTGGAATTATTGCTGAAATTGATGATTCTTCACTTTTTATTTCTGGAGAGGAAATTATAAATTATTACAATATTATTGGAACTAATAATACTTATCTAGAAGAAGATTTTATGGATATTCATTTAGAAGAGAATGACTTTTATCAAATTTTTAATCTTGAAAAGACTTGTAGAGATTTTTATGAAACTACTGATAAAACATTTAATTTCAATCAAATGAATTTAAATAGAAAAGAAATTGAAAAGCTTATAGAACTTGATGGAGATTCTTCTTTAAAAGACAAAATAAGAAATCTTCTTAACAAAAAGTATTGCTTTGAGAGAATAGTTGCAGTATCTAATACAGTTGATAAAGATTTAGATATTGGAGAAGATACTGAATTTATTATAAATAGCTATGTTTTAAGAAAATAAAAAAGAGCCTTTAAAAGGCTCTTTTTTCTATTGAATAGCCGTTATAGGAATATCGATTCCAATTGTTTTCAAGTTTAAATATATCAGGAAAATTGTTATACCTAATAGAATAAGTATAAAAATATTTTCTGATGGACTTGTTGTAAAAATTGTTTTTTTACTTTTTCTTGTTCCAGTTTTTACATTTGCAAGGTGTATTCTTTTAAAAGAAAATGGAGCAAAAAGTGGTAATCCTGTTTCATTGAACAAATCTAAAACAACGTGGCTTACATTTCCAACTGTTGTTCCTATTAGAAAAAATGAGATGATTGAAAATGTAATATCTAGTGTTATGTAACCTCTTATATAAACCAATAAACACAAAATTAAAAACATATAAGCTACTGCTATTGTCATCCAGTGAGCAATTCCTCTATGTCCTACTGTAGAACATACATTTTTTGCAAACTGTGTCTTTTTCTTTTTAAAAATAGTCCTTATTATCTTTTGTGTTAACCATATAGGCCAAGCAATTGGCCAAAGATATCTAGATATTGTTG
>AUXO011627400.1_pt1 | contig 19309 bp, 17 predicted proteins | sample 768731 | NCBI WGS metagenome assembly AUXO01 (sample SAMN02715735, study PRJNA202380) | gut metagenome | biome: sheep rumen | host: Ovis aries | place: New Zealand: Palmerston North
TGGGAACCTGTTCCATTCTCTTCTTTACCAATTTGTATGGAGGAATTATCCATTGAAGCCATAGAGAGCCTGGATGAATTACGCCCTTTCGGTCCTGGATTTATCTGTCCACACTTTGAATTGAAGCATCCGGATATCAAATCATTTTATATGTTTCAAAACGGAAAACATGGAAAATATACATTAAGTAATGGAATCCAGTGTATGCGTTTCAATCAGTCGGAGGCGGACAGACAGAATGCCAATCGTTCGGTATCCAGTTTTATCGGAAATCTGCAGGTGAGTGAATACCGTTCAAAAAAGCAGGCAACTTTCATTATAGAGCAAACAAAATATGATGAATGAAATCTTTAAATTATAAAGTTGATATTGTAAAATAACAATATGATAGAAAGAGGCTCAACTTATGGATATTAAAGAACACATTGCTAGTATTGAAGGCTTTCCAAAAGAAGGAATCATTTTTAGAGATGTAACTCCGGTTCTGCAGGATCCGGAATGTTTACACTATGTTACCAAGGAGCTTGCTGCTTTTGCCGAAAAACAAGGAGCGGACATCGTTCTTGGACCGGAAGCACGAGGTTTTATGTTTGGTGTGCCGGTAGCTTTGGAAGCGAATCTCCCGTTTGCACCAGTTCGTAAACCAGGTAAACTGCCTAGAGCTGTATTTACACAGACATATGATCTGGAATATGGACAGGATACTTTATGTATTCATACCGATGCAATCAAGCCGGGACAGAAGGTCATTATTGTGGATGACTTATTGGCAACCGGTGGTACAGTTGGAGCCATGATCAAAATGGTCGAAAAGATGCAAGGCATCGTTGTTGGGTGTGCCTTTGTCATCGAACTGGATGATTTACACGGAAGAGATCGTTTAGGTAATGTTGAAATTTGTGCATTAACGCATTACAAAGGAGAATAATCTTTAAAAACAAGAAAAGAAAGGAGGGATTATGATGTCTAGTAAAGCGGAAGTTACTTATGAACAATGCATGGAACACGTTAAACAGTACATTCATAATCCCGACAATATTCAACTGATTCAGGATGCCTATGAATTTGCCAAGGATAAACATGAGGGACAGTTTCGAAAGAGCGGTCAGCCCTATGTTACTCATTGTATACAGGTAGCCGATACGTTAGCACAAATGCCTTGCGGCCCGTCAACGATTGCGGCCGGTTTTTTACATGATACGGTGGAAGACTGCTGTGATGTAACGGAACAGACGATTACAGATCTTTTCGGTGAGGAAATTTCCATGCTGGTCAGCGCGGTAACCAAAATCGGTAAGATCAAATTACAGGATGAGGAAGATTATCAGGCCAGCAACCATCGGAAACTATTTATTGCAATGGCAAAAGATATACGAGTCATCTATATTAAACTGGCAGACCGTCTGCATAATATGCGGACACTGCAGTACATGCGGCCAGATAAACAAAAACGGATATCCAGAGAAACGCTGAGTGTTTATGCACCAATTGCGCATCGTCTAGGTATGAATGAGATAAAGAGTGAACTAGAAGATCTATCTTTCAAATATCTGCATCCGATCCAGTATGAAGAAATCAAAGAACTGGTAAAGAAAAGGGAAAGCGAAAGAGACGAACAGGTACAGGTGATGATCAAGGATATCCAAACAATTTTGGATACGTATCACATTCCTCTGCGCATATTTGGCCGTAGCAAGCATTTTTATTCCATCTATAAGAAGATGACCCAGAAAAACAAGCGTTTTGAAGAAATCCTGGATTTGTACGCTATACGTATTGTTACGGATTCGGTTGTTCATTGTTATGAAATTCTAGGGTATATTCATGCGACATACCGGCCGATCCCGGGACGATTCAAAGATTATATCGCTATGCCAAAGGCAAATCTATATCAATCTTTGCATACCACCATTGTAGAGGCTGCTCACGGAAATATCTTTGAGATACAGATCCGTACAGAGCAGATGGATGAAGTTGCTGAACGTGGTGTTGCAGCACACTGGAAATATAAGGAATCCAGTGGAAATGAAAATCGGCAAAAAGACATTGAGGATTCATTGGCCTGGTTCCGTGATTTTTCATTAATGACGGATGAAGATAGTACCGATGCCAAAGAGTATATGAATGTTTTACAAAGAGATATCTTTGAAGCAAATGTATACTGTTTGACACCAAGGGGACGTGTTATCACCTTGCCACCGGATTCTACACCTATTGATTTTGCCTATCGTATTCATACTGATGTCGGACATAAAACTGTCGGAGCCAAGATAAACGGAGCGATAGCGCCTTTGAATACGCCATTGCACAATGGTGATGTTGTTGAGATCTTGACAAATAATCATTCACAGGGACCAAGTGCAGACTGGATCAAAATCGTTAAAAGCGGTCATGCCCGTAACAAGATCCGTTCCTTCCTTCAAAAGAAGGACAGGGAAAACCGAAAAGAGGAAATAAAGCAGGGCCAGCAAATGCTGGAAAACGAATTCCATCGTCTGAATCTGGATGAAAAACTTTTGGATCCAAAGCGGGTGGAGTCGATCATAGGGTCTTTATCTTTTAAGAATCTGGATGATTTTTATATTGGGATTGCCAAGAAAAGAGTGTCGATCCAAGCTGTTGTCGAGCGTTTGGCGAAGAATCAACCGAAAAGCCTGGCTGATGAAGAAATCATCAAGATGTATAATAAGTCCGGAGCGCGCTATGCCTCCAGAAATGAATCCGGTGTAATAGTACCTGGAATTGATTCTATTCAGGTGAGCCTGGCTAATTGTTGTTCACCAATTCCCGGAGACGATATTATCGGGTATATTTCACAAGGACACGGAGTCAAGGTACATCGTATGGAATGTCCGAATATATCCAGGGAAGCCAAGCGTCTTATTCCGGTACAATGGGCCATTGATGTAGATGACCATATGTATGATGTGAGGCTGACCATTTACAGTGATGATCGTACGTATTTGCTCAGTGATATTATCACGATTGTCCAACAATATAATGCGACATTAAAGCATGTGGATTCCGGCATTGACAGCAACAGCCTGACAGCGACGACGCATTTGGATCTGTCCGTTCGAAATGCCGAACACTTACGAATGATCATGGTGAATCTAAAAAAGATCCGCAGTATCCACAGCGTGGAACGCGTTACAAAATAAAACAGACAGAAGGATTGGAATTCTGTCTGTTTTTGCGTTTATATAGGATAAAAAAGGAAGCATAAATCAATCAATCGTTGTGCTTCTTTCTTTTCTGGAGCTCTATCTTAATAAATACGATTCGCGAAAGGATTTCGCGAAAGACGTGTTTCAGGCGATGTTCCGGATACCATGCGGCACTATAATCTGTAAAGAACCGGGAGGCAATCGCACAGGCGCGCCGGGCATGGGTCCCGCTGGTCAAGATCAATACACTATGATCTTGGATGATTTCCTTGGAAAAGGTAAAGTTTTCAAAGGTATTCGTTGAGCGGGTTTCACAAAGGATGGGAATATTGATTTGGGAAAGAATGTATCTTTCCATTTCCTTGGATTCCACATATTGATTTTTAACAGCTCCACCTGTAATGACAAGCGTATTGTAAGCCTTCCGGTTGTATTGATCGATGGCAAGCTGGCATCGCTTGATCTGGCTGGTACGCATGGAGCCATCATCGTGACAAGGACATCCCAGCAGCAAAGCATAGTCATACGTTTTCTTTCGCCTTGGTATCGGTGGGAAATAGTATCGATAGATGGCCGCCGGAACCAGAACGACCACAAGCAAAACAAGGATCATATACGGATCACCGCCTGTGTCTGGACGGGTTCGGATAATACGCTGTTATACAAAGCCAGCGACTTTAAGTGTACGTTCTGGTAAAAAGGCGGAAGATCTTTAAATCGTACACAGGGCCTTACGTTGGCCTGTTTTAACAGCTTTTGTCCCTGCGCATTCATTCCCAAAGGGATCAGCTGATGAAAATGCTTCTCTTTCATCGCATCCTTTTTGATCTGTAGAAGGATCATCATGCATGTTCTTCGGATCCTGGCTCTGGAATAGCTCTTTGTCACACATGCTTGAAGAAAGTCTTCCCATGTATTCTTTTCCTTTGCGAAATGGATCAGACGGGCCTCGATGCCTTCCGTAACGAGATGAAACCGCTGCAGATCTTCCCGGTCTGTCAATAATAGAGCATTTCTTAAAAATGGATAATAAGAATTCCAGTTCTGATCCTTCAGGAAAACAGGGTCTTTTATGTCCCCATCCAGTATTTTTTTTCGTAGGGATGTAGCGCTTTCATACTGGGGTTGTCTTTGAAAGAGAACCGGTTGAATCTTATATTTTTGACATAATTGAATGTATTCTACTGCTAATATATCGTTGGGTCTCAAATCCATTTGTTTATTAACAGCTAAACTCTTCGAGGCATCTTTCTGTATGTGCTTTGTCCGATCGATCATCGATTGCAGGAACAGCAAGTCATTGGACTCGGAACCAAAACATAAACCGTCAATGGGGATACAGGCCAGAGACTCCATGGCATGTTGCGCAAAATAAGCGGCGCTTTGACAGGAAAAACAAGCTGGAAGCTCCAATACAAGATCGGCGCCCGTCTGCAAAGCCAACCTGGTTTTATCAGCCGGCAGCAGGATACTTGGAAGACCTCTTTGTGTAAAATACGATGAGGTGATGACAACCAGCGCATCACATTGTTGTTTGGCCTGGCGGATCAAATATTGATGTCCTTTGTGAAAAGGATTGAATTCTGCAATAATTCCATAGACTTTCATAAATCTAGTGTAACACAATTGTGCAAAGATATATCAATTAAACTTGTTCCTGAAAAGTATTAGTAGTAAAATATAGTGGATTTCTGCATTTTTAAATAAATGAATGCAGAAAGAGGGAGGAAACAATGAGAAAAACAAAAATTATATGTACGTTGGGACCATCAACGGAAGATGAAGAAACCTTACGTAAATTAATTCATGCGGGGATGAATGTGGCTCGTTTTAACTTTTCACATGGTACCCACGAACAACATAAAGACAAGTTTAAAAAAATTATAAAGTTACGCAGAGAAATGGATAAACCTATTGCGACATTATTAGATACAAAAGGACCGGAAATTCGTTGTCAGGATTTTGAAAACGGAAAAGTTGAATTAGAGGAGGGCCAGACCTTTACTTTGACGACTCGTGAAATAATGGGAAATAAAGATATCGTATCGGTTACATATAAAAATCTTCCAAACGATGTTGAAGCGGGGGGAACGATCTTGATCGATGATGGCTTGATTGAATTGATGATCGACAGTATTGAAGACACGGAAATTATCTGTACGGTGATCAACGGTGGAGAAGTATCCAACCATAAAGGAATCAATGTACCAAACACTGATCTTTCTATGCCATTTATCAGTGAGAAGGATCGGAAAGATATCGAATTCGGTTGTGATCTAGGATTTGAATTTATTGCGGCGTCTTTTACACGGACTGCTGCAGATATCGAAGAGATACGAGCCATCTTAAACAAGAAACAGAGCCGTATGCAGATCATTGCCAAAATTGAGAGTATTCAAGGTGTCAACAATATTGAAGAAATCTTGCAGGTGGCAGATGGCGTTATGGTAGCCAGAGGAGACTTGGGTGTAGAGGTTCCTCTAGAGGATGTGCCTATTCTGCAAAAGAAGATCATTCGTCAGGCAGATTCCATGGGGAAAATCGTAGTGACTGCTACCCAGATGCTGGATTCCATGATCCACCATCCTAGACCTACGCGTGCAGAAGCAACCGATGTAGCCAATGCTATTTATGATGGAACTACAGCTATCATGCTTTCCGGGGAAACAGCTGCCGGACAATACCCGATTGAAGCTGTAAAAACCATGGATCGCATTGCCTGCAGAGCTGAATCATCCATCGACTACAAAAGAAGGATCCTGCAATCCATTACCGGTGAATGCGTAGATATTACAACGGCTATCAGTCATGCGACATGTACAGTGGCAGAGGATGTATGTGCCAAAGCCGTTATCGTGGTAACGATTTCCGGCTTTACGGCAAGGCAGATTTCTCATTATCGGCCAACCTGCCCGATTGTAGCTTGCTCGATCCGCGAATCGACAGCAGCGCAGATGAATTTACTGTTTGATGTCCAACCGTTATTGATTCCATTGGAAGATAAGGAAGAACTGCTGTTCAGCGCTGCTATTTCCGCTGCCAAAAAAGCCGGGTATGTAGAAAAAGGAGATAAAGTTGTTCTTTCTGCCGGGGTTCCTTTAGGATGTTCGGGAAACACGAATATGATTCGTGTAATGGAAGTAGAATAAAGCGTTTTATCATTAGAGGAAAGGCGAAAAAAGTTAAAAGAACGGTATAAACCAGTTCTTCTATTATTGACATTCGTCATAGCTTTTATTATAATATCAAATGCGACATGAGGTGAAGATCGTGAAATTTACGAAAACAGATTTCTGTCAATCCAGAAATGGAGTCATTACAATTGATGAATACCTTGCGATTGAAGAAAACGATCTGCTTCATCATACTCAAGTCAAGTCCATTCCAGAAGTGCATGTTACCGGCACTTTACAGTTTGACGGAACTGCTTTAGTATTTTCGGATTTGGAAATGGACGGTGTGATGATCGTTCCGGATTCTATTACTTCAGAAGATATTGAAGTGGTATTTGACACTGAGTCGCAATCAACGTATTCTTTTGTTTCCTTGGATAGATTGGAGACAGAAGATGATGAAATCATTGTGGTAAAAAGAGATACACTGGATCTCAATCCTGAAATTTTCCAGGCCGTACTTCTGGAAGCGCCGATGAGCATAACGAAGCTGTCACGGGATCAATATCCTAAGGGGGATGGCTGGCAGCTGATTTCAGATCAGGATGATAGAGAAGAAGAAATCGATCCACGATGGGCAAAGTTAAGTGAATTCAAACTGGATGATGACTAGGAGGTGCTAGAATGGCTGTACAACAGAGAAGAGGATCAAAAACACGTAAGAATAAACGTAGAACTCACTACAAGATTGCAGGACCTACTTTAACTCGCTGTCCTAACTGCGGTGAATATAAAGTGGCTCACAAAATGTGCTCTTGTGGAGAATACAACGGCAGACAAGTTGTCGAAAAGTAAACGTGGAGATAAAAATCGTAATTTGGATCCTTCAGAAAGGATTTAACATTGCGGTTTTTTTTTACTGCATTTATAATAATTGTAGGAATTTTGAGGGATGATTATGAATAAGACATACCGTAATATGATTATTTATGTCGTAATGGTTTACTTACTTACGACAGTATTATCAATCGTATCCAACCATTTTTCATTAGATCAAACACCAGTTACGACCATTATTATGGCTATTGCGTATTTGATACCGGCCGGTGTCGCCTTTTTTCTATTGAAGAAGGAACGGCCGAAAGCCAGTCCGCAGGCACTGATTGGTCTGAAGAAAGAAGGCCTTTTACCTTATGGCCTTTGTGTCGTATTTGTGTTGTTGCATTTCGGATGTAACGGACTGTTCGGAAATATAAAAACGTACGGAGGTTTTTTACAACTGTTGCCTGAGATTCCGTATGCTTTGGTATTTGGCGGATTGGCTGAAATTGGATGGAGACGTTATCTGCAGCCTAAATTGTTTCGGGCTTTAGGATATGCGGATCTATGGTTCGTATTGATTTTTTTGACATTGATCGTAGTATGCTGGTACATTCCGGTATATAGCGTACCTTGGTGCCGTCCGTTCGGAATGAACTGGTTTTTGATTCTTTTACTTCTAACAGGTAATACGTTTATGCTGGCAGCAATCCGCATGAGCAGCAAGGGAGCCATCCCTTGTATTCTTGCGCAGACCTTGTTTATGGGAGTTAACCAGGTATGGATGGTTTCCAATCATTGGCTGGCCGTAGCTTTCATTTCGATTCTGGAGGTGGCGGCTTCCTTTGGATGCATGGTGTATATCTTTACAAACAAGAAGAAAAAGAAAACAATGAAGGAACCGGAAATAAAAACTGATATATCCATTTAGGATATACCAGTTTTTTTATGCTGTATCATATAATCATTTTTCAAAAGGGAAAATGTAGTCTAGATGATAATAATCTCGAACGGCCTTAAAATCATCTTGTACACCTTGTCCCATCGGAACTCCTTTATCTTTTCGAATCTGCCATACATCCCATTCTTTTTCTCCGGCTGTATAGATCCGTTTTTGACCAGGTGCTTTTTGCGAATTACGTAAACCACGCAGAATATCCCCGGTGGTCTTCTTGAAGGTTTCCAATCCCATAAAGAATTCCGGATCGATCACAATAAAGAAGTGGCCTAAGTGGTATGGACGTTTGTTTCCATCTTTATCTTTATTTGTCAGATCCTTCATAAACAGACCGCCCGTTAAAGCAGCAGAGAGGATCTCTACAACAGCTGCATATCCGTAGCCTTTGTAGCCTGCCATTTCTTCACCGATGCCTCCCAGAGGTGTCAAGGCAGCTGTTCCTTCCACGAGCGCTTTCAGAATTTCATTGGAGTCTGTCAACGCCGAACCATCATGGGCAATAACCATCCCTTTTGGGGTATCTTTGCCGCTGCGGGCATAATATTCGATCTTTCCTCGTTGAACGATGGAAGTGGCACAGTCGAGAATAAAGTCAAACTCTTCATCCGTAGGAAAAGCGAAAGTGAGTGGGTTGGTACCCATCATGTTTTCCACGCCAAAGGTGGGGGCAATCGATGCTCGTGCGTTTGTTCCTGTTATGCCGATCAGTCCTTGTTTAGAAGCCATGGTTGCCCAATAACCAGCAATACCATAATGAGAAGAATTACGAATAGCACCCATTGCTAACCCATAGGTCTTAGCTTTTTCAATCAATGTTTTCATCATGTGATAGCTGGCGACCATGCCCATGCCGTCGTGGGCATCAGCAACTACTGTTGTCGGTGTTTCTTTTAGAATTTCATATTCTGTAACCGGATTGAGTATGCCTTCATTGATCCGATCAATGTAAATCGGTTTAAAACGGTTGACACCATGGCTTTCTATGCCACGACGATCACTTTCCATCAAAACATCTGCACAGATCCTTGCATCATTTTCTGGAACGCCTGCTGCCTGGAATGCATCAACTATAAAACTTTCAATAATATTCCATTGTACATATGGTCTTGTTTCCATGAGATACCTCCTCGTTTATATAAGTAATTCTATCATAATATGAATGAATAAGGATATAATGTTTTAAAAAACGCATAACATTCATAATTGCTTTTGTGGCTTATGGTATTGTGGTGTTTTTTTTACACCTTTATCATTTACTTTGTTTGTATCTTGACATATTTTCGTGTATAATAAAAAGGCTGGATTTAGGAGGTGTAGTATGTCCTTACTAATTATCTCTTTATCTGGAATTGCAGGGCTTGTGATTGGAATTGTAGCCATGATGGCTTATTCTAAAGCAGGTTTAAACAAAAATCAGCAGGATGCAGAGAGAATTCTAAAAGAAGCTGAGATTGAAGCGCAGTCTCGAATTAAACAGGCTGTTTTAGATGGAAAAACACAGGCGCATGAGTTGCGTGTGGAAGCTGAGAAAGACATTAAAGAACGAAAACAAGAAGTAAACAATTTGGAAAACAAGTTATTACGAAGAGAAGATAACTTGAACTTTCGTGACACAGCTTTAGGCCAAAAAGAGCGCCAAATCAATGAAAAAATGCAGAAAGTGACTGATAAACTGTCAACGCTAGATGAAAAAGAGAAAGTTTTACAGGAACAAATTGACAAGCAAATCGTAGTATTGGAAGATGTAGCGAAAATGTCCAGTCAGGATGCAAAGGAAGAATTATTTGCGGTTGTTGAAAAACAGATGGAACAGGAAAAATACGCTTACATCAAAGACAAAGAAGAAGAAGCAAAAGAAACGGCAAATCGTAAGGCACAGGAGATCCTTGCTATGGCTATTGAAAGAATGAGCCAGCAGGAAACACAGGAACGTACCGTCAGTGTAGTAACGCTGCCTAGCGAAGAAATGAAAGGGCGGATCATCGGGCGAGAAGGTCGAAACATTCGTGCTTTTGAACAGGCAACAGGTGTTGAATTGAACATTGATGATACCCCGGATGTAATAACGATTACATGTTTCAACCCAGTTCGTCGGGAGGTTGCCCGACTTGCACTGGAGCACTTGATACGCGATGGCCGTATTCAGCCGGGCCGGATCGAGGATGTAGTTAAGAAGTATCAGAAAGAGATTGATCAGGAAATTGTAAAAACCGGTGAAGAAGCTATCTTTAAAATGGGAATCGGAAGAATTGATCGTGATATTATTAAATTGATCGGTACATTAAAATATCGTTATTCCTATGGTCAGAATGCGTTACAGCATTCGATGGAAGTGGCCTATTTGGCCGGAGCAATGGCTGCTGAATTAGGCTTGAACCAGCAAATTGCCAAACGTGCCGGTTTATTACATGATATCGGAAAAGCATTGAATATCGAACATGATGGTTCTCATACAGAATTAGGCTACAAGTTCTGTAAAAAACACGGAGAAAAAGAAATTGTATTAAATGCAATCCAGTCACATCATGGCGAAGTGGAGGCGCGCTTCTTGACCAGCCATTTGGTTATTGCTGCCGATACGATTAGTGCTGCTAGACCAGGTGCACGTAAAGAGAGTGCACAGGCTTATATCGATCGTCTGGAGAATTTGGAGAAGATATCCAAGAAGCATAAGGGCGTTAAAAATGCTTATGCAATTCAGGCTGGCCGCGAGATCCGTGTCATGGTCAATCCGACAGAAGTAGACGATATCGCATGTACAAAACTGGCTCGCGATATTCGTGATCAGATTGAAAGTGAGCTGACATATCCAGGACAAATTAAAGTCAATGTCATCCGTGAAGTACGTGCTCAGGAGCTTGCCAGATAGTGTAAGCTATAGCTTACTATTTTGACTTGAAACCTTTTAGAGAATTGCTATACTTTTCATAGGATAAAACTAAAAGGAGGAAAAACTAATGGCTGTAAAGATTGATGTTGATACTTGCATCGGTTGTGGTGCTTGTGTTGGAGGATGCCCTGTTGGAGCACTTTCCATGAATGATGATGGACAATCTGTTTGTGATGGAGATACTTGTATTGATTGCGGTTCTTGCATCGGTACTTGCCCAGTTGGAGCAATTAGTTCAGAATTTTAATTAAAAGAAGTTAGGAGTCAGGCTGCAAAGTTTGGCTCTTTCTTTATATATGGAGGTATTTATGAAAATTAGACCAGACTGGATCCTGCCGGATCTAAAAGAAGCACAAAAACGTACAAGAAAACCGATTGAACGAATCGATACATTTCAAATTCAGGAAAATGCACGGTTTATCGGACAAGGAAAAACATATTATATTTCTACATATGGCTGTCAGGCCAATGAGCGAGATTCTGAGACGTTAGCCGGGATTATGGATGCCATGGGCTTTGTTTATAATGAAGATGTGGAAACAGCCGATGTGATTTTGATCAATACATGTGCAGTACGTCAGAATGCTGAAGAGAAAGTTTTAGGAGAATTAGGCAATTTTAAGCGGCTCTACAGAGAAAACAAGGATCTGGTTATCGGTGTTTGCGGATGTATGGCACAGGAAGAAGATCTTGTTGATACGATCCTTCATAAATATCCTCAGGTACGTTTACTTTTTGGAACGCATAATCTGCAGGAACTGCCGTCGATGTTATACAGTGTTATTTTTGATCATAAACGCGTGATCAAGGTATACTCCAAGGAAGGAGAGGTATATGAAAACCTTCCAGTCCATCGTTTCGGAACTCATAAGGCATGGGTCAACATTATGTATGGCTGTGATAAATTCTGTACTTACTGTATTGTCCCATATACTAGAGGAAAACAACGTTCGAGGACGATGGAGCAGATTCTTTCAGAGGTTCGACAATTGAAAGAGGATGGCTATAAAGAAGTCTCTTTATTGGGACAAAATGTGAATGCGTATGGAAAAGATATAGATAACGGGGGCGATTTTGCCGATTTATTGGAAGAAGTTGCCAAAATCGGTATTCCACGAGTACGTTTTATGACCAGTCATCCTTGGGATTTCTCCGATCGGATGATTGATGTCATTGCCAAATATGACAACATCATGCCATATATTCATTTGCCTTTACAATCAGGTGATGATGAGATATTGAAGCGGATGGGACGTCGATATACCAGTGAAGAGTATAAGGCATTGTTTGATGCAATCAAGAAGAGAATTCCAAATGTATCTGTCACTACAGATATCATAGTTGGATTCCCGGGAGAAACGGAAGAGCAGTTCCAACATACTTTGGATATGGTGAACTATTGTCAGTATGACAATGCGTTTACATTTGTCTTTTCTGCACGTGCTGGAACGCCAGCTGCCCGGATGAGCGATGAGGTTACACGGGAGGAAAAGACAAAGCGGTTGATGAAGCTCAACGAGACGTGGAATCAATATGCGCTTGAAAAGAACAAGGCATACGAGGGCCGTGTTGTTTCTGTTCTGGTAGATGGAAAAAGCAAGAAAAACGAACATGTATATTCGGGATATACGGATACGAACAAGCTGGTTAATTTTACCGGAAAGAACATTCAGCCGGGAACATTTGTGGATGTGCTCATTGAAACAGGAAAAACCTTTTCCTTAGATGGGAAAGCATTGTGATATAATACTAATAATATAAATCCATGAAAGGAGACTCCATGAATAAGCATTCTGAAAAAATTCGTTTTTTCGCTTTGGGTGGCCAGGACGAAGACGGGAAGAATATGATGTGTCTGGAAATCGATGACCGGATCTTTGTGATTGAGGCTGGATTAAAATACCCGGATCAAAGAGAATCTTTGGGAATCGAATTTATCGTACAAGACTTTTCTTATTTGGTAGCGAATAAAGATCGAATTGAGGGGATCTTTATTACTCACGGACATGATGATGTAATGGGAGCTTTACCCTATTTATTAGAAAGTGCATCGGCGAATGTATATGCATCCCCGATGGTATCTAAGATCCTGCATAAACAATTGCGTTCCATGAAGATTACCGGAAGCAGGATCTATACTGTAAAACGTCATGATACGAAAAAAATAGGAAAACATAAGGTCATTTTCTTTCCGATTACACATAATTTTCCTTCGACGTATGGTCTGGCTATCTCCACTTCCTACGGATATATCGTTTACTCCGGTGAATTCATTATGGACTATGATGACCTGACGGATGATTACCGAGGTGATATCCGAACATTGACTACGTTGGGAATGGAAGGGGTATTTTTGCTTCTGCAGGAAAGCAAAGGGGCTGAACGCAGCGGGCATACATCGCCAAATCACCGAATTGCACCGGCATTCTCTAAAGTTCTGGAAAGAAATGAGAACAAGCGTATCTTTGTCAGCGTATACTCGCAGAGTGTGTATCGTTTACAGGAGATTTTAAATACATGTATTAAATATAACCGACGCATGTTTATCTATAACAAGGATCTGCAGGAAATGCTGGAATATCTGAAGGCAGTCGGATATGAGGTGCCTTCTAAATACATCGTAACGGAAAGAGAATTTAATAATTCCATGAAGGATATTGTGGTAATCATCAGTTCACAGGGACCAGTATTGTTTAATATGATCCACAATATCGCCAATAATGAAGATAATCTGATTTCAATGGATGACCAGGATGTGATCTGTATGGCCAGTCGTGTCATTGCTGGCACCGGAAAAGATTTTGCGGCCATGGAAAACGATATTTATAAATTGAATGCAGAACTGATTGTGTTGGGGGATCAGGTTATCAATATGCATCCTTCTGTAGAAGACCTGAAAATGATGTTGTTCATCCTGCGTCCGAAGTACTATATTCCGGTCAAAGGGCAGTATCGTCAGTTATATATGAATGCCGAACTGGCCATGAATATGGGGTATAGTCCAAGCAACATTCTTATTTTGGATAATGGTCAGGTTGCACAGTTCGAAAATGGCCGGCTGGTATCATGTCGTATGGAATTTGATTTAAAAGATGTTCTAGTAGACGGAAAGAAAAACTGGGACATGGCTGGTGTTGTCTTAAAGGACAGAGAAACGTTATCCACGGATGGTGTGATCATTCTGGCTATCGGTATTGATGCAAAAACCAAGAAGATCATTAATGGACCGGATATTCAAACACGCGGGCTGATCTATTTAAAAGATGCTGAATACATCACAAAAGATGTGGCAAAGATTATGGAAGAAACCATAGAAAATGATGTATCAAATAAGAAGTATGATAATATGGAAACCCGGCAAGCGATCCGTGATAAAGTATCGAGATACTTACTGCGTCAGACGGCAAAACGCCCGATGATCCTTCCGGTCATAATGGAAATTAACACGTAGTTTAAGGAGATGAGTCTATGGCAGCTGCCAAGAAAAAGACAACCAAAAAGAAAACACAAAAAAAATCGGCTCCTAAAAAGACACAATCGAGGTTATTTCGAGTGTGTCTTCTACTTTGTATAGCCGTATTGTGTATTATAGCGCTATTGCATCTCGGTCCGGTGGGTTCGATCCTGTTCCAGTTTTTTAACTGGTTGTTCGGATCCTTTGGATTTGTGATGATTTTACTGATCATGGGGTTTTGTTTGTATTCGATTCCTTACCGGAAAGAACCCTTTTTGGTCACACGTCATTACGTGGGAATGGCGTTATTGGGATCCGCCTGGATGTTACTGGTGGCAGTCCGTGGTTTTCAAGCGGACAGCTACTGGTCTATGTTGGAAACGACCTTTGGACAGTTTATTGCAATCATCGGCGGGCAGTATGTAAGTACAGGGGTGATCGGCTCTCTGTTACTTGGCATCATCGGTACATTGTTCAGTCAGGGAGGCTGTTATCTTTTTGTCGTCTTGTTTATCATGTTAGGGGTCCTTCTGATTGATTATCCGCAGATTCGCGACTTTGTGGTGGATTTTACCAATCGGGAAGATGAGCCATTGGAACAGAAACCAAAGAAAGAGAAAAAGAAAGAAAAAAGGAAGGAAAAGAAGAAGGATACCTCTTCCTACCAGATCATTGATGCCAACGACCTCGACCAGTTGATCATCGATTCAAATCCAAGTTTGTTTATGGAAGCCGATGACAAACAAAAGAAGGATGTCATTGTGCCTGAACCGGTGGATTCCAACAAAAAAAAGGAAAAGAAAAAGATCGAGCAGAAACAGGAAGAAGTACTGGAGGCATCGAATACGGTCTATGATGTACCGATTGATGAATATAAGAATTATACCTTGCCGAAGATGAATGTTTTGGATCCTCTGACTCGTACATCACGATCTAATAAAAACAGTTCTTCTGCCAAGGAACAAGGAAGAAAACTGATTGAAGTACTCGATACGTTTGGGATTGCAGCGGAGCTGGTTCAGATCCATATTGGTCCCAGTGTCACAAAATTTGAAATTCGTCCTCAGATCGGAGTGCGTGTGAGTCGAATCAGCGGCCTGCAAGATGATATAATGATGGCAATTGAGGCAACCGACATACGGATCGAAGCGCCCATTCCGGGAAAGAATGCGGTCGGTATCGAAGTACCGAATGTAGAAAAGACAACGGTACAAATGCGGGAGCTTATGCAGTCCATTCCGGTATCGGATGCTGGAAAGAAGCTTTTGTTCTGTCTTGGAAAGAATCTTCTGGGTGAGCCTATTTATGGTCAGCTTGACCGTATGCCGCATTTATTGATTGCCGGTGCCACTGGTTCAGGAAAATCGGTTTGTGTTAACTCAATCATCTGCTCTATTTTGATGCGTACACGTCCGGATGAAGTGAAGCTGATCTTGATCGATCCGAAAAAGGTCGAATTCACTCCATATAATGATGTACCACATTTACTCGCTCCGGTCGTTACAGATAGTGAACTTGCCAACAATGCGTTGAAGGTCGCTGTAAAAATGATGGATGACCGTTATGCGATGTTCAGTGAATGGGGCGTTCGTAATATCAATGGCTACAACAAACTGATCAAGCAGCACCCTGAGCAAAATCTTCCGCCTATGCCACGCATTGTCATCATCATTGATGAGCTGGCGGATCTGATGCTGGTTGCTGCTAAAGAAGTGGAATCTAGTATTCAACGGATCACACAGTTAGCAAGAGCGGCCGGTATTTATCTGATTGTTGCTACACAAAGACCAAGTGTTGATGTGATTACCGGTGTGATCAAAGCCAATATTCCTAGCCGTATTGCCTTTGCGGTGTCATCGGCTGTCGATAGTCGAACCATCCTGGATCAACAGGGAGCTGAACGACTGTTAGGATATGGGGATATGCTGTATCTGCCGAACGGTGAAACCAGTCCGCAACGAATACAAGGTGTATTCATTCAGGATGATGAAGTTGTGCGTATAGCCGAAGCTGTAAAAGCACAGGGCAAACCACATTATGATGACACGTTTATTCAGCTAAGGGAGATTGCCAGCCAGGGTGGTGAAGTGAAGAACGAATCCATGGATCCGATCTATGAAGATGTAAAACATTTTGTTATCAATAAGCAGAAGGCGAGTACATCGTTACTGCAAAGACAGTTTTCCATCGGATATGGACGGGCAGCTCGTTTAATTGATGTACTGGAGATGCAGGGCATCATTGGACCGGCTAACGGCAGTAAGCCAAGAGAGGTTTATATTAAAAACACATACGAAGAAGAGATGTAAGAAAGGGATTGATTAGATTATGAATGTATTTATGAACGCAAAACAAATTAAAGATGGATGTATATCGGAGGCGGTCAGCCTTGGAGACTTTGTATATGTCAGTGCGCAGACCGGACAGGGATCGTCCATTGAAGAACAGGCAATCAGCGCTTGTCATCGGGTATTCACAGTATTGGAAGATTTTGGGCTTTCCAGTCGTCATGTGGTAAAAACAACAGTATTTTTAAAGGATATTCATAATCGGGATGCGTTCCTATCTATGTATAAAACCATGTTTGAAGCACCTTATCCAGCCTGTTCCATCGTAGCTGTTTCCGATTTGGAAAATGAAGCTATGGTAGAAATTGAAGCTTTCGCAATCAATACGCTACGTTATGAGAAGGAAATGAAAAATTCCGGCTGTTCTCATGATTGTGACAGCTGTTCCGGCTGCTAAAGCATTTGCTGGTATTGCCGGATCGACTGCAGTATATTACGAATGCGGTCAGGATTCTGACATTCAATATGTGTATGGTCTTTAAAGAAGATCGTACACTTTTTTTTCTGGTACTGCACAGTTTGGATCTTTGCGTAGTTGACCCAGACACAATGGGGATCGCGGGATGAGGAAGTAGGAAAGTAAATCAGCTGTTCATTGATAAAAACAGGGGTGAATTTTTTCTGCTTCATCTTGTACTGGTATGCTTTGCGTCGGCCGCTGACCGTCGATCCGTTTTCTAAACATAGAGCATCGAGATACTTTGTGACATTTGGCCATTTTTCATAGACGGCCTGCTGCTCGGCGACTTTGCAAACGGTACTGGTCGGATAATGATAATATATATAGTTTTCCATAAAAAAACCTCCATCTGTATCGTAGCAGATGAAGGTGAAAAAAGCGTGATTATAACCAACTTATCTTATTTTCAGTACCTGTTTTGATCTTTTGTATGTTTCCATTATGGCGGTATGTGACAAGAACGCTCATAAAACAGCTTGCGATTATAATAAAGATATGTTGCACATCAAATACCGGCGTTGTTCCTATAATAAATAAGCTTGATGTAATCACAGATGTGATACTGGCAAGAGACACAAACTTAAATAAATACAAGATGATAAAGAACATAGCTAGCGGAACAAAGAAGTAGGCCGGGTTATGGAAAATAAACAACCAGGTTGCCAACAGGAATCCAAATGTACTGGCAACGGCCTTGCCCCCTTTGAATTTGGCAAAAACCGGAAAACAATGTCCGATGCAACAACATACTCCGGTCCATATTGCGGTAGACGGGTCAACCAGACTGGCTATGCCCATAGCCAAAAGAACTTTGAATCCATCAAGGAAGATGACCAATGCGCCAACCTTCTTACCTAAAACGCGTCCGGCGTTGGTACCACCTAGATTTCCGGATCCATATTGCCGTACATCTGTTTTGAAGAATACCTTTCCAATAACCAGCGCAAAAGGAATGGAACCTAATATATAACCCAATACAAGACATAATATTGTTTTTACCATAGTTAATCACCTCAACCTTATTTTATCATCTTTTTATAGGTATAGGAAATATTTGAACAATTTGAAAAAGTCGAATATAATGGGTAAGTTAGAAAGGATGATTGAATGCCAGCAAAGTCATACGATGCCAGCAGTATTGTCATTTTGGAAGGTCTGGATGCCGTTCGTAAACGCCCCGGTATGTATATTGGTTCAACGGATTCCAGAGGATTGCACCATCTTGTATGGGAAATTCTTGACAATGCGGTGGATGAAGCCTTAAACGGATATGGGGATGAAATTCATATTACGTTAAATAAAGATAATAGTATTACCGTTGAAGACCATGGCCGTGGTATGCCGGTAGGTAAGCATGCGAACGGGCAAAGTGCTTTGGAGGTAATTTTTACTGTACTGCATGCCGGTGGTAAATTTTCCAGTGAAGGAGGTTACCGAAATGCCGGAGGACTGCATGGTGTAGGTGCCAGTGTTGTCAACGCATTGTCCGAATGGTGTGAGGTTACTGTCTATGATGGAAAAAACATCTGGACTATGTCTTTTGAACATGGAGATAAAAAAGTCAGCCCTTTAAAAAAAGTGGGAAGAACGACGCGTACGGGCAGTACTGTCACTTTTTATCCGGATTATTCATTGTTTAAAGCGAAGCGCTTTTCTTATTCGGAAATTTGTGAAAGAGCGCAGCAGGATGCCTTTTTATTAAAAGGGTTGAAGATTACGGTGACCGATGTCCGTAAAGAAAAAAGAGAAATGGTCTATCAATACGAGGATGGCCTTCGAGCTTTTATCGAAGATGTTAACAGCGATACAACTGGAATGCATGAACCAGTCAGCTTTTACGGGATGTCCAATGATATTAAGGTCGAAGGATGTTTCCAATACACTGATCAATATTCACTAGATCATATGTTTTCGTTTACAAATATGGTACGTACCATTGATGGTGGTACACATATTACCGGTGCGCGACAAGCATTTACAAAGGTATTTAATGAGTATGCTCATAAGTATAATTTTCTAAAGAAGGAAAAAAGTTTTGAAGGAACCGATGTGCGAGAAGGGTTGACACTGGTAATCCATTTGACTGTACCGGAAAACCTG